>JACCDL010589896.1_pt1 | contig 12101 bp, 15 predicted proteins | sample 7441931 | NCBI WGS metagenome assembly JACCDL01 (sample SAMN15323437, study PRJNA562643) | freshwater metagenome | isolation source: river surface water | place: USA:Blue River Watershed | collected 2017-08-16 | reverse complement strand
CGACCTAGTTGTTAGCGATAACTTAGCTGCACTCTTAATTGCTCAGGTTTCTGAGAACCCACAGCTCGCACCGGTCTTTGATGATTTGTTTGACGCTGATGGTGCAGCGGTTCAGGTTAGAAACATCGAACTCTACGCACCAGCCGGAAAGCAGGTCAGCTACGCGCAGCTTGTGGCAAACGCGAGAGCGCGTGGAGAATCCGCTATTGGTTATCGCATGGGAGGTAAGCACCGCGGCGATGCATCAAGTGGAGTGAAGCTAAACCCTGACAAGAATGAAACTTTCAAGCCAAAGGCCGGAGATTCACTGATTGTTTTAGCTGGCTAACTTAGCTCGACCACCACTGGAACGTGATCGGAAGGGCCTTCGCCCTTCCGTTCATTTCTTTCTATGGAAGCCGAAGTGACTCGCTCAGCAAATGAATTGGAACCCAGGATGAAGTCAATTCGCATTCCTTCGTTTCTTGGGAAACGAAGGTCTTTGTAGTCCCAGTAAGTGAAACCTTCTGGAACCAGCGGCCTGACAACATCCTTTACCCCAATTTGCTCGAAAGCCTCAAAAGCAATTCTTTCCGGCTCGGAGACGTGGGTGGAACCAGCAAAGAAGTTGATGTCCCAAACATCTGAATCAAGAGGCGCAATGTTGAAATCTCCCATCAGTGCCAATTCTTGATCTGGATCTGCTTCAAGGCTTTCGGCAACGTGCGAAGCCAAACGGTCTAGCCACTCCAACTTGTAGTCATAGTGCGGGTGGTCAAGCTCTCTCCCGTTAGGCACGTAGAGTGACCATAGCCGTGTTCCATCAAAGGTTGCACCTAGAGCCCGAGGCTCTAACTTGCCATCAAACTCAGGTTGTCCGGGAAAGTGCTCTTCTATATCGGTCACTGCAAGCGAGTTTTTGTAAGCAACAGCCACACCGTTCCACTGGTTGTGCCCGAGGATGATTACGTCATAGCCAATTTCTTGAAATGCCTCAACTGGAAATTGTTCTGGTTTGCACTTAATTTCTTGCATCGCAAGGACGTCTAGGTTGCTGCCCGCAAGATAAGGAATGACTCTCGGTGCCCTAGCTCTTATCGAGTTCACGTTCCAAGTGGCAATGCGCATCTGGCAACTCTAGCTCTTCGGTAGCTACCGATAGTCTTGGTTTATGTCCTTTTCCGCCGCCGACAGAGCACGACTAATCGAACTTATAAAAGAGCTTGCCATTGTTCACGGAAAAGTAACTCTCTCCTCCGGCCTTGAGGCCGATTATTACGTTGACCTGCGAAGGGCAACTCTTCACCATGAAGCAGGCCCATTAATTGGGAAAGCGATGGTTTCGCTCCTTGAGGAAAACGGACTTACGAATGTCCAGGCAGTCGGAGGGTTGACTATGGGCGCGGACCCGGTAGCGGCAGCGGTCATGCACCAAGCTGCAGCGCAAGGCAAGACCATCGATGCGTTTGTAGTTCGCAAGCAGCCAAAGGGTCATGGCATGGGGCGCCAAGTAGAGGGCCCAGAAGTCTCAGGCAGAAACGTCGTGGTCTTGGAGGACACCTCTACCACCGGAGGCTCCCCCTTGACTGCCGCAGAAGCTCTCGAAAAAGTAGGCGCAAAGATTTTTGCCGTTGCCACGGTTGTTGATCGTGATACCGGGGCAAGACAAGCAATCGAATCCAGGGGATACAAGTACCTTACGGCTATAACTTTGGAAGACCTCGGCCTTCGCTAAATGCCTCGAACTAAAAGCCTCACACCCTTCTACTTGCTTCAACTGGCTTCGATAACTTCAGTCATCGCCGGTTCGATGGTCTTTCTAGCTTTTCCCTGGCTTGCCTTGGAGCTGACCAATTCAGCGGTCAGCTCGGGATCAGTGGTGGCGCTAACTGCTATTCCGGGACTTTTTGTTGCCCCGCTAATTGGTGCAGTGATAGACAGGGTTGGACGACGTGTGGTGGCAATCTACGGAGAGATCTTTTCGGGGCTAATCATTTTGCTGGTTCCTATCCTTCACAACACTTTGGGAATCAGCTACTGGCTTTTGGTTTCAGTTGGAATTCTTAGAGCGGTTTTTTCACCGGCTGGGCAAACAGCACGAAAATCGTTGGTGCCGGATGTAGCCCGAGTAGGAAATCTTTCACTCGAGCGAGCAAATTCGATTCATGAGGCTGTATTTGCTGCAGGTTTCGCCATTGGACCTGCGGTGGCAGGTTTTCTAATTGTTCTGGTTGGACCGACAGATGTCTTTTGGTTTGTCGGAGGATTCCTAGTGGTTTCAGCTATGTTTGCCTCGCTCCTCAAGGTGCATGAAGATCGAGGCGAGCATGAACAGGAATCTCGAACATCAAACATTTTTAGTGACATGAAACTTGGAGTGCGGGCAATCCTTGCTATTCCCCCGCTCGTTGTTTTGATTACTTCAATCCTCACCCTTGCACTGGTTTATATGCCAACCGAAATGGTTGTGCTGCCAGCGCACTTCAATGCACTGAATGATTCAACCTCACTGTCACTAATTATTTCCGTGATGGCTGGCGCAAGTGTGTTTGGTGCACTTGCATTTGAACCACTTGACAGACTCTTGGGCCGGGCAAATATGTTTCGATTTGCCATGTTGGCTGTTTCTGTTTCGATGATTCCTATGGCGCTCTTGCCAGACCTTTGGCTCTTTCTAATTTGCGCGGCAATTCTTGGTTTTAGTTGGGGCCCAATGATGCCGCTACTTAACACTGTTATTCAGGAGAAGGTAGATCCGGCGATGCGGGGGCGAGTCTTTGGAATTGAGATGTCAATTTGGAATGCTGCCCCACTTATCTCGATGGTGCTCGTCGGCTGGGCGGTGGACAGCTTCGGTGTTGCAGCGGTCTACATGTCGCTGGCAATATCTGTGCTCGTGCTTTCGATAGTCATATCGCTGCTTCCTCAAACCAGCAAACTCAGTCGCTAGTTATCCACTGATCTAGAGACCTAAACCTTCCGAATTGTCCCACTTGGCTAACCTGACGGGCATGACATTGAACACCGTTACAAAATCAGATAATCTGATTTTTATGAAGCGAACCCTAACAGCGACAGAGGCAGCGCGGAATTTTAGTGCGCTGCTGGATTCGGTGGAGGCTGGCGACGAGATTGAAATTACAAGAGGTAAAAAAATAATTGCAGTCATCAAACAAGGAGCACCTCAAAACAGCGGGGAGAAGTTTCTCGAAGCCTTGAAGGATTTCCATCGCAAGTTTGGGCCGCTTGATAGCGAGGTAGTAGAGGCTATCGAAGATGTAATCGCAGATCGTTACGCGCCTCACAACCTGGTTGGCGGAGAATCAGCCAAACGCTAATGGGAAAGTTGATTCTAGATACTTCAGCTTGGATAAATCTTGAAAGATCTAGTGAGCTCCATGATCGCCTTGGGAAGACTGATCAGTTGATGGTTCCTGCACCAGTTTTGGGTGAGTTGAAAGTTGCTGCCAATTTAGTCAGTCGGTCAACAAATGCGAGAAAAGCCGCAGAGGCATTCATCGATTACATTTTGGCTAATAGTGAATTTCTTCCCATTGATTCACAAACCTGTCATGTGTTTGGTCAGCTGAAAGCTCATTGCCTGGAAAATGGGAAAACTCGTGGAGTAAATGATTTGTGGATAGCTTCGGCTGCAATACGCAACCAAGCTGAGCTGCTAACTTTTGACAATCGAGCTAATTTTGATGGGCTACCTGGCCTTGCGCTGCGAAACTAAATTAAGTCCGCCACAGAATTGATTACTTCAGTTGGTCTAAATGGATACTTTTCAATCTCTGCCTGATTAGAAATTCCAGTCATTACCAAAATTGTGTGCAGTCCCGCTTCGATTCCGGCAACTACGTCGGTGTCCATGCGATCACCAATCATTGCGGTTGACTTTGAATGCGCGTCTATTTTTCGCATCGCACTTCTGAACATCATTGGGTTAGGTTTACCCACTACATACGGCTCTTTTCCGGTTGCCTTAGTAATGAGTGCCGCAACAGATCCAGTAGCTGGAATTGGACCGTCCGGTGACGGACCTGTCACGTCGGGGTTAGTTGCGATAAAGCGTGAACCCTTTTCAATAAGCCTCACGGCCTTTGTCAGAGCTTCGAAGCTGAGCGATCGGTTTTCTCCAAGCACCACAAAGTCAGGTTTGTTTTCGCTCATTACATAACCAATGTCATGCATTGCGGTCAGTAGTCCAGCCTCACCAATTACAAATGCGGAACCGTTTGGAACCTGTGACTTTATAAAGTCTGCGGTGGCAAGAGCAGAGGTGTAGATGCGATCCTCTGGCACCTCAAGTCCCCCAGCAAACAAACGGGCAGATAGGTCTCTTGGCGTGTAGCTGGAATTGTTAGTCAATACCAAGAATGGAGTGTTGGTCTCGGTCCACTTTTTGATCAATTCCGATGCACCAGGGATGGGGGCACCCTCGTGCCACAAAACCCCATCCATGTCGGTGAGCCAGGATTGAATGTGAGAACGATCAGCCATGAGGCAAGCCTAGCCTTAGGCTTTCTGTGATGGATGAACAGCCGGCAAACACAAACGAGTCCCACGAGCAATCAACTTGGGGTGTTGGGCCATACGCCGCAGATCCAACGAAGGACCCCAATTTTTTGAAATTTGATCCCGAACTTATTCGTGATGGTGACACCAGGAACGTGGTTGATAAATACCGCTACTGGAAAATGGAAGAAATTGTTGCGGACCTTGATTCAAAACGGCACGAGTTTCACGTTGCAATCGAAAACTGGCAGCACGATCTAAATATTGGTTCGATTGTGAGAACCGCAAATGCTTTTCTAGCAAAAGAAGTTCATATCGTTGGCAATCGTCGCTGGAATCGCAGGGGCGCGATGGTAACCGACCGTTACCAGCACGTGTCTCACCACCCAACAATCGAAGAATTTGTGGCATTCGCAAAATCCAAGAACCTTCCGATCATTGCAATCGATAACGTTCCGGGTTGCAAGCAAATCGAAACCGTGAAACTGCCGCGCGAATGCGTCTTTCTTTTTGGTCAGGAAGGCCCGGGACTCTCACAACCTGCACTTGATGCCGCAGACCTGGTTTTGGAGATCACTCAGTTCGGTTCCACCAGGTCAATCAATGCCTCGGCTGCCGCTGCAATAACCATGCACTCCTGGGTAATGCAGCACGTTTTTGGGTAGACTTTAGGGGTTGCCAGGGGGCAACAAATCCCCATCAGAAAGGGGTATCGGCATGCCTGCAGTAGTTCTCGTTGGAGCCCAGTGGGGCGACGAAGGAAAAGGCAAAGCAACCGACCTGCTAGGCGACCGAGTCGACTATGTAGTTCGTTACCAGGGTGGAAACAACGCCGGCCACACAGTGGTAATCGGTGACCAGAAGTTCGCACTGCACCTGCTCCCCTCCGGCATTCTTACCCCCGCCTGCACCCCAGTAATCGGAAACGGCGTTGTTATTGACCTTGCCGTTCTCTTCAAAGAGCTCGATGGTCTGATTGCCCGCGGAGTAGACGTATCTAAACTCCTAATTTCCGCAAATGCCCACATCATCACCCCCTACCACGTCACTGTTGACAAGGTTTCGGAGCGCTTCCTAGGCAAGCGAGCCATCGGAACAACCGGTCGCGGCATTGGCCCAACCTACGGCGACAAGATGGGTCGCATGGGAATCAGGGTCCAGGACCTGTTCGACCCAAGCATCCTCCGCCAGAAGGTTGAAGCTGCCCTCACCCAAAAGAACGAGCTCCTCGTAAAGATCTACAACCGAGCTGCCATCAAGCCAGAACAGGTGGTTCAGGAGCTACTTAGCTACGCAGAGCGCCTCAGGCCCATGGTTGCAGACACTGCACTTGTATTGAACAAGGCCCTAGAACAAGGTAAGACAGTCCTCTTGGAGGGCGGTCAGGGAACCCTGCTCGACGTGGACCACGGAACCTACCCATTCGTCACTTCCTCGAACCCCACCGCCGGTGGAGCAACCACAGGGTCCGGCATTGGCCCAACCAGGATCACCGGCGTGATCGGCATTCTCAAGGCCTACACCACCCGAGTTGGCGCCGGACCATTCCCAACCGAACTCTTTGACGACATGGGAGAGTTCCTCAGGCAGACCGGTGGCGAGTTTGGAACCACCACCGGCCGTGAGCGCCGCTGTGGCTGGTTTGACGCCCCGGTGGCCCGCTATGCCACCAGAATCAACGGCCTAACCGATATCTTCCTGACCAAGCTGGACGTATTGACCGGCATCAAGGAGATCCCGGTCTGTGTCGCATATGAGGTTGATGGCAAGCGAGTAGACGAGGTACCGGTTTCCCAGACCGACTTCCACCACGCCAAGCCAATCTATGAAATGTTTGCGGGCTGGACTGAGGACATCACTAAGGCTAAGAAGTTTGAAGATTTGCCTAAGAACGCCCAGGACTATGTGCTTGCCCTAGAGCGGCTTTCCGGCACAAGAATCTCCGCTATCGGGGTCGGACAGGATCGCAATGCGACCATTGTTCGGCACGACATGCTTGGCTAAAAAATGCAAAGGCCCGAGGATCTAGATCAGATTCCCTACCCTGACGAAGCCTTCAATACCTGGGGAGCCTCGGCACTTGGGATTGACCCCTTAGAAGCATCATTTACATCAAAGCCCTACGCCCCAGTCAGACCACACGTTCCTTTTTATAGGTTCCTGGCATACCCGGACATTCTCGACCTAAGAAAAGCGGGCTATGAGATTGACCGGTTCATACCCTTGTTTGACCAACTGGAAGACGTTAGATACCGACAAGCACTCGCACTGTCTGAAATGCTTCGCTTTCCCGATCCTGAGATGCCCTGGAACCCAAGGAGAGCTCGAGAGATAGAACTCGAAGTTCGATCTGTGCTCCATGAATATGGACTAGGGGACTTACCAACTCTGCTCAGAAAGTTTCTAGGACGAGCATTTCCGGGTGACACCGTCAGCTATTTATCGGTTGACCTAATCAATGTTTTCTTTTGGGCAGTGCTTGCGGAGTTAGCGGACGATCTCGCTTGGCGAGATTCGTCTCTTAGTTGGAAAGCGCAATACCTGAGGTTTCCTCTAAACTTGCTCTTTTAGGTTTGCCTAGGAGCAACCTAAGAAGAAAGTCCACAATGCGGATTCACGAAGAAGTTCAAGCGGCGCTCGCTACTAATCAACCAGTGGTTGCTCTAGAGTCAACAATCATTTCTCACGGCCTACCAAGACCTAGAAATTACGAAGCTGCGCTGATGTTTGAAAAAGTTTTGCGTGACAAGGGCGTAACTCCAGCAACCATTGCAGTAATTGATGGAGTTCCTCACATTGGTTTGGATGAAAATGGACTTGACCGGATAGCAAACGAAGATATTGCGAAGGCGTCTGTTCGAGACCTGCCAATTCTTGCAGGGCTAAAGAAATCCGGAGCAACAACCGTTGCCGCTACAGCACACCTAGCCGCCAAAGCCGGTATTCGAGTTTTTGCAACGGGTGGTCTTGGCGGTGTTCACAAAGGAGCAATTGAAACCTTTGATGAATCAGCCGATCTGGATACTCTCGCGGTAACAAACATCACCGTTGTTTCTGCCGGAGTGAAGTCGGTATTGGATATTGCCGCAACGCTAGAGAGACTCGAAACCTTGAGTGTTCCAGTTATTGGCTACGGAACAAATGTTTTTCCAAGCTTTTGGCTGCGTGAGAGTGAGTTCACACTGGACTGGCACGTCGAGAGCGCAGCCCAGGTTGCAGAAATCATGAACGCACAAGACGCCTACGGACACGGTCAGGGAATTGTGGTTGCAAACCCAGTGCCCGCAGACAAGGCCTGGGAAAAGTCAGGGCACGACAGGGTAATCGCCAAGGCATTCAAGGCCGCAGAAAAAGCAGGGGTTCACGGCAAAGCGGTGACTCCATTCCTGCTTGGCTTCATTGTTGAAGAATCCAACGGTAAATCCCTTGAGGTAAATCTAGATCTGGCAAGAAACAATGTTTCGGTTGCGGCTGACATTGCTATTGAGTGGTCCAAGATCTTCAAATGAAGAATCGTGTTATTGCCATAGGAGATGTCATTGATGACATCTTGGTGATTCCGCAGGGCCAGATTCGCATTGACACAGACACCAAGTCAGAAATCCGAGCAAATGCTGGCGGCTCAGCTGGCAATTTTGCCTGCTGGCTTGCTTCCCTAAATGTCCCAGTCGATTTTGTCGGCAGGGTCGGAGAAAAAGACCTCGGCAGGCATAATCTCGAGTTCGTCTCTCACGGCGTCACTCCGCATCTGCAGGCAGACACTGAACTACCTACTGGGTCAATAGTGGTTTTGGTTCAGGGTCAACAGCGCAGTTTTCTTACCGATCGCGGTGCTAATCGCAAGCTCGATTCCGACGCGATTGATCACCAACTACTGAAAAACGCCGCGGTCCTCTACATTTCCGGCTACAGCCTCATGGAGTCTTTGAGCGCGGCCCAGGTGCAAGAAATAATCGCAAGAGCAAAAGCCGAAGATGTCATGGTGATTATTGATCCAGGTTCTGCCGGTTTCATATCGGATTTCGGAGTAGCAAAGTTTCTAGATGCTATTGCTGGCGCAGACATTGTCGTCCCGTCATGGGAAGAGGGGAAGATTCTCACGGGCGAAGACAGGCCCGAAGTAATTGCGGAGGCCTTGGGAGCTCGGTTCCCGATTGTCGGTCTCACTCTTGGTGAACTTGGAGCAGTGCTTTACAACAAAGGGACCACTACTCGGATTGAAGCGTTTGCAGCCGATGTTGTTGATGCGACGGGTGCCGGAGATGCGTTTGCTGCGGGTCTAATTGCCAATCTAATTGGAGGTAAAGATCTAGAGACTTCCGCCATCGAGGGTGCCAGAGTCGCTGCAAAGGCAGTGACTCTAATTGGCGGCAGACCTAAGCCTCAAAAGGCTTGATTGCCAACTTGGCAAGTGGGTTTGCAATATCCAAGTGGACATCGAATTCTTCCTTCTCCAAGTCAAAAGACAATTCCGAATTTGCGGTACCAATTCCGCCGAAGGGCATCAGAAAATTATGAACTCTCTCTGACTCATACTTTGGCACCCAACCAATTAGGTAGCCGCCGAGAGTAACAGCAACTGCTGTCGAGTCGTGAGGATTTTTTGGTTGGCAAATAAGTTGAGTTTGTAGTTTGACGGTTTCGTTTTCATCAATCTGCATGTGATCGGCTAATTCTTTGAAGGCCTCTTTGTGATACTTTTCACCAACTACTCGGAAGCTGTAACTATCGTCACCCTGGATTGCTATGGCTTTCTGCATTACATAGTCAGCCAACTTTTGACTAACTTGCTTATCGATATTTTCTGAAACCATCAACTCCGTTTGCTTCTTTGAGGTTTGATCCTTCCAAATTCGATAACCAAGGACCAACAAGAACAGAGCTCCCAAGAAAAAAGCAGCGTTTTCGAATGAGCCCAGCCAGCCAACTAAAAACAGAAAACCAATGCCGTAACCGACTATTGCTAAACAACCACCCATATTTGGAATCTACTCACCCCCAGAGACATCTTTCTAGCAGAACGGAATCAAAAGCCTTTTCAGGGCTGGTCTGTCGGCTTCGGCCCAATCGAGCTTTGACAAATCTGCCTCGGGAAGCCAACGCAGTTCATCGTGATCAGTCGAGGATTTGGGCTTCGGACTAGTGAGCTCGCAGACGTAGCAGGCCAGCTCGATGCCATTGGTAATCGAGGTGTCGAAGTGGCGAAGCACCTTGATTTCAACCCCAAGCTCTTCCCGGATTTCTCGAACTAGAGCAGTTTCATCCGATTCGCCTGCCTCTGGCTTTCCTCCGGGGAACTCCCACTTGCCAGCCATGGACTTATGGCTGGCCCGGCGGGCAACCAGAAAGCGGTCATCGCTTTGGATTATTGCGGCCACTACCCGTTGGGTCTGCATGGCACCAGACTATTGGGAGCAAGGAGCTAAGGTGTTTTGCGGAGGAAGAGTTGAAAGCCCTATTTATTCAGCATGACCATGTCTCCCCTTTGGGACCAGTGGGAGAAAGGCTGCGCCAACACGGGTTTGAAATTGAGACTCGGCTAATTGTCCCAGAGGAAAAATACCGAGACCCAAACGTCGAGTTCGACTTTCCAGACGCAAGCGAATACGACCTAATAATTCCCCTTGGCGCGCCATGGGGCGCTTGGGACGATGCCTGCATTGGAAACTGGCTCACTCCCGAGCTCGCCTGGATAGCCTCGGCAATCGAGAATGATGTGCCAGTCTTGGGCATTTGCTTCGGTGGGCAATTGATGGCGAGAGCTCTGGGTGGCTCAGTTGCAAGAGGCCCCCGACCAGAACTTGGTTGGACCTACATTTTTAGTGATAACCAAGAACTTGTTTCGAATGGACCGTGGTTTCAATTTCACTACGACCGTTGGCAATTGCCTCCTGGAGCTAAGGAGATTGCTCGAACCTCGATAGCGTCGCAAGCTTTTACATACAAAAAATCTCTAGCACTCCAGTTTCACCCAGAGCTCGATGTTGAAGTGCTAGAGGGATGGTTGATTTGGGACGGCCGCGAAGAACTGTTGGAAGACGGGCAAGATCCGGAAACTGTTCTGAAGCAAACTCATGCTCTAGCGAAAGAGTCAACGCAGCGCGCCTACGATTTGGTTGACAGCTTTCTTGAAAATATTGCGGGATTACTACCCAAGAAATCCGCGAAGTAAAGCGGCGGAACCTGCGAGGTGATCTCGCATTGCACTCTGTGCTTCTATGGAATTTCCTTGCAGAATCGAACTGATGATTTTCTCGTGCTGCTCATTCGAGTGGGCAATGTTTGGTGGAAGCAGTGGAATTTGATCCAAGAGTTCGTTTACTCGCATTCTAGAAAATGCAACCTCAGTAACTAATTTTCCTGAACCAGTAACCTCGGCAATCAGCAAATGAAGCCGTGAATCTAGTCTGCGGTAATCACTTGGTTTTGCAGAACTTGTTTCTTGGTGAGCGCTCCAAAGAGCCGCTCGAATTTCTTTCGATAGCTCGGCACCAGCTGCGGCATAAGCCGCACCGCATTCGACAACCTCTCGGAACGTTAGTACGTCTTGAATTTCACTCTGGCTAGCGGCGCTAGTCGTTGCTTTTTCGACCGGAAGCTTGTCTGCGACGAAGGTCCCACCGTAACGTCCTCTTCGGATTACTAGGAAGCCTGCTTCGGCAAGTGAACTGGTTGCTTCGCGGATTGTGTCGCGGGAAACATCGAGCATTGTCGCAAGATCTCGCTCACCCGGAAGTCTGTCTCCTGGATGAGCGAGCCCTAAGCGAATGGTTTGCAGCAGTCGCTCGACCGTTTCCTCAAAAGCATTTCCACTTCGAATCCTCTTGAGTAGCAGAGAACTATTGCCCAGCTCAGCTGGGACAAGCTCCCCGACCTGATTCATCTTTATAGCGGAGTTACGTAGTGTCCGGAGATTCCACCATCAACCAAGAAGGTGGAGCCGGTAATGAAAGAACTGTCATCGGATGCGAGGAACGCCACGGCAGCGGCCAACTCCTCTGGATTCGCGAAACGGCCCATTGGAATGTGAATCAGTCTTCTGGCTGCTCGCTCTGGGTCCTTTGCAAAAAGCTCCTGCAGCAGTGGAGTGTTAACTGGGCCAGGGCAGAGTGCGTTTACTCGGATACCCTGCCTTGCGAACTGGACACCCAGCTCTCGGCTCATTGCCAAAACACCGCCCTTTGAAGCGGTGTAAGAGATTTGGCTGGTAGCGCTTCCCATTACTGCCACAAACGATGCGGTGTTGATGATTGAGCCAGAACCTTGCTTGGTCATGTGGCGAAGAGCTGCTCGGCAGCACAGATAAACGCTCTTGAGATTTACATCCTGAACTTTCTGCCAGGCAGGCAGCTCAGTAGTTTCAATTGAATCGTCATCTGCCGGAGAAATTCCTGCGTTGTTGAATGCAATGTCAACACTTCCATAAAGCTTTGCGGCAGTGTCAAACAGGTTGTCAACTTCTGCCTCGTTCGCAACATTTACTTTTACGAAGCTTCCGCCAACTTCCTCCGCGGCCTTCTCGCCAGACACCGGATCCATGTCTCCGATTACCACCTTTGCGCCTTCAGCTGCGAAACGTTTTGCGGTTGCAAGTCCAATTCCGG
>JACCDL010092466.1_pt1 | contig 12104 bp, 13 predicted proteins | sample 7441931 | NCBI WGS metagenome assembly JACCDL01 (sample SAMN15323437, study PRJNA562643) | freshwater metagenome | isolation source: river surface water | place: USA:Blue River Watershed | collected 2017-08-16 | reverse complement strand
CTTTCCAATTGGCAGCGCTGATGCCCGTTTCCTCCAGAAGTTCTCTTTTAGCACTCTCCAGTGGATCGGTACTCAGGGGGCAACCACCTTCCGGAATTTCCCAACTGTATTCATTTAAGGGGAATCGGTATTGACCCACCAGCCAGGTGTTTTGTTCAGCGTCGAGTGCCAAAATGCCGATGGCCAGATTTTTAAAATGCACCTTGCCATAGATTCCGGGATTACCTGCAGGATTGAGCACCTGATATTCATTCAGACTGATCCAGGGATTACTATAAAGCTCTTTTTCAGACAGAATGGTCCAGGGGTTGTTGTTTTCCATTTTGCAAGATAAAAAAAAGCCCCCCGAAAATCGGGAGGCTTTTGACAGATGTTCCTAAAAATTTACAATCCGAAAGCGGCTTTTACTTTATCTACATAGTCGAGTTTTTCCCAGGTGAATAATTCCACTTCGAGGGTTTTGCTTTCGCCATTGCTGCCGTTGAAGGTTTTCTTAACGGTTTCGTTTTTACGTCCCATGTGTCCGTAAGCTGCAGTCTCAGAATAAATAGGATTACGCAGCTTGAGACGGGTTTCGATGCCATAAGGCGTCATATCGAAAATTTGCTCAATCTTTTTTGCAATTTCTCCATCGCCCAAACCGGTATTGGCGGTGCCATAGGTGTTTACATAAATTCCCATTGGCTCTTTTACCCCGATGGCATAGGAAACTTGTACCAATACTTCGCTACACAAACCAGCTGCCACCAAGTTTTTGGCGATGTGACGGGTTGCGTAAGCAGCAGAACGATCCACTTTTGAAGGATCTTTCCCTGAGAAAGCTCCACCGCCATGTGCACCTTTTCCGCCGTAGGTATCCACAATAATTTTTCGTCCGGTTAGGCCAGTGTCTCCATGCGGTCCACCGATCACGAATTTCCCGGTAGGGTTGATGTGGTATTTGATTTGATCAGTGAACAAACCTTGCAGTTCGGGCTTCAATTGTGCCTTCACTCTTGGGATCAGGATGTTGATGATATCTTTCTTGATCTGTTCCTGCATGGCTTTCTCCTCGGCAAAATCGTCGTGTTGAGTTGAAACCACGATGGCATCGATACGGATGGGACGATGATCGTCGCTGTATTCGATGGTTACTTGCGATTTGGCATCGGGACGCAGGTATTTGATTTCTTTGTTTTCGCGACGTAATGCTGCAAGCTCAATCAGGATCTTGTGAGAAAGATCGAGTGCCAGTGGCATATAATTTTCAGTTTCATTGCTTGCATAACCAAACATCATACCCTGGTCGCCCGCTCCCTGATCTTGTTTTTCTTTGCGGTCAACCCCTTGGTTGATATCGGCCGATTGCTCGTGAATGGCTGATAATACACCGCAAGAGTCAGCTTCAAACATGTATTCAGATTTGGTGTATCCGATTTTACGGATCACTTCGCGGCTAATTTTTTGTACATCCAGGTAAGCGCTTGATTTCACTTCGCCGGCTAAAATCACTTGTCCGGTAGTAACTAAAGTTTCACAGGCTACCTTGGCATCGGCATCCCAAGCCAGGAAATTATCAATAAGCGCATCAGAGATCTGATCGGCTACTTTGTCTGGGTGGCCTTCAGAAACAGATTCAGAGGTAAATAAGTAAGGCATCGTATTTTAATTTTAAAATTTCAAAAAATAAAATGCAGAAAAGGGATGAAGAAAGGTAAAAACGGAGTTTTTTAGCACTTTTTTTAACGTGGTTGCAATCAACGCAAATCGATCCACTTTTTTGCAAAGGCAAAAGTAGAACAATTTTTATATTCTTGATTATTTGACTTTAATTTGTTCGTCGAAAAGGCCATAAATGCTTTGAAAAAGAAAATCGCTTTTATCATCAATCCCATTTCGGGTGGCAAATCAAAAGGTCAATTGCCTGAGTTGATTGAGCAGCACCTGGATCATGCTCAATTTTCTTATCAGTTGTGCTACACAGCATCTGTGGGCCATGCCAAGATATTGGTAAGGGACTTGTTGCCCGATACCGACTTGTTTGTGGCGGTTGGTGGAGATGGTACGGTGAATGAAATTGCATCGGTACTGGTAGGGTCTGATAAATACCTCGGCATTATTCCTATGGGATCAGGTAATGGTCTGGCTACTTTTTTGGGGATCCCTTTTCAGGTGAAGGAAGCGCTGGAGCTGATCAACCAATTGAATTTTACAAGGATTGATTCTGCCACGCTCAATGGCCATCCTATTTTTAATGTAAGTGGAATTGGTTTCGATGCCCAAATTAGCACCCGGTTTGCCCGAGATAAAACCAGGGGATTATGGGGCTATGTCAAAAACACCTTTGCCGAAGTGTTAACCTACCGACCTCAATGGTATATTTTAAAACTAGATGGGAAAACCATTCATCGGAAAGCCTTCATGATCAGTTTGGCGAATTCGAGCCAGTATGGTAACAATGCGCACATTTCTCCCAATGCTTCTTTAACCGATGGATTATTAGATATCTGCGTGGTAAAGCCTTTTCCGCTGTACATGTTCCCGGCTTTGGCTTACCGGATGTTTAGCAAAACGGCCGACCGTTCTGCTTATCTGGAAATTTTTAAAATTAAAGAAGCCTTTATCCAACGAGATGTGCCCGGACCGGTGCATTTGGATGGCGAACCCATTGAATTGGAAGCCGAATTGCACATTATGGTTAAACCGGCTTCCTTGAATGTGATCAACTAAGCATGTCGAAAAAAACAAATAATTGGAATGGGATTATGTACTCTACCAATCCCGATTTTAACTACGAACCCGAACCCTCGGAAGAGGCAGAGACTTTGCCTGCAGCTCAGCAAGACCTCAGAATCCAACTGGATCGTAAACAAAGAGGAGGGAAGTCGGTTACGCTTATTACCGGATTCGTTGGCCGAACAGAAGATTTGGAAGCACTGGGTAAAAAACTGAAACAAAAATGTGGGGTGGGTGGTGCCGTAAAAGATGGAGAAATTCTGATTCAGGGAGATTTTCGTGAAAAAATCCTACAAATGCTTGTGGCAGAAGGTTATAAAGTGAAAAAAATCGGCGGCTGATATTCTAAATTTATCCGTTCTAAATACCTGATAAACAATAATTTAAATCTTAGTGTTGTTTTTACAATTAGCTAAAATTTAAAACCATTTTATTACCAGAACATTGTTTTCTTCCTAATTTTGTTGTGCTGATTTTTTCTCAGAAACCGTTAAAATATGAGCTCAAAACCTATGAAAAACACGCAGCTGGATTATCTGCATCTACAAAATTGTCCGGCCGTACATTATCAACTCAGCATACCGGAATTAGTGGAGCAAGTACTGGCTAATCAAGAGGGCTTTCTGGCCGACTCTGGTGCATTGGCTGTTGACACCGGCGAATTTACCGGCCGCTCACCGAAAGATCGTTTCATTGTTGCTGATTCCATCACTGAAAATTCAGTTTGGTGGGGAGATATCAATATCAAATTTGATCCCGAGAAATTTGAGGCGCTTTATCAAAAAGTCATCGCTCATCTTTCTGCAAAGCCTGTTTATGTTCGAGATGCGTATGCTTGTGCCGATGGCAACTACCGTCTAAATATCAGAGTGGTGACCGAGACAGCTTATCAAAACCTGTTTGCACATCATTTGTTCCTTCGTCCTGAAAATCCCGATCCAGCCGATCGTCCGGAATGGACCATCATTGCTGCTCCAAGTTTCAAGGCCGATCCGGCAATAGATGCTACCCGTCAACATAATTTCAGTATCATCAATTTTAGCAAAAAGATGATCTTGATTGGCGGAACTGGCTATACCGGTGAAATAAAAAAAGGAATTTTCTCAGTATTGAACTTCCTTTTACCCAAAAATCATCAGGTTTTATCTATGCACTGTTCGGCTAATCAAGGGATCAATGGCGGAGATACGGCTATTTTCTTTGGTTTATCCGGAACGGGAAAAACTACATTATCTGCTGACCCTTCGAGAGATTTAATTGGAGACGATGAACATGGATGGGGCAAAGACAGTGTTTTCAATTTTGAAGGCGGATGTTATGCCAAATGTGTAGATCTTACTGCAGAAAAAGAACCAGAAATATACCGTGCCATCAAATTCGGCTCTCTATTGGAAAACATCAATTTTTATGAGGGAGGTCGTACGGTAGATTTTTCAAACATTCAAAAAACGGAAAACACCCGGGTTTCTTACCCGCTGCATTACATCAGCCATGCTAAAATACCTTCAGTAGGGCCTAAGCCTAAAAATATTTTCTTTTTAACTGCCGATGCTTTCGGGGTATTGCCGCCCATCTCTAAATTGAATGCGGCACAAGCCATGTATCATTTCATTTCTGGTTATACGGCAAAGGTTGCGGGTACAGAAGCTGGCATCAACGAGCCACAAACCACTTTCTCGGCTTGTTTCGGGAAGGCATTTTTGCCCCTGCATCCTACGGCTTACGCCGAACTGTTGGGAGAAAAACTAAAAACAGAATCTGTAAATGTTTGGTTAATCAACACCGGCTGGACGGGCGGACCTTACGGCATTGGTCACCGTATGAAATTATCGTATACCCGGGCGATGATCACTGCCGCCTTAAATGGTTTATTAGATAAGGTAACTTACGAAGAACATCCTGTTTTTGGCTTAATGATGCCTCAATCTTGTCCTGAGGTGCCTGCAGAAATATTGAATCCCAGAAATACCTGGTCAGACCAGCAGGCCTATGATTTAAAAGCCGCTGAACTAGCACAGGCTTTCGTTAAAAACTTTGCTCAGTTTGCCGAATCTGCATCAGAAGAAATATTATCTGCTGCACCTCGTGTAACCGTATCTGCTTAGAACCCATATTAATTTTTTGCTGCGATTTGCAATTGCAAAAAAAAATAGTTTTCATTGCAGAAGTTTATTTAGAAATAAATAGGGTAATAAAAATGTGACTTTAGCAGTTTATTTGCTGAAAGTTATATTTTTGTTATCCGTTAAAAACGAAAAACCAATAATTCATAATTAAAACAAAACCAAAAACTAAAAATTAAAACAATGGCAAACGCATCTAAAGCAGCAAGTGCTAAAAAAGAAAATTCTGGTTCAAATCTTTTTGCGAGTTTATCTATCGTAATCTGTATTCTTATCGGTGTTATTCTATGGAAATTTGTAATGGGTAGCCCTGCAAACTTCGAAGGTGGGGACCCAGAGAACGGTCACCCGCTACCTGGTAACTACTTTGGTATGGTTTACAAAGGTGGATATGTAGTTCCTGTGTTAATGGGATTATTCTTAATGGTAGTAGTATTCTCATTTGAGCGTTATTTCGTGATCAACAAATCTGCTGGAAAAGGTAATGTTGACGCTTTTGTTAAAAAAATTCAGTCTTTATTAAGCGCTGGTAACATCGATGCAGCTATTGCTGAGTGCGACAAGCAAGAAGGATCTGTTGCAAACGTGATCAAATCTGGCTTGAAAAAATATAAAGAAGTAGAAACTGAGAAAAACATGGATACTGACCAAAAATGTTTAGCTATCCAGAAAGATATTGAAGAAGCAACTGCATTAGAAATGCCGATGCTGGAGCAAAACTTAACCGTAATTGCTACTTTGGTATCTATCGGTACTTTGATGGGTCTGTTAGGTACAGTAACCGGTATGATCAAGGCCTTCTCGGCTTTGGCAACTGCAGGTGCGCCTGACCAGTCTCAATTAGCGAACGGTATTTCTGAAGCCTTGATCAATACTGCAACTGGTATTGCTACTTCAGCTTTGGCCATCATCATGTACAACTTGTTTACTTCTAAAATCGATAAGTTAACTTACTCTATCGATGAGGCAGGTTTTTCAATTGTACAAACTTACGCTAGTACACATAAATAATAGTTTTTGAGTTTTAAGATCCCGGAACTCGACAGGGTTCCGGGATTTATCATCAACTATCATGTACTTTCAACAGTTAAACAATATTCAAAATGCCTAAAGTAAAAGTTCCCAGAAAGAGTACGGCAATTGACATGACCGCCATGTGTGATGTGGCATTCTTGTTGCTTACCTTCTTCATCCTCACTGCAACGGCTCGTCAACCAGAACCATTGCCAGTTGATACCCCGGCTTCTACAGTTAAAATTAAATTGCCTGAAACCGATATTGCCACTTTAACCGTTGGACAAGGAAAGATTTTCTTTGGTGTTAAAGGACAGCAGATCCGTATCAACATGCTTAACCGTATAGCCGAGAAATACAGTTTGCAGTTTACCGAAGAAGAAAAATTGCGTTTTTCAGTTATCGAATCTTTTGGTGTACCAGTTGGAAATCTTAAACAACTGATTGCCTTGAGTGGTGACGAACGTAACCAGCCAGGTCTTCAAACCGGTATTCCGGCCGACTCTACCGACAATCAATTAAATGAGTGGATTTTAGCCGCCCGTTATGCGACCAAGGAGTTGAACAATACTGACCTACGTTTTAGTATCAAAGGAGATTCGAAAGAAGAATACCCGGAGATCAAAAAAGTGGTTGATATTCTTCAAAAACAAAATATCAATAAGTTCAGCTTAATTACTTCGCTGAGACAAGCAGAAAATTAAAATCGTAAACATTAAATATTAAACGATGGCAGAATTAGATACCTCCTCGGGTGGTGGTAAAAAAGGCGGTGGTAAGGTAAGAAGTAAAAAACAATCTACGCGTGTTGACTTAACCGCGATGGTGGATTTGGCTTTCTTATTGATCACTTTCTTCATGCTTACTACTACCTTAGCGAAGCCACAGGCCATGGATTTAGCCATGCCCGATAAAGATAAGGACAAGCCAGAATCTAAATTAGAAATTGCTGATAACCGTACCATGACGATTCTTTTGGGTCAGAACAACCGATTAGAATGGTACATGGGGTTGGTAGACAATCCTAAAACCCCTACCGTTGATAACTATGGTAGAAACGGAATTCGCAAAGCGATTCTCGAAAAAATTAAAGAGGTTAGAGGAATTACCGGAGATCCGAAAAAAGGACTCATCGTGCTGATTAAGCCGAGCGACAAGTCTAATTACAGAAACTTGGTAGATATCTTAGATGAAATGAAAATTACCGGTGTGCAAACCTACGCCATTGTAGACATCACTAGTCCGGAAATTGGATTGATGAAACGTGACGGGATTTACAAATAATTTCAGTAAATTAAATTACGTAAGCTAAAACAAATTATTAACTCCCATAATTATTATAGATAAGATGTTAGGGTCGAAATTAGATATTTTTAAACCAGAGTGGCTCGAAGTAGTCTTCGCCGGGCGTAATAAAGCTTACGGTGCATACGAGCTTCGTAAGGATAACCCTAAAACCACCAGCCGTGCCTTATTGGTAGGTAGTTCCCTTTTCATTGTATTGGTGACTACCCCATTAATTGTACGCTATATTTCAGGTATTTTACCTGATGATAGCGAGCAGTTTAAGCAAACTGAAGTGGTTTTATCGGCGCCGCCACCCATTGATAAAGAAACACCTCCACCTCCACCAGAGCCACCAAAGCCAAAAGTGGATCAGGTACGTTTCCCGCCTCCGGTGGTAGTACCGGCAGAAAAGGTGCGTGATGAAGAGCCACCAACCGTTGAAGAATTGAAAAAAGCAGATCCGGGCCAGAAAACCATTGAAGGTGACCCGAATGCGGAAATCAAGATTGACGAACCGGTAGGTAACTCTGATGTAGTAGAGGATAACAGTATTTTAGATTTCTCGAGTGTGGAAGTGATGCCGGAGTTTCCGGGTGGCCAGTCGGGTTGGGGTAAATACTTGCAGAAAAACATGAAATATCCTCCAATCGCTCGCGAAAACAATATTACCGGTCGTGTAATTGTAAGTTTCGTAGTAGAGAAAAACGGAGATTTAACTGATATCAAAGTATTGAGAGGAATTGGTGGTGGTTGCGACGAAGAAGCAGTTCGTGTATTGAAAGCAGCCCCAGCTTGGAAACCAGGTGTTCAAAATGGTCGTAATGTACGTGTTGCTTACACCATGCCAATCTTCTTCCAGTTAGCCGGACAATAATTCCATGTCAAAATATGTGAATGAACAACAGAAATCGCTGTTACAGCGATTTCTGTTCGTTTTACGCCTTCTGATGTTTACCTTTTACCTTGTGGCAGGTTCCATGTTTATTCTCTGGAAAGACATGCCTGTGGAACTTGCCAGAAACTATCGCATTGCCTTTGGTGTTATTTTGATAGTTTATTCGTTTCTCAGGTTCATAAGGTTAGTACAAGAAAATAAGGATTAATCATGCTTAATAAATTATCATTTGTTCTGCTGTTGTTCACAGTCGTACTGAATTCCTGTCGTCAAGGTAATTCTAATACGGAAGAAAAAAGCTACACCAAGGGCAGTGTTAACCTGGTGGTTGATGAAACTTTTGCTCCCATTATTGAAGACCAATTAATGGTTTTTCAGAGTGCTTACCCCAACGCAAATGTTCAAGCCATTTACAAGCCAGAAAATGAGTTATTGAATTTGCTGATTGCAGATAGTGCCAAAGTAGCCGTGATGTCGAGAATGCTGACTGCTGATGAGGCGAAATTCTACGAGCGCAAACAAATCAAAATCAGAGTGAATCGCTTTGCATTAGATGGCATTGCATTAATTACCCATAAAAACAGTTCAGATACCCTTGTAAATGTTCAGGACCTACTCTTGAGCATGCAAGGTAAGCCGGGTAATATCAAACAACTGGTATTCGACAATCCCAATTCGAGCACCGTTCGTTATTTAAAAGAATTGGCCGGAGTTAAGCAATTGCCTTCCAGCGGGATCTATGCACTAAAATCAAATCCGGAAGTCATCAAGTATGTGGCTACCCATACGGGCAGTATTGGAGTTATTGGGATCAATTGGATCGATCAGCCTGATACCGATTTAGCTCCCTATGTTTCCGATCTAAAAGTAATGGGCGTTAAGAATTTGCCCGGCAAGCCAGGTGATGACCGTTATTATAAACCCACTCAAAACGATTTGGCCTTGGGATTATACCCGCTAATTCGTAATTTGTATTTGATTAATTGTGAGGGTGGACCCGGTCCGGGCACAGGTTTTGTCACATTTGTAGCCAGCGAACGCGGTCAGCGTTTGATCTTAAAATCAGGCTTACTTCCAGATAAAATTCCCTCGAGAGAAATTATTATTAGAAAATAAGAATAAAAATTAGATATTCGAACCATGGAAATGATGAAAAAAGTGTTCAAGGCAGGCCTTATGCTTGTGTTGTTGGGTTCATCCGTTTTTGCACAGTCATTAACTGATGCCAGAAAGTCTATAGATGCGGAGCAGTATCAGAAAGCGAAATTACAACTGAAAAGTTTGATCAGCTTGCAGCCTCTTGTTGGTGAAAATTACTTCTTTTTAGGACAGGTGTACTTAAAAACAGACTATGATGATTCTGCTAAAGTGGTATTTGATGAAGGAGTTGCCAAAAGTCCTGCATTCCCACTCAATTATATTGGTTTAGGCCAGGTAGATCTAGAGAATGGAAACGAAGCTGCTGCCAAAACTAATTTTGACAAAGCAGTTTCATTGTCTGATAAAAAGGACAATAGAGCCAACCTTTACATTGGTCGTGCTTATGCAACTGCTAAAAAGCCAAACTATGAGTTGGCCATTTCTTATTACCAAAAAGTATTAACCACCACCAACCCTAAAGGCGCTGAAGTGTTCTTGGCTGAAGCCAATCTTTACCTGGGGGATGCTTATCGTGGTCAGATGAAGAACTCGGAAGCTTACAGTGCTTACCGTACTGCTTTCGATCTCAACAAGAATTTATTGCGCTCTAAGGTAGAATTAGGTGTGATCAACAAGATGTCGAAAGCCTTCCAGGAATCGGTGGATGAGTTCAACAGTGTATTAGCCATCGACCCTAATTATGGTCCGGCTTATCGTGAATTGGCAGAAACTTATTATTTGTGGGCCAGATCAGATGGCCGTACGTATGATGCTAAAATCAAACAGGCATTAGATTACTACAAGAAATACCTCGAGTTAACCGATATGTCATTGGATTCACGCATGCGCTATGCAGATTTCCTCATTTTGGCCAAAGATTATAAAAATTTGGAGCAAGAAGCGCAAGCCATGGCCCAAATGGATAAGGCCAACAAAAGAATTTTGCGTTATTTGGGTTACTCTTCATATGAAAACGGAAATTATGAGGCCAGCATACAAGCCATCAAAGACTTCATGGCTAAAGTAGAACCTAAACGTATCATCGGTAGAGATTACAGTTACCTGGGCCGTGCCATGATCAAGTTAGGCCAAGATGCAGAAGGTTTTGAAACTGTAAAAAAAGCAGTTCAGATAGACTCTAACCTAGTAAGCGGAATGAGCGAAATTGCCAAAGAGCTCTATGGTTTGAAAAAATACGATAAAGCTGCTGCTGCTTATGAAATAGCGGTTAAAAACCCACAAAGAAATCTCTTGGATTATTACTACCTCGGGTCTTCCTTTTATTTTGACTTTGGTGCCAAGAAGACAGCCGGTTTACCAGCTGATAAAGAATTATTGGTAAAAGCCGATTCGGCATTTAGCTACCTGATTCAGCGTTCACCAACCACCCATGCAGCTTGGCAGTTCAGAGGGCGTATCAACCGTCAGCTGGATGATGAAAATGAAAGCCAGGGATTGGCGGTTCCATTCTATGAAAAATATGTAGAGATTGTAACGGTAACCAAGCCAGAATTAGCAGCTAAAAACAATCCAGGAATCATTGAGGCTTACACCTATCTGGGCCAGGTTGCAGCCAAGAAGGATAAGGACTATGATAAAGCCAAAACTTATTTTGCTAAGATTTTGGAGTTAGATCCGGCCAACGCCGTTGCCATGGAAGCCATGAAAGCCATCGGCGGTACAAAATAAAAAAATGACAATCATTTAAGCGCCTTAATCATCCGATTAAGGCGCTTTCTTTTTATATTTGCCGCACCAAAACCAGACAATGGAAGCACAAAGCACCCCCTTTAATTACTTGCCAATTATTTTCCAGATGATTGTGGCGCTCGGTTTCGTGGTGGTTACCATGGTGGTTACTCACCTGGTAGGTCCAAAACGCAAAACTGCCGATAAATTGATTCCTTTCGAATCGGGAATCGAGTCGATCGGTAATGCCCGTCAACCTTTCTCTATCAAGTATTTTTTGGTGGCTATTTTATTTGTGTTGTTCGATGTGGAGGTGATCTTTATGTACCCCTGGGCTGTCAATTTCAGAGACTTTGGATGGGCCGGTGTCATCGAAATGTTCATCTTCATGGGCACCCTCTTGTTGGGCTTTATTTATGTGCTCAAAAAAGGTGCTTTGGATTGGGAATAAGGTGTTTAAACATTTACATTTGGGCGCCAAATAAATAAGGCCCTGAGTTTATAAAAAAGGCAATTATGAGCGAAATTAATTTAGTGGAAGCTCCTCCGGGGATAGAAGGATCCGGTTTTTTTGCTACTTCTTTAGATAAAGTAGTTGGCTTGGCTCGTTCACATTCTTTGTGGCCTTTGCCATTTGCTACTTCTTGCTGCGGCATCGAGTTCATGGCTACCATGGGTTCGCACTATGATTTTGCCCGTTTCGGATCTGAGCGTCCGAGTTTCTCGCCACGCCAGGCCGATTTACTAATGGTGATGGGAACCATTGCCAAAAAAATGGCTCCCGTTTTGCGTCAGGTATATGTACAAATGGCTGAGCCCCGTTGGGTAATTGCGGTAGGTGCTTGCGCCTCAAGTGGTGGTATTTTTGATACTTATTCTGTGCTGCAAGGCATAGATGAAGTGATTCCGGTAGACGTTTACGTACCTGGATGCCCACCACGCCCAGAAGCCATCATCGATGGATTTAACAAAGTACAGGACTTGGTGAAGAATGAATCATTACGTCGCCGCGAATCTCCTGAATACAAAGAATTATTAGCAAAATACGGAATCCAGTGATGGAGAAATTAACTAACCCTTCATTAATTCAAAAACTGACGGCCCGTTTCGCAGACCAGATCTCTGTACCTGCAGAGCCTTATGGCTTGTTGACTTTTGAAACCGGTAAGGAAACAATTACTGAAGTCTTAAAATTGTTAAAAGCAGACAAAGACCTCCAGTTCAATTACCTCACGGATATT
>JACCDL010699829.1_pt1 | contig 12105 bp, 11 predicted proteins | sample 7441931 | NCBI WGS metagenome assembly JACCDL01 (sample SAMN15323437, study PRJNA562643) | freshwater metagenome | isolation source: river surface water | place: USA:Blue River Watershed | collected 2017-08-16 | reverse complement strand
GTTCAATTTTCTCTGTCGCTTGAATGGCCGAAACCCGCGAGAGGTCGCGGGTTTCGATAAGGTCTATCGCCTGTTAATGAGCGCCTCAAATGCGCATGGGCATCACCACGTATTTGAAGTTGTCGTTCTCGGGAATGGTGATCAGTGCGGAGCTGTTGGCATCGGCCAAGTCGATGCGCACCATGTCTTGGCCCATGTTGCTGAGCACGTCGATGATGTAGGTGACGTTGAAGCCAATCTCGATGCTGTCACCGGAGTAATCAATATCGAGCTCGTCCACGGCTTCTTCTTGCTCGGCGTTGGTCGAGGCCACGCGCAGGCTGCCGGGGTCGAGGTTCAGGCGCACGCCTTTGAACTTGTCGCTGGTCAGGATGGCGGTGCGTTGCAAGCAAGACAACAAGGCTTGGCGGCCCAGTGTCAGGTTGTTGCTGTGGCCTTTGGGGATAACGCGGTTGTAGTCGGGGAATTTGCCTTCGACCAACTTGGTCACAAACTCCATGCCGTCAAAGCTGAACTTGGCTTGGTTGTTGGCAAATTGCATCTCGATAGCGCCGTCGTTCTCAGACAGCAAACGCTGCAACTCGAGCACCGTCTTGCGCGGCAAGATGACTTCTTGTTTGGTGGGCACAGCGACGTCAAGCGTGGCCGCCGTGAACGCCAAGCGGTGGCCATCGGTGGCCACCAAACTCAGGCGATTGCCCTCGGCCACAAACAAAATGCCGTTCAGGTAATAACGAATGTCGTGCACCGCCATGGCAAACGACACCTGCCCCAGCAATTGCTTGAGCGTTTTTTGGGGCACGCTGAACGCTGGGCCAAACGAGGCCGCTTCTTGCACCAGCGGGAAGTCTTCTGCGGGCAAGGTTTGCAAGGTGAACTTGGACTTGCCGCCCTTCAAAATCAACTTGGCTTGCGACGACTCGAGGCTGACGGTTTGGTCGGCCGGCATGGTGCGCAGTATGTCGATGAGCTTGCGCGCGCCCACAGTGGTGGTGAAGTCGCCGGGATCGCCTTCCATTTCAGCCGTGGTGCGGATCTGGATTTCAAGATCGCTGGTGGTCAGTTGCACCGCGTGGCCAGATTTGCGAATCAAGACATTGGCCAGCACCGGCAGGGTGTGACGGCGCTCGACAATGCCGGACACGGATTGCAGGACCGACAACAATTTGTCTTGGGTGGCCTTCAGGACGATCATGGGTGTCTACCTCTGGTGATTTCACGCGACAGCCAAGGGCTGTGTACGACTTTGACGATAAGCAGCATTTTCGCTGTTTTTTGGCCTCAAAACAGCCTCCAAACGGGTCAACGCACTTAAAACGGGGAACATATTCGGACTCATGGGGCTTTAGCCTTTCAGCGTCTGCTCCAGCACATGCAGCTGCTGGTTGAGTTCGGTCAACTGCTGCCGCTCGGCATTGATTTTGCGCACGGCATGCAGCACGGTGGTGTGGTCACGCCCACCAAACAGCTCGCCAATTTCTGGCAGAGACTTTTGGGTCATTTCTTTGGCCAAATACATGGCAATTTGACGCGGCCGGGCAATGCTGGCAGGGCGCTTCTTGCTGTACATGTCGGCCACCTTGATCTTGTAGTAGTCGGCCACCGTTTTTTGGATGTTTTCGACACTGATTTGGCGGTTTTGAATGGACAACAAATCGCGCAGCGCATCGCGGGCGAGCTGGATGGAGATTTCTTTTTGGTTGAAGCGCGAGTAGGCCAAAATTTTGCGCAAAGCGCCTTCCAGCTCTCGCACGTTCGAGCGCACGTTTTTGGCCACAAAGAAGGCCACTTCTTCGGGCATTTCACTGCCTTCACTGATGGCTTTGTTGATCAAAATGGCCACCCGCATCTCCAGCTCGGGGGGCTCCATCGCCACCGTCAGGCCGGAGTCAAAGCGCGACACCAAGCGCTCATGTATGTCAGCCAGCCCCTTGGGGTAGGTGTCGCTGGTCATCACGATGTGCGATTTTTTGGCCAACAAGGCCTCAAATGCGTTGAAAAACTCTTCTTGGGTGCGGTCTTTGTTGGCAAAGAACTGCACATCGTCAATCAGCAACAAATCCAGCGAATGGTAGTGCTGCTTGAACTCGTCAAATGTCTTGCGTTGGTAGGCTTTAACCACATCCGAGACAAATTGTTCGGCGTGGATGTAGAGAACCTTGGCCTCAGGGCGCTCGGCCAGCAATTTGTTGCCAATCGCGTGCATCAAGTGGGTCTTGCCCAAACCCACGCCGCCATAGATGAACAGGGGGTTGTACAAGTGCCCGGGCGAGCCGGACACATGCATCGCTGCCGCGCGCGCCATGCGGTTCGCCGTGCCTTCCACCAGGTTGTCAAAAGTCAGGGCTGTGTTGAGCCGGCTTCGGAAGGTGTTGGTGCTGGGCTCTTCGGGCAAGTCGATCGGCTCTGGTCCGTTTTCCATCGACGAGGGCGTGGACTGACGCACAGATTTGGCAACGTCTTCACGAGGAGTGAGCACTAACTCGATTTGAACGGGATGGCCTTGAAAGCTTTCCAGCAAGGCCGCCAAACGGCCGGCGTATTGCGCCCGAATCCAGTCCAATTTGAACCGGTTGGCGACAAACAAAGTGAGGCGTTGTTGGTCTTCAGAAACTTGGGCCGTAAGGGGCTTGATCCAAGTGTTGAACTGCTGTTCGGGCAGTTCGCGGGACAGCTCATCCACGCAAGCCTGCCACAAAGCCTGGCCGGCATCCATCTGGAAATTGGGGGAGTTTCCCTCAGACATGTTGTATTTATTTTTTGTGGACAGTGGGCAGAGAAAATGGCCGTGGAAAGCAACTTATTCAGAGCTTATCCACATGCCGCAATGCATTTGTTCGGACATCATAAACCACATCTTTCCGGATTCAACTCGGGAACACCCGAAGGCATTAAAGTGGGTGAATTTGCCGAGCGCCCGAAAGTTTGCGATAATCTTGGGTTTCGCCCAAAGCTGATTCGTGGCATTGGGCACAAAGGAAGAGTTATGAAACGCACCTACCAACCGTCTAAGACACGTCGCGCCCGTACCCACGGCTTTCTGGTTCGCATGAAAACCCGTGGCGGCCGCGCTGTGATCAACGCACGCCGCGCCAAAGGCCGCAAGCGTCTGGCTGTCTAATGCCTTTTCAACCGTCTGGCGGTGGCCTGATGCCACTTCGGGCGGTTGATTCCAGGGTTTGGCCATCGTGCAGCGTTTAAAAACACGCCCACAATTTCAGGCCGCCCTGGCGGGTGGAACAGTCTCGCGCACAACGCATTTTGCGTTGCACCGATTGACCTTGACTCCCCCCCATGACTTGCCATTGGCACAAGCCGCACATGTTGGGCCTGCACCTTCACCGGAGCAGGCCCTTTTTGACTTGTCCGACGTGTGGCTGGGCGCCATGGTGCCCAAACGCTGGGCTCGTCGCGCCGTGACACGCAACGCCATCAAACGCCAAATCTACAACGTGAGCGAAAGCTTCTGCGACCGCTTGCCTGTGGCTGCCCATGTGGTCCGTTTGCGCACCCCATTTGACCGCCAGCAATTCACCAGCGCCACTTCAGACCCCCTCAAGCTGGCCGTTCGGCAAGAACTGGTGCAGTTGTTTGAGCGTGCTTTGCCTCAAGGGGCCCGCTCATGATCGTGCAGCGTTTGTTGATGGGCGTGGTGAAAGGCTACCGTTTGTTGTTGAGCCCGTGGCTGGGTTCGTCTTGTCGCTTTGAGCCCACTTGCTCGGTTTATGCCTTGCAAGCGCTGGAGCAGCATGGCGCCGCCAAAGGCAGTTACTTGACCGTGCACCGCTTGGTGCGTTGCGGCCCTTGGTGCCAAGGCGGCCATGACCCCGTTCCCCCACAAGCCTCGCGCTTGTTCTCTGATTTGTTTTCTCCTACTTCGTCAAAGAAGCTTCCATGAACGATATCCGTCGCACCATCCTTTGGGTGATTTTTGGTTTTTCCATGGTCCTGCTGTGGGACCAATGGCAGTTGTCTAACGGACACAAAGCCACTTTCTTCCCCAAGCCCGAAGCCGCCGCCCCAGCATCCACTGCAGCACCGGCTGCAACGGCCAGCAACAACAGCGTTCCGACCGCCACAACCACCGCACCTGCAGCCACGCCCGCACAAGTGCCTACGTCGGGCCCCAATGCTGCGGCCAGTGCGCGCGAAACGATCGAGGTGGTCACCGATGTGCTCAAACTCAACTTTGACACCGAAGGCGGCTCTTTGGTGCGCACCGAGTTCACTCGGCATGCCGATTTTGTCGACAGCAGCAAGCCTTTTGTGTTGCTTGACCAGAGCAGCAGCCGGGTCTACAACGCACAGACGGGCTTGATTGGCGGGGACTTCCCGACCCACAAATCACCCATGAAATTCAGCGGCGAGCGCAGCCTGAAAGACGGTCAAAACGAATTGACCTTGCGCTTCGAGTCGGATGCACAAAACGGCGTGAAGTTGGTCAAGACCTACACCCTGCAACGTGGCAGCTATGCGATAGGCGTGAAGCATGAAGTGGTCAACACCGGCAGCACCCCCGTCTCTCCGCAGCTTTATTTGCAGCTGGTGCGCGACGGCAACAAGCCTGCTGGCGAATCTGCTTTTTATTCCACTTTCACGGGCCCAGCCATTTACACCGAGGCTAAAAAATACCAAAAGGTGGAGTTCAGCGACATCGAAAAGAACAAGGCCGACATTGAAAAGTCTTCGCCCAACGGCTATGTGGCCATGGTGCAGCACTACTTTGCCAGCGCTTGGTTGTTGGCCGACGGCATTCAGCGCGAAAACTTCGTGCGCAAAGTCGACACCAATTTGTACGCCGTGGGCATGATCACGCCCTTGGCCGAGTTGGCGCCCGGCCAAAGCAAAACAGTGAACACCCAGTTGTTCAGTGGCCCGCAAGAAGAAAAAGTCTTGGAAGCCTTGGCCCCTGGTCTGGACTTGGTGAAAGACTACGGTTGGTTGGCCATGTTGTCCAAGCCTTTGTATTGGTTGCTGGACAAATTGTTTGGTTTCATTCAGAACTGGGGCTGGGCCATTGTGGCCTTGGTGCTGTTGCTGAAGATCGCTTTTTATTGGCTCAATGCCAAGGCCTATGCCAGCATGGCCAAAATGAAAGCCATCAATCCCAAGATCATGGAAATGCGTGAGCGCCTGAAGAACGACCCGCAAAAAATGCAGCAAGAGATGATGAAGATCTACCGCGAGGAAAAGGTCAACCCCATGGGCGGCTGCTTCCCGATCATGGTGCAGATTCCGGTCTTCATTGCCTTGTATTGGGTGCTGTTGTCCAGCGTCGAGATGCGCAATGCGCCTTGGATTTTGTGGATCAAAGACCTTTCAGCGCCCGACCCTTACTTCATCTTGCCGCTGGTCATGACCTTGACCACTTTGCTGCAAACAGCGCTCAACCCCGCGCCACCAGACCCCATGCAAGCCAAGCTGATGTGGATCATGCCGCTGGTGTTCAGCGTGATGTTCTTCTTCTTCCCCGCTGGCTTGGTGCTGTACTGGATCACCAACAACATCTTGTCGATTGCCCAGCAGTGGGTCATCAACACCCGGATGGGCGTGCCACCGCAATTCAACATGCCTAAGTTCAAGTAAAGCCACCTCACCCAAAGGGCCGCGTAAGCGGCCTTTTTTTGCTTCACCCATTCATCCATTCACCCAGGCTTCATATCCGCCACCACCGCCATGCTCGCCCGCCATCAAGAACCCATCGTTGCCATCGCCACCGCACCCGGTCGGGGTGCGGTGGGCATTGTTCGGGTGTCGGGCAAGCACCTCGCGCCACTGATCGAAGTCTTGTGCGGCCGGCGCTTAAAGCCCCGGGAAGCCACTTACTTGCCATTTGCCGATGCCGATGGCAGCCCGATTGACCATGGTTTGGCGCTGCACTTTGTCGCGCCGCATTCGTTCACGGGTGAAGATGTGCTGGAGCTGCAAGCCCACGGGGGGCCAGTGGTGTTGCAACTGTTGTTGGCACGCTGCCTGCAAGCTGCCGCATCGCCTGACCCCGTAACGGGCTTGCCACTGTTGCCCGGTTTGCGGGTGGCGCAACCCGGTGAATTTTCTGAGCGCGCTTTTCTGAACGACAAAATAGACTTGGCGCAAGCCGAGGCCATTGCCGACCTGATTGACGCCAGCACCGAGGCCGCCGCGCGCAGTGCGAGTCGCTCGCTGGCGGGCGATTTTTCCAAAGAGATTCACCAACTGCGCGACGCTTTGATCCACTTGCGCATGTTGGTGGAAGCCACTTTGGATTTTCCCGAAGAAGAAATTGACTTCTTGAAAAAAGCCGACGCGCAAGGGCAGTTGCAGCACTTGCAAACCGCCGTGTCGGCGGTGTTGGACAAAGCCAAGCAAGGAGCCTTGTTGCGTGAGGGCATCAAAGTCGTGATTGCAGGCCAGCCCAATGCGGGCAAGAGCTCGTTGCTCAATGCGTTGGCGGGTGCCGAGTTGGCCATCGTGACGCCAATTGCCGGCACCACCCGTGATGTGGTGCAACAGACCATTCAGATCGAGGGCGTGCCGCTGCATGTGATCGATACGGCCGGCCTGCGCGAAGGTGCGGGCGTGGATGAGGTGGAGCAAATTGGCATTGCCCGCGCTTGGGGCCAAATTGAAAATGCCGATGCGGTGATTTTTTTGCACGACCTGACGCGAGCAGGTCAGCCCGATTACGACAAGGCCGATGCCGACATTGCCCAATCACTGCAAGACCGATTGCCAGCCAGCGTGAGCGTGATCGAGGTGTGGAACAAAGCCGATGCAGCCGCTTTTAAGACCCCGACGGCAGGGCTCTGCTTGTCCGCCCGCACCGGCGAAGGTCTGCAAACTTTGCGACAACGCCTGCTGCAACAAGCCGGCTGGCAACAGGCCAGCGAAGGCTTGTTCATCGCACGAGAGCGGCATGTGCAAGCTTTGCGCCGGGTTGAAGAACATTTGCACACCGCCGATGCACACTTGGCGGCACATGCGCAAAATTTAGATTTGTTGGCTGAAGAGTTGCGTTTGGGTCAAAACGCTTTGAATGAGATCACTGGCGAGTTCAGCGCGGACGATTTGCTGGGCGTGATTTTTTCCAGCTTTTGCATCGGCAAATAAAGACTCAGCGGCCATCAGCCGCGCAGTAATTTTTGCTCGGCCACGGCCAAAGTCTGCGATTTTCCAGACAGCACCAAGGTGTCGCCGGACTGCAATTCGGTCTCATCGGTCACGCCCTCAGATTGGCCTTGCGCGCGGCGCAAGCTGACCACACGCACACCCATGGCATGAAACGCCAAGTCTTGCACTTGTTTACCGAGCCAAGGCGATGCCATCGGCAAACTCACCGTGGTCAGACGCTCGTGGTCTATTTCTTCGAGCGTGTCATCGTCGGCTCCGTGGAAATAGCCGCGCAACAGGTTGTATCGGGCATCGCGCTGCTCTTGCACAAGGCGAATCACGCGGCGCATGGGCACCCCCACCAGCGCCAACGCATGGCTGGCCAGCATGAGCGAGCCCTCGAGTGCCTCGGGCACCACTTCGGTGGCCCCCGCGAGCTGCAGTTTTTCGAGGTCGAGGTCGTCTTGCGTGCGCACAATCACGGGCACTTGCGGCGCATGGCTGTGCGCGTGGTCCAGCACCTTCATGGCGGCGGGCACATCAAGGTAAGTGATGACCACAGCACTGGCGCGCGCCAGACCTGCGGCCATCAGCGATTGCAAGCGCCCGGCATCACCAAAAACCACCGAGTCCCCCGCCGCTGCCGCCTGACGCACCCGATCGGGGTCGAGGTCGAGCGCCATGTAGGGAATGTTTTCTTTTTCCAACATGCGCGCCAAGTTTTGGCCGCAACGCCCATAGCCGCAAATGATGACGTGCTTGCTGGTGTTGATGGACTTGCGCGCGATGGTGGTCATTTGCAAAGACTGTTGCAGCCATTCACTGGCCACCACCTTCATGACAATGCGGTTGCTGTGCATGATGATGAACGGCGTGGCCATCATGGACAAAACCATGCTGGCCAGCACCGGGTTCAGCAGCTCAGGCGGAATCAAGCGACTCTGCGAGCCCAGCGTCAGCAAAACAAAACCGAACTCGCCCGCTTGCGCCAAATACAAACCCGTACGCAAGGCCACCCCATTGGGCGCCCCGGTGACCTTGGCCAATGCGGTGACCAAAAACAATTTGAACAGCACCGGCAAGGTGGTCAACAGCAACACCAACGGCCATTTTTCAACCACGATGTGCCAGTCCAGCATCATGCCGATGGTGATGAAGAACAAGCCCAGCAAGACATCGTGGAAGGGCCGGATGTCCAGCTCCACTTGGTGCTTGTATTCGGTTTCAGAAATCAGCATGCCGGCAATGAAGGCACCCAAGGCCAGGCTCAAACCGGCCAACTCTGTGATCCAGGCCAAGCCCAAAGTCACCAGCAACAGGTTCAAGACAAACAACTCTTCGCTCTTGCGCCGCGCCACCAAGGTCAGCCACCAGCGCATGACCCGCTGGCCTCCCGTCATGAGCAAGGTGATGAGCACCGTGGCCTTGGCAGCGGCCAGCAGCAAGGCTGAAAACAACTCGTCGGCGGGCGCGCTCAAGGCCGGAATCATCACGATCAGCGGCACCACGGCCAAGTCTTGAAACAACAAAACGCCCACCACACGCTTGCCATGCTCCGACTCGAGCTCAAGCCGGTCCGCGAGCAACTTGATCACGATGGCCGTGCTGCTCATGGCCATCGCGCTGGACAAGGCCAAAGCGGTTTGCCACTCCATCTTCCATAGCGTGGGGGCCAGGGTGGCCAAAAACAAAGACAAGGTGGTCACGATGAGCAGTGTCAACAACACCTGCAACACACCCAAACCAAAAACATGCTTGCGCATGGAGCGCAATTTGGCCAAATTGAATTCAAGCCCGATCACGAACATCAGAAACACCACGCCAAATTCAGCCAAGTGCTTCACGCCCTCTGAGTTTTGCGCCAGCGCCAGCGCATTCGGGCCAATGACCACGCCCACCGCCAGATAGCCCAACATCGGGGGTAACTTGAGCATACGGCACCCCACGACCCCCAACACGGCGGCCAGCAAATACAACAGGGTCAACTCCAATGCGCTCATGCGTCGATAGTATCAAGCCGATGTGAAAATGGTTTGAGATCTCCCGCCAACAAGGACATTTAAAAACAGCGCAGGGCCCCAGACCCTCTTGGGCCATGCCCGATAAAATGCAGCCCATGCTCGCCCAAACCGCCCCCACCCTTCAACTTGCTCGGGAGACGCTCGACATCGAGGCCTCGGCCTTGTTGCAAATCAAATCCCGCTTGGATGATCGGTTTGTGCAAGCCGTCAATATGGTGCTGAATGTCCAAGGCCGTGTGGTCGTGACGGGCATGGGCAAGAGTGGGCACATTGGCCGCAAAATTGCCGCCACCTTGGCCTCTACCGGCACCCCCGCCATGTTTGTCCATCCGGGCGAGGCGAGTCACGGTGATCTGGGCATGATCCAAGCCATCGATGTGGTGCTGGCGATCTCTAACAGTGGCGAAAGCGATGAATTGGTGGCCATATTGCCCGTGCTCAAACGCTTGGGGGTGCCGCTGATTGCCATGACCGGCGGCCTGCAATCCTCGCTGGCACAGCATGCCGATGTGGTGCTCGATTGCTCGGTTGAAAAAGAAGCCTGCCCGCTCAATTTGGCCCCAACGGCCAGCACCACGGCCCAACTGGCCATGGGGGATGCACTGGCTGTGACTTTGCTGGATGCCAGAGGCTTCAAGCCCGAAGACTTTGCCCGATCGCACCCCGGCGGTTCTTTGGGTCGACGGCTGTTGACCCATGTGGCCGATGTCATGCGCAAAGGCGATGCGGTGCCGCAGGTCGGGCCCGAAGTGGCTTTCACGGTTCTGATGCGCGAGATGAGCCAAAAAGGGCTGGGCGCTTCAGCGGTGGTGAGCGCCAACGGCCACGTGCTGGGCATCTTTACCGATGGCGATTTGCGCCGCTTGGTTGAAAACGGTGCGGACCTGCGCAGCCTCAAAGCCAGCGATGTGATGCACGCCCAACCCCGCACGATTCGTCTGGATGCACTGGCCGTCGAGGCGGCAGAAATGATGGAGCAATGCCGCATCACAAGCCTGCTGGTGGTTGACGAAGCCGGCTGTCTCTGTGGCGCACTCAACTCCAACGACCTGATGCGGGCCAAGGTGATCTGACATGCAACCCCTGACCCCCGCCCTCCATTTCCCACCCGAGTTGTTGCTGCAAGCGCAGGGCATTCGGGTCGCTTTTTTTGATGTCGATGGCGTGCTCACCGATGGGGGTTTGTATTTCTCGGAATCAGGCGAAGCCTTGAAACGCTTTCACACCTTGGATGGACAAGGGCTCAAGTTGTTGCAGCAGGCCGGCATCACACCCGTTGTCATCTCTGGCCGCGACTCACAGGCCTTGCGCACCCGCCTGAAGGCCTTGGGTATCAACCATGTGCGTTTGGGCACCGAAGACAAACGCCCCGCTGCCGAAGCGTTTTTGCAAACACTGGGGCTGTCTTGGGAGCAAGCTGCTGCCATGGGCGATGACTGGCCCGACTTGCCCGTGATGCAGCGGGTGGCCTTTGCCTGTGCGCCCGCCAACGGCCATGCGCAAGCCAAAGCCGTGGCGCACCATGTGACCACAGAGCGTGGCGGCGAAGGCGCTGCCCGTGCTTTTTGCGATTTGTTGTTGGTGGCCAGTGGTCACTATGCGCGCTTGCTGAACCAACTGGGCCAACACGCTCCAACGGGCCCGTCCGCATGAGCCTGTTGCGCCAATTGCTCGACCGGCTGAGCACTTACTTGCCCTTGATCGTGATGGCTTTGTTGGCCTCTGCCAGTTGGTGGTTGGTTCGAAGCGTGCCGACCCTTCTGGCGCCAGACGCGCAAAAGCCGGTGCGGCAAGAACCCGACTACCGATTGGCGCAGTTTTCCGTCAAGTCTTTTGATGCCAGTGGCCGAATGACCCGCGAAGTCAAGGGAGAAAAAGCGCAACACTACCCGGCCAGCGAAGAAATGCACATCGAGCAAATTCGAATTTTTGCCGCTAACGACGAAGGCAGCACGCTGAACGCCAGTGCCCGTCAAGGCGTTGCCACAGACGATGGTCAAAAAGTCATTTTGACCGGCGAGGCCTTTGCGGTGCGGCACGCCTTCAACAACCTCCCCAAGATCGAGCTGCACAGCGAGCGCTTGGTCGCCTTGCCCGACGAAGACCGCTTGGTGTCCGATGACCCCGTGCGCATTGTGCGAGACCGCGACGTCTTCACGGCCGCCAGCATGGACTTCAACAGCCAAAGCGGCCAATACGCCTTGAATGGCCGTGTGCGTGGCACTTTGGCCCCCAAAGCCAAACCTTGAACTTGGATCGCTCAACCCGAGCACCCGCCGTCTGCGGGGGCTAATGGTGCGATTGAGCAGCATTCTTGAGCAGCATTCAACAAGCATAAAAAAAGCCCTGCAGTGCAGGGCTTTCAGCTTCAAAGGCCCATCAAGAAGATGTGCCTTGAAAGTGAATCAGTAACCGCCACCACCATAGCCGCCACCGCCACCTTCACGGCGACCGCCTCCTGCGCCACCACGTGGGCCTGCACCGTAGGGGCTGCGGAAACCACCGCCGCCGCCTTCGCCGCCGCCATAGCCGCCACCGCCTTCGCGACGACCGCCACCATAACCGCCGCCGCCTTCGCGACCGCCGCCGTAACCGCCGCCGCCTTCACGGCCACCACCGTAACCGCCACCGCCTTCGCGACGACCGCCACCGTAGCCACCGCCGCCACCAAAGCCGCCGCCACCGGAACGGGGAGGACGTGCTTCCATGGGACGTGCTTCGTTCACGACCACATTGCGGCCACCCAAAGGCTGACCATTCATGCCGTTGATCGCTGCTTGCGCTTCTTCGTCGCTGCCCATTTCCACAAAGCCGAAGCCTTTGGAACGGCCAGTGTCACGCTCCATCATGACTTTGGCGCTTGTGACCGCACCAAATTCACCAAAAGCTTGTTCCAGATCGCCGTCGCGAACCGAGTAAGGCAGGTTGCCGACGTAAAGTTTGTTGCCCATGAAAGGGACTCCTCAAAACACAGAGATAAAAGCGATGTAGCTCC
>JACCDL010904624.1_pt1 | contig 12111 bp, 13 predicted proteins | sample 7441931 | NCBI WGS metagenome assembly JACCDL01 (sample SAMN15323437, study PRJNA562643) | freshwater metagenome | isolation source: river surface water | place: USA:Blue River Watershed | collected 2017-08-16 | reverse complement strand
TAAACCTCCTTTTTGATCAATTAGTTATTTACAGTAATTTTGGTATAGCAAGTTCATCACGGACATCGCTACCGAATTAGCGCTGGAATAATAAATCTGCTTTCCCTCACGACGTGTCTTAACAAGCTTTTTCTTGCGTAAGACAGTTAACTGCTGCGAGAGAGTTGGCTGATGAATATCCAATGAATCCTCAAGCTCACCCACGCATTTTTCGCCCTGGCTGATTTCACACAACAACATCATTCGATCTCGGTTACCCAGCACCTTCATTAAATCCACTGCTTTATCCGCCGATTGGCGCATCTTCTTTAAATTGATATCCGTGACCATCTCGGCACCTATTAAAGAACATTGAATGGAATCTTGAGATAGGTCTTGCCATTGCCCTCTGCGGGCGGTGGATGACCAGCACGGATATTGACCTGAATCGACGGCAAGATCAGAACCGGCATCTCCAAGGTCTTGTCACGCTGATTACGCATCTCCACAAACTGTGCTTCTGTGACTCCCTGGCGCACATGAATATTTTTTCGCTTCTCCTCACCTACAGTAGTTTCATAAGCAATCGGACGGTCAGTCGGTGGGTAATCATGGCACATGAACAGACGGGTATCGTCCGGATAAGACAAAATCTTTTGCATCGACTGATAGAGCGTATTAGCATTTCCACCCGGAAAATCACAACGCGCGGTACCCACATCCGGCATAAAGATGGTATCTCCAACAAAAATAGCGTCACCAATCACATAGGCCATGCAGGCGGGCGTATGCCCCGGTACATATAAAGGATGAATCGTTAAGTTACCGGCATGTAAATCCTTGCCCTCTTCGATCAAATAATCAAATTGCGAGCCATTGGTTGGAAACTCACTCTCAAGATTGAAAATTCCTTTAAATACTTTTTGCACGTCCTGAATATGCGAACCAATTGCAATCTTGCCGCCTAAGTGTTTCTGAATATACGGCGCAGCACTAAGATGATCTGCATGGGCGTGGGTCTCTAAAATCCAATCCACCGTAAGTCCCTGTTCTTTGACAAAGGCGATCACCTCATCCGCAGACTTGGTCTTAGTACGACCAGATTTTGGGTCATAGTTCAGTACCGAATCGATCACCACACATGGCGTATTCGGTTTTTCATAAACGACGTAGGTAAAGGTCCATGTTCCCTGATCAAAAAAAGCTTTGACGATCGGCTTTTGCATGCTTTACTCCTCTTTCGATAGGAATTACAATATATATAAATATATAATATATTATCATTTAACTAAAAGCAAGTCGTCATACTATTTCAATGGAATTAATTAGTTATTTACAACCCTACCTCATACCTGCAGGGCTGGGTATATTCGTTGGCCTCATCATGGCGCTAACGGGTGCTGGGGGCGGGATCTTATCGGTTCCACTGCTGGTATTTGCTCTCCATCTACCGATGGTTGAGGCAAGCCCTATTGGGCTATTGGCAGTAACCGTTGCTTCAGCACTGGGTGCCATCATGGCATTGCGAACTGGGTTATTACGATACCGTGCCGCTATGCTATTGGCTTTTGCGGGCTTACTTTTATCCCCCGCAGGTTTTTGGCTGGCACACCAGATTCCCAATCAACCCTTGATGCTAATTTTTGCGATTGTCCTTCTATACGTCGCTGGACGAATTTTTATCGAAGCCTACCAACAATCAAAAGGAATTTTTAGAGAGCCAAAGGCAGTACCCTGCTCCCTCGATTTATCGATTGGTCGCTTAATTTGGACTGTCCCTTGCGCACGCGCCCTCATTGGCTCTGGTGCACTCGCTGGATTTTTATCAGGGCTGTTAGGTGTTGGAGGAGGCTTTGTGATTGTTCCCGCACTCAAACGCATTAGCGATCTGCCAATGCAATCAATCGTTGCCACCTCCTTGGGAGTTCTATCTCTTATTTCGTTAGGGGGCGTTGCAGGCTCTGGGCTGGCTGGGACCATGAACTGGTTGGTGGCAATCCCGTTTGCGTTAGGCGCTATCGCTGGAATGATAGTGGGTCGACTTATCGCCCCTAATATCAGCAGTCAATCGACTCAGCTCATTTTTGCTGGATTCTCAGGGCTTGTTGCGGTTGGTTTAGTCATTAAAGCACTTTAGGTCAAACAAAAGCCGCTCTTTAATAACTCGTCCGGCAAGGTCATGCCCCGATAGAATCCATACAAGGCAGTTGCCATCAACAAGAATGCTGCAAGGTAACGCACCCAGGCCTTCTGTCCAAACTGCATCAAAGCACCGCTGACTTTGGTAAACATCAATAAGCTAGGTAAAGTACCTAATCCCATTGCAAGCATCAGCAATGCGCCAACCACGGGATCACCAGACAAAAAAGCGAGGGCCAGCACCCCATATACCAAACTACAAGGCACTAAGCCCCAAAGCATTCCTGTCATCCAACGCGCCAGACCAGTTCGAGATTTTGCAAAGTGTTTTGCCCACCATTGCGATAATGCCTGTGCAATTGTCTGGCCCAAAAGATGGGTCATTTTCTTACCACTTGGATTGATCAACCGATAGGCTTGATAGAGAAGAATACCGGCCGTAATCCCAAATAAAGCGCGCTGAATGGGAATGATTTCTTGTCGCCAAAAGCCCACTCCAACCCAAGCGGCAAAAGCACCAAGCGACATATAGCTAAAAATTCGGGCAGCATGGGTAATGAACTGATCTAAACCCTGTATTTTCTTATTCGGGTAAACCTTGATGGTTTTCATAGAGCGATCAATCGAACCAGCGATACCGCCGCACATCAAAGCGCAATGCCAGCTGCTGGCCAATGTTGCCAAGAGAATTCCGAAGAATAGAGTGCTAGAGAGCATGGGGGACAAAGTAGATCTTTTTAGGGTAGTAGACTAAAATATGCATCATCATGAATATTTCTTCCAGTAAAGAAATTCTGAATAAATGCTCCACCTGCGTCTTGGGGCAATTTTGCTTGCCATTGGGCCTCTCTGCCAATGAAGTGACCCAAGTTGATACCCTTGTCAAAGATCGAGTCCATCTCCATAAGGGTGATACTTTATATCGCCACGGTGAACCGCTCAATGCGATATTCAGCGTTCGTTTTGGCACCCTAAAAACAGAGCACTCCTTGCTGGATGGTCGCGCACAAATCATTGGGTTTCATATGCCCGGTGAGATTTTAGGTTTAGACGGCATTGGTGAGCATCAATACCAGGCTAATGCGATTGCGCTCGAGGATAGCGAGGTTTGCATCATTCGCTTCTCCGAGTTTGAAACCTTAGCATCACAAATTCCCAGTTTGCAACACCAATTTCATCGCATCTTGAGTCGTGAGTTAACTCAGGACCAGCGTCATTTACTGTCATTGGGGACCCTCAGAGCTGAAGAGCGACTGGCAGGATTCTTAATTAATTTATCCCAGCGGTATGCGGCACGCGGATATGAATTTACTGAATTTGATTTAAAGATGAGTCGTGAGGACATTGGTAGCTATCTAGGAATTCAAATTGAAACGGTGAGTCGAATGTTGTCACGCTTTACTGAGTCTGGCTTATTGCAGATTAAACAACGCCATGTCAAGCTGATTGATATTGAGGGGCTCTATCAACTCGCCGGAGTACCAAACGCGAATGATAAAACCAACTGTTCATCGCCTGTGCGACTTAGTTGAGCAAGTCATCATCAGATGACTTTGAATCTAAAAAACAGTCGCGTACGATAAATAATGAAATCGCGCTTGAAATGGCGCAAATGGCCCAAAAAGCAAAGAAACCAATTGAGTAGATCGCCTCATTGGATAAGTGATGTGGCTGACCAAATAACAATAAATCCTCAGGCTTGAATAAGCTGAATACCAAGCCTTCCGCAATAATGGCTGCCAAAAATGAGGGCCATAGAATCCAAATGGCTGTCTTGAGTTTCACGGCTGCACCTGTTCAACCTTAAGGCCCCGCTTGATGCCGTCCCGAACGGGTTCGTCAGCATGCATAGTGAATGCCAAATAAATCGTGATCGCACAACCAATTGCTGCTAATGCTGGCCCCATAATTAATAACCAAGGCCAAAGCTGTTTCCACCATGGTTTTGAAATGTGTGATTCTGTTTTCATCAGGAACTCCTTTTATTAGCGGGGCACGATAAAGCTTGATTTTTCATCGCGCGAGCGGATTTGTTCACCCTCCAAACCACGAAACTCAAATTGAATGGGATGTGATCCTGAGATTGCCTCATTAATTGCAATGCTGACCTTCACTGGAATCAATAAATTACTCGCTGGCGCAATCACAACGCTATTCATCGGCTTACCACTAGCATCTAGTACAACGATATCAGGTAAACCGGTTGCTTTAATGTCAACCCGCATTGGTGACTCAGAAGAATTCATTAGTTGAAAACGGTAAACATTCTCAATATACCGACCATCGACTTCACGGGCTAATGCTCCTCGATCACGCATCACATCGACTCTTAAGGGATTGCGTGTAAAAAGGGAGAATAAAAATATAGAGCTCAGTACAAAAATAATAGAGCTGTAGATCAAGATACGTGGTCGAAATAAATAGCTACGCGCTGATTGATTGGATTCGCGATTGAGCATGGCACGCTCTGTTGTATAACGGACCAAGCCTTTGGGATAACTCATCTTATCCATCACCTGATTGCACGCATCAATACAGGCGCCACAACCAATGCACATGTACTGCAAACCATCCCGAATATCAATGCCGGTCGGACATACCTGAACGCAAATGCTGCAATCAACACAATTGCCCAAGCCTTTTTGGGCCTGATCTTCTGATTTATTCCGACTTCCCCGTGGCTCGCCACGCATTTTGTCATAGGTCACCACGAAGGTATCTTTGTCGACCATCACACTTTGAAAGCGTGCATACGGGCACATATATTTACAAACCTGCTCGCGCATAAAGCCAGCATTACCCCACGTAGCAAAGCTATAAAAGAATAGCCAGAAGGTTTGCCATGGGCCCAAAGAAAGCGCCAGAATATTAGCGCTTAGTTCCTTGATAGGTGTGAAATACCCAATAAAGGTAAATCCAGTCCACAAGGCAATGGCAATCCACAATGCATGCTTAGTAATTTTGAGTCGCCACTTTTTAAAACTCCAAGGCCACTCTTCTCCATCTAAACGTATGCGGGCAAACCGATCACCCTCCACTTTACGCTCAATCCACATGAAGATTTCGGTATAGACGGTTTGCGGGCAAGCGTAACCACAAAACAAACGTCCCGCAACAGCCGTAAATAAAAAGAGGCTAAGCGCCGACAGTATCAGGAGCAAGGTAAGATAGATCACATCCTGCGGCCACAATACCAAGCCGAAGATATAGAACTTACGCTGCACCAAATCAAATAGAACGGCCTGACGATCATTCCAACTTAGCCACGGCAGTCCGTAGTACAAGAACTGGGTTAGCACCACAAAAATCAGACGCCAGCTCGCAAATGGTCCGCTGACCGAGCGTGGGTAAATGTGTTTACGAACCTCGTACAGCGACTGCTCGACGATCTCGATCACAGGCTTGCTATGACCAGCAGTCTGTGTCGATGAAGTTTGATTCATGGCTTTACTTCTTTGTACTCATCGGCTGATGTGACAATCCCCAAACATACGCCGTCAGAATCTGAATCTTTTCAGGGGTTAGGATTGCCTCATGACCTGGCATTACGCCATTGCGCCCCTTTTGAACCGTTTCAGTAATGGCTTTCTCAGAACTGCCATAAAGCCAAACCTTGTCGGTTAAATTTGGTGCACCTAGAACAATATTTCCTTTACCATCAGCTCCATGACAGGCAGCGCAGTTGGTCTTATAAACCACTTCGCCTTGTGCGGCTCGCAAGTCATCGGCGGGTAAGTTCGAAAGACTACGGACATATGCAACCACCTCGCCAATCTGAGCTGCACTCAAATGACCAAAGGCAGGCATGACGCCCGCGCGTCCTTGAACAATCGATGTCCGAATCAACTCAGGCTCACCGCCATACAAATAATCTTTGTCATGCAAATTCGGGAATCCCTTAGATCCACCTGCATCGGAGCCATGGCATTGTGCGCAATAGTTCAAAAATAAGCGCTGTCCCATTTCTTTTGCCTTGGGATCGGACGCAACCTGCTCAATGCTCATTTGCATGTATTTGGCATACACCGGTTGCAAATCTTTATTTGCAGTCTGTACAGATTGATCATGCTCCGTTTGAGTGCTGTACTCCAAGACGCCTTGATAAGCACCTAAGCCAGGATAAAGAACCAGATAAATGGCTCCGAAGATGCAGGAGATAATGAACATCCACATCCACCACCGCGGCAGTGGATTGTTTAGTTCGCGCAAATCATCATCCCAAACATGACCCGTATCGGTTACGTTACCCGAAGAATCGGTCGGTACCTTGGTTTTGCGTTGCGACATCAATAGCCATAAGCACCAAATGATGCCAACGATCGTGACGATCGCAATAAAAATACTCCAACCGGGACTAAAAAAATCACTCATGATTGATCCTTCTGAAACTCATCCGGAAGCGCAAAGGGTAAATTTGCTGACTCCTCATTAGCGGCCTCGCGATTCTTAGACCAGGCCCACCAAATAATCCCTAAAAATACAAACAAGCCAAAGGTGCTCGAGATTGCGGATAGATAAGCTGTAAATGCTTGCATGCTGATCTCCTTTATTGGCTTGCGGTTTTGGTTGTGGCGCGGCGATTAATGCCTAAACCCTGTAAGTAGGCGACTAATGCATCCTCCTCCGTTTTGCCCTCTAGCTCTTTCGGTGCATTCCCAATCTCTTCATCGGTATATGGAACCCCCAGACGCTTTAATGCTTGCATGTGCTTTTGAATACTTGATACATCGGCTGGCGCATTTTGCAAGTACGGATAAGCCGGCATGTTGGATTCCGGAACGACATCACGCGGATTGCGTAAATGAATGCGCTGCCAATCATCCGAATACCGGCCTCCAACACGAGCAAGGTCTGGGCCGGTTCGCTTACTACCCCACAAGAATGGATGATCAAAAACCGATTCGCCAGCGACCGAATACGGACCATAACGTTCTGTCTCGGACCTCAAGGTTCGAACTTGTTGGGAATGGCAACCAACACAGCCCTCGCGCTGATAAATATCTCGACCAGCCAATTGCAATGCTGTAAACGGCTTAATTCCGGGGCTTGGCTCGGTGGTTGAGTGTTGAAAAAAGAGCGGTACGATTTGTACTAGACCAGCGATACTCACTACCAAAATAGTACAAATAATGAGCCAACCGACGTTCTGTTCAAGGGTGGCGTGAGAGAAAAATTTATTCTGATCTGACATTATGTTCCTCCCAATTAGTGAGCAACTTGAACATTAGCTGGGATCGGTGCATCCACAAAGCGCTCGCCATACAAAGTCTTGAATACGTTGTACGCCATTAAGAACATGCCGCCCAAGTAGCAAATACCGCCCAAGAGACGAATCGCGTAGAAGGGATAACTAGCCTTCACTGACTCAACAAAACTATAGGTCAATGTGCCATCGGCCTCAAAGGCTCTCCACATCAAGCCCTGCATCACACCCGCAATCCACATAGCAGCGATATAGAGAACCACACCAATCGTGGCAATCCAAAAGTGCAGCTCAATGAGGCGTGTGCTATACATCTCTTTCTTGCCTACTAAACGGGGAATTAAGTAATACAGGGATCCAATCGTGATCATCGCCACCCAACCCAATGCTCCTGAATGAACGTGACCAATAGTCCAGTCGGTGTAGTGCGATAAACCGTTCACAGTCTTAATCGACATCATCGAACCCTCAAAGGTTGACATGCCATAGAACGATAGCGCCACGATTAAGAATTTCAGGATGGGGTCACTGCGTAATTTGTACCAGGCCCCAGATAAAGTCATAATGCCGTTGATCATGCCGCCCCATGAAGGTGCCAGCAGAATTAATGAAAACACCATCCCAAGGGATTGCGTCCAATCGGGTAATGAGGTGTACTGCAAATGATGGGGGCCAGCCCACATATACGTGAAGTTAAGAGCCCAGAAATGCACAATTGATAAGCGATAGGAATAAATTGGGCGATCGGCTTGCTTGGGAATGAAGTAATACATCATGCCCAAGAAACTGGTAGTTAAGAAGAAACCCACAGCATTGTGGCCATACCACCACTGAATCATGGCATCTTGTGCGCCCGAGTATGCCGAGTATGACTTCCATAGACTCGCTGGCATCTCAATATTGTTCACAATATGCAAAATGGCAATCGTCAAAATATAGGCGCCAAAGAACCAGTTCGAGACATAAATATGTTTGGTTTTACGCTTCATGATGGTGCCAAAAAACACAATTGCATATGTAACCCAAACAATCGTAATCAGAATATCGATGGGCCACTCAAGTTCGGCATATTCTTTTGAGGTGGTAATTCCGAGGGGTAAGGTGATGGCTGCTGCCACAATCACGAGCTGCCAACCCCAAAAGGTGAATGCTGCTAACTTATCGCTAAACAGTCGGACCTGACAAGTGCGCTGCACAATGTAATAGGAGGTTGCGAATAGAGCGCTACCTCCGAAGGCAAAGATCACCGCATTGGTATGCAAGGGTCTTAGGCGACCATAGCTTAACCAAGGAATGTTCATCGTGATTTCTGGCCAGATTAACTGAGCCGCTAGAACCACCCCCACAAACATGCCAACAATACCCCACAACACCGTAACAATGGCAAATTGGCTAACAACCTTATAGTTAAAGTTCGCGTCGTGCGACCCACTGATGGCTAACGCCATACAACCTCCCTAAGCAAAATGACTTGGCTAAAAGCTTAGAGAAATTATCGAGTTAGCAAAAAGTTGATATTTTGATATAGATCAAATGTTGGGGGGGTCTTTGCGTTTTGGGCTGTCATCATCGAGCAAGATGGATTCACCCGGCCCCTCCAAATCATCAAACTGACCTCCCTGAATCGACCAATACAGCAGATAGGCAAGGCTAGCCACCAATAAAAGCGATAAGGGGATCAGTAAATATAAGCTTTCCATACAAACAGTCTAATCTAGGCCTTGCGCAAACGCCAGGCATTGAGCGTGACTAAGAGAGATGAGGATGCCATTCCAATCCCGGCCACCCACGGATTAATCCAAGCCATCATTGCCACTGGAATAATCGTAAGGTTATATAAGAACGCCCATATAAGATTTTGCCGAATAATTTTTTGGGTACGATGTGCTAAGGCAAAGGCTTTAACCAAGGTCTCGAAATTAGAACTAATCAATACAGCGTCTGCACCGGCAGCTGCCAAGGGAGCGCCGCCTCCCATTGCAATTGACACATCTGCTTTTGCTAGGAAAGGCGCATCATTCACCCCATCCCCAATCGCGCACACTTTGGCACCATCGGCTTGCAGTTGACGAATAAACTCATATTTTTCTTCGGGGGTAGCACCACCATGGTACTGCGCAATTCCGTGATGGTGCGCCCACGCCTCAACGGTTGCATGTGCATCGCCAGACAATAAGTGAACGGCAATCCCATGGGTATGTGCATATTGCAATAAAGCATCAACACCCTCTCTAGGGCGATCTAAAAAACTAAATTGAGCGATGAGTCCTTGATCATCACCCAGGTAGACATAACTATAGAGTGCATCAAATGGTGCAGGCACCACTTGCGCTCCAACCCAGTCCGCTTTGCCAAGCCGATAGTTTTGATTCGATAGCCCCTTGCCCAAGTGATTTTCACTGGGTGTCAAAAAATGATGGGGTGTCAGGTCACGCTCCCGAAGGGCAATATCAAGTGCTAAACCCAATGGATGGTTTTGACCCTCCTCCATCCCAACTGCCAGTGCCAAGGAATCGTTCTTACTGATCCCATCCCGAAGGAGCGTGATGGCTTGTAAACGTGGCTCGCCAATCGTTAAGGTTCCCGTTTTATCCATGACCAAAGTATTTGCTTTACTCAAACCTTCCAATGCTCGCCCATGAATTACAAATAAACCGATCTTAGTTAGCGCACCCTGAGCAGCTGCTAGTGCAGTGGGTATCGCTAGCGACAACGCGCAGGGACAACTGGCCACCAACACTCCGAGCATCACAGGCCAAGCCCGACTTGGATCCACAAATAGCCACGTGGCACTACTGATGATCGCGGCAATGATGAGAAGAATCACGAATCGGCCGGCCCAGACTTCGGCCAATCCCAACATGGGGGGCTTTGCTTGGAGAGCACGATCTAACAAGATTGCAATACCTGCCAAGCGGGTGGATTGGCCAACCGCAGTAATCTCCATCGAAATACTATATTGAATGTTGTGGGTGCCCGCAAACAAGCGGTCACCAGGAGACTTCCGTATCGGTTTTGATTCACCAGTCAATAACGCCTCACTCACACTCGTATACGAATCCATCAGTACGCCATCCGCCGGAACAATCTCACCAGGACCTACCCGAACCCGATCACCGACGAGGCAGCGCACCACTGGAATACGCTCAACTGAAGCACTATTTGGATAATCCTGGTAGCGATCACAGCTTGCGGGAAGCTGTTTGGCTAAAGCCTCTGAACCACTTTGAGCATCCTGCCTGGCAATTAGTTCAATGTAACGCGCCCCAAGAGTAAATGCCACAAACATCGTGATTGAATCAAAATAACTTGGGCCATCTCCTACCAATAAGTTGACGGTACCCACGGTGAAGGCCATCCCCAATGCCAAGGCAATCGGTACATCCATCCCCAACGATCGGGTTTGCGTAAAAGAACGCACACTGCGCCATGCAGAACCAAAGATTAGGGCAGCGGAATAAAGAACGACCGGGACTGTTAATGCCCAACTCGTCCAATTCAGCAAGAGGGTGTTTTCTGGGGATAGGTCAACGGAGTCAGTGTATATTGGCCAGGCATACATCATGACTTGCATCATCCCAAGCAGCGCAACCCCTAATCGAAATAATAAATTTCGTCGCTCGCGCTTGCTGCGTAATGCCAACTGTGAGGGTTCATATGGCCAGGCTAAATACCCAATGCGCTGCACCTCATACAATATTTTTGGCAAGGTAATTTTCTGAGGGTCAAAACGCACAATCGCTTTTAGAGTGACGTAATTAATTTGCACATCATCAATTCCATCAACACGTTTTAAATGATGATCGCAAAGCCAAACGCACGCCGCACACCGGATTTTTTCTAACGATAAGATCGATTCGGCCATACCACTATTAAGAATCTTCACAAACCGCGCTTGCAAGCTCGGATCGTTATAGACCTCGAGGGTTTCGGGTAACTCATCACCAGCAAGTAAATAGTCAGGGCGTTCACCAGCAGGGATCTGACGCTGGTAAAAACTTTCTAGGCCTTCCCCATAGATGGTCTGCGCGACAGCCATGCAGCCAGGACAGCAGAATGGGCGCTGAATACCGCCTAAATCTGCATGCAAGGCACCTTCTGCCTTGATATCACTACCGCAGTGGTAACACGGGGTCGATGAAATGGTCATGCGAGCTTGCAAAAACAAAGGGCTGCCAAGGCAGCCCTTCTGATCGGTTTAGAGCAAATTATTTCACCAAGAGAACAGGTTGTTTAGCTGAAGATACAACGCGTTGAGCAACCGATCCAATCAAGAGATCAAGTACACCGCCACGTCCTTTAGCGCCCATCACTATCATGTCAAACTTTTCTTTGGTAGCGGTTGACAAAATCTCTTTCGATACATGACCACGCTTAATGATCATATTGTGCTTAATACCGGCTGCATCCAGTATCTTTTGGGCAGGTTTTAACTCTTTTTCGCTAATTTCACGCAAGTAGTCATCCACCACACTTTTGCTAACAAATTGCTTGACATGATTCAGACCGAAGTCATCATGAACATTAATCAGGGTAACGGAACACTTACTGCGCATATTGCCAACTAATTGAGCGACGTGTTTTGCTGCGTTTAAAGATGTCTTTGAGCCATCAATTGGTAGTAGTATTTTCATATGATTCCCCTCAACAATGTAATTAATGCTAGCAGTGTAGCAATATTATTGGGTATTCCCTTGATCCATATCAAATTGCGCCGCCTATATCCCTAAATTTTTTATGCATATCCAATTCCTTGGCGCAGGCCAAGAGGTCACTGGCTCCAAATACCT
>JACCDL010756200.1_pt1 | contig 12117 bp, 14 predicted proteins | sample 7441931 | NCBI WGS metagenome assembly JACCDL01 (sample SAMN15323437, study PRJNA562643) | freshwater metagenome | isolation source: river surface water | place: USA:Blue River Watershed | collected 2017-08-16 | reverse complement strand
GTTGGCTACGTAGATCACCAAATTGAAGTCACCACACGACGTTCAAGGTTCCGCCTACAAAAGGCAACCGATCGAAACCACATTCTTGAGGGTCGCTTAAAGGCGCTCAACGTCATCGACGAAATCATCAAACTCATTCGCGCTAGCGAAGACGCAGCATCTGCAAAAGCAGCGCTGATGGGCAAGAAGTACAACTTCTCTGAGCGCCAAGCAATTGACATTTTGGATATGCAATTGCGCCAACTCACCAGGCTTTCGCGCATTGATCTCGAAACAGAGCAAAAAGATGTACTTGCCCGAATCAAAGAATTGGAAGCAATTCTCAACTCGGATACCAAACTTCGTGCAGTGATTTCAAAAGAACTCAGCGTTGTTCGCGAAGCATTCGCAACACCGCGTGTTTGCAGGATTTCAGCAGATGTTGGTGAGATGAGTGTTGAAGACTTAGTTGACAACAAAGAACTTGTTGTGGTGATGACCCAGGCTCAATACATCAAAGCGGTATCAGCAGATTCTTTCCGTACGCAAGGTCGCGGTGGCCGTGGTGTGAGCGGAGCAAAAATGAAGTCCGATGACATCGTGAGCAATGTCATCTTCACTACTTCGCACTCGTATCTGCTGTTCTTTTCAAACCGAGGTCGCGTATATCGACTGCGTGCACTTGATATTCCAGAACGCGAACGAACCGCAAAAGGAATTCCAATTGTCAACTTGCTTCCTTTGAATCAAGGCGAAACCATTCAAGCAATCATTGACACCCGCGAGTTCCCAGGCGAACGCTTCTTGTTCTTTGCAACCAAAGAAGGACAGGTGAAGAAGACTCCATTTAACGAGTACGACTCAAGTCGACGCGACGGTCTCATTGCGCTCAAGTTGCGTCCAAAGGACGAACTTGTTCGAGTCATTGAAACCTCAGGTAGCGATGACGTATTCATGGTGACACGTGATGGCCAAACCATTCGTTTCTCTGAAAAAGGTGTTCGACCTATGGGTCGCTCAGCTGCAGGTGTTCGCGGAATGAAGTTGCGCGCATCGGACGAAGTGGTGTCATGTGATGTTGCCAAGGACGACTCAGCAATTCTCATCATCACCGAATCTGGATACGGAAAGCGCACTCAAGTCAGCAACTTTGCTCGAAAAGGTCGTGGCGGAATGGGCATGATCGGAATCAAGCTCACCGGCAAGAAGGGCCATGTAGTGGCTGCCTTTATGGCGGGCATTGATGATGATGTGGTGGTGGTGGCTTCGGGTGGAACAACAATTCGCACCCCAGTGAAGGAAATTTCCAGTCAGGGTCGCGCGGCAACAGGCGTGCGCATCATGAGCATGGATGACGGACAAGTAGTGGCTTCCGCAGCACTTGTTCTCTCTCACGACGAAGCATAAACACCACTCGCGCATCTGAGCAAGGGAGTGCAACGTTATTTGTTGCACTCATTCTTGCCGTCACCATTGCATTGCAATCGGCATTGATGTTCCTTGGCCGGTTTATGATCAATTCAGAACGCGCACGGATCTCCAGCAACGTCAGTGCATTGAGCGCGATTTACGGCGGTAAACCACAAGCCGAACTCAGCGCACAACTGAATCGCTCGATGTTGTGTGGTTACAGCACAGAGCAGGAAACCATTGTGGTGTGTAGTGATGTTTCTGGCGTACAGCGTTGGGCAAAAGCAGCCGATACTTGGTTGACAACATTGCCTACACTGGAAGAGTGAGTAGCAATCAAACACGAGCGCCACGAGTTCGACGAGTAACGCGAGTTATTCGAGAGATAGACCCATGGTCGGCGTTCAAAGTTGGTCTTGCTTTTCATCTCGTTGTGTATTTCACCGTGATTATTGCCTCGGTTTTGTTGTGGAGCGTGGCCTCTGCAACTGGGACCATCGACAACATCGAGCGATTTCTGATGTCGTTTGGCTGGGAGTCATTCCAATTTCATGGCTGGCAACTTCTCTTGAATGAGATCCTTCTCGGACTTCTCGCCGTTGTGTTGCTGACCATCGTGTGGGTGCTTGGTGCAACCATGTTCAATCTGATCACCGACTTGGTAGGCGGCATACGCGTATCAGTATTGGAAGAAGAAGTCCTCGTCACCACGGTTGAGGGTGACGGAAAGCGGCAGTAGGCTAAACCGCCCCGAAGGCAATTCGGGGCTATAGCTCAGTTGGTTAGAGCGCATCCCTGATAAGGATGAGGTCACAAGTTCGATTCTTGTTAGCCCCACAACACACCCCACACCGAAGGGTTGCCAATGAATTTCATCCGACGTGTACTGATGGTGCTGGGCATCGCGGGGGCGGCTGGTGCGATCTTGCGACTCAAGGGGCGCTCCGAACCTTCATCATCACGTGGGGGTTGGCGGCCAATGCCTCCTCTAGACGGCGAGTCTGCTGATCCATCTTCTGCAAAGCAATAACTGACATGTTGTCCACAAAAATTGGTGTGCTTGGTGCTGGAGTCACCGGCGGTCGAGTTGTTGAACATCTTCGAACACTTGGTCACGAAAATATTTTGGTGTGCGATTCCATTTTGGCTCGTGCTCAACGTCTGGCATCTTTGCATTCATCGTCTGGTAGTCGTGTTGTTGCGGTGTCTAAAGAAGAACTTTTTGAATGTGCAGTTGTTGTTTTGGCATATGGCGAACCTCACGCACCTTTTGCTCAACAACTGATTCAACGCGGTATATCCATCGTTTCGCTTTCGGACAGTGTTTCAGACTGCATGAACTTGGTTGCGTTAGATGTAAAGGCAAAAGAACACAACGCAATCGTTGTTGTTGGTGCAGCGTCTAGCCCTGGGGTTACCGGACTGCTGTTGCGCTCAATGACGTCGCGCTTTGACACCATTGATGAAGCACATGTGGCACTTCATGGCACAGGTGGACCAGATTGTGCCCGTCAACACCACCATGCTCTATCGGGTCAGTCAATTGGGTGGCATGACAATGAGTGGTTGCGCAGGCCTTCAGGCAGCGGGCGCGAATTGTGTTGGTTTCCTGAACCAGTTGGTGCATATGACTGCTACCGAGCAGAACTTCCCGACCCAGTACTACTGAAAAAGGCGATGCCAGAACTTGAACGAATCACCGCTCGAGTTTCGGCAACTCGACGCGATCGTTTTACTGCGCGCTTGCCAATGCTTGCACCGCCTCATGCTGAAGGCGGAATGGGAGCGGTGCGAATTGAAGTTCGCGGTAATCGAGCAGGTTCACGAATAGTTGAAATTGCAGGAATTGCAGAACGCATTGCTCAGCTAGCCGGCGTAGTGAGCGCAGTGAGCGCTCATGCTGTTGTTACGAACATGATTGAAGTTCGAGGAGCGCGTGTTTTAGGTGAGGAAGGTCTACCAAATACCGAACTATTGAATATGGTGCTGGCATCTGGTGTTCGCCTGCACCAATTTGTTGGCGCGTAACACCGATAGATTTTTTGCCGTGGCGACTCATCAGCACTCCACTCATCACGAAATTCATGCGCATGCAAGTGAACTGATGGGTAAATGTGGACAGCGTTATACGCAAAGTCGTAAAGAAATAGTTTCCGCAATTGCAAAATATGCACAACCCGTCGGAATCGCAGACTTATTAAATGTTCTGAAGGAGTTGCCTCAAAGTTCGCTTTATCGCAACCTCACCGTGCTTCAAGAGGCTGGTGTAGTAACGCGTGTGATGTCGTCTCAAGACGGCGGACTTTATGAGTTGGCCGAACGTCTCACCGGACATCATCACCACCTGGTATGTTCGGTGTGTGGAGATGTTCGCGATGTCGTCGTGCCAGATGCCCTCGAACACGACCTTGATGCTGCATTGCTGAGGCTTGCAAAGCGTGAGGGTTTTTCACTCGATCACCACAGACTTGACCTCATCGGTCGTTGTGCAAAATGTTCATGAAGACGCAAGAAGTTGTGACACCTGAGTTGCCCTGGATGCCAGAGGGGCTCATTGTCTCGGTGCCAAATCGTGGCGAATTCTTTGTTCGCTATTCGCAACATGACAACACACAAGCGCCAACTGTGGTGCTGTTGCATGGATGGACAGGAAACGCAGACATCAATTTCTTTCCCGCTTATCAAGAACTTGCCCAGCGCTACTCGGTCATTGCACTCGATCACCGTGGTCATGGGCGTGGGTTGCGAACAAGTGATCGATTCACTCTTGAAGACTGCGCCGATGACGCGATCGCTGTCCTAGACCGCCTTGGAGTAAGCAAAGTAACGGCGGTGGGGTATTCGATGGGCGGACCAATCGCCATGCTGATGAATAAGAGACACCCAAATCGTGTGAATGCACTTGTGTTGTGTGCAACTGCATTGGAGTGGAGAGCAACACGCAACGAACGCGCAAGGTGGAGAATTGGCCGTGTTATTTCGCCACTGTTTCGAATGTTGTCAACGCCACGAATAATCAACCGTGTGGTGAAGCGAAGCATTCCTCGCTCAAGTCCGGTTGCATCACTTCGTCCCTGGCTGGTGTCTGAAATACGTCGCAACGATTCATGGGCAATGAATCAAGCAGGTCGGGCGTTGTCGAAGCACGACGCACGACCCTGGGCAGGATCACTTGGGGTGCGCACGGCCTGCATTGTTACCGAACGAGACTCATTGGTGTCGCCACACAAACAACACGCACTGGCAAGCGCCACAAACGCAACCGTAATTCCGGTGCAGGGAGATCATTTGGTGATGTGGCAATTACCGGATGTGTTTACTGCTGCGGTGGTTGACGCGATTCGTCTAGTGCACGAATAAGCGACTCAAGTTGGTCGCGTAATTCGTCCACAGTCACCACGTTTGATAACGCAAAACGAACACTTGCCAATTCACGAGCGAGGAACTCTGCGTTTGCCTGAGTTGCAGCAGCCATAGCGCGATCGGTTTCAGCCTGTCGCCGATCACGCATTTCCTGCCTGTTTTGTGCAAGCAAAATTAATGGAGCCGCATATGCTGCCTGCACAGAAAACATCAGGTTCAACAAAATGAATGGGTATGGGTCCCACTGCAAGGCAAGAAAAGCAACGTTGAGAGACACCCAAATCACTACGGCAATGGTTTGCACGATGAGGAATCGAGCAGAACCTAAATTTCGTGCAATCGTTTCACTGAATTGACCGAATGCATCTGGCTCATAGTGAAGTCCAAGAACTGGACGACGCTTGCGTGGACGTGCGAGATCGCTGCGCTTCATGATGTAGCTCCAGCGATTGGTCGGCGGCGCCAGTTCGCTGGCAACGTACGGTCAAGCACGTCGTCAACTGTGATTGCGCCAAGAAGTCGATTGTTGGAGTCACACACAGCAACAGCCAAGAGGTTGTAAGAAGCAAGGCGTTCGGCAACTTCACGCTCAGTCATTGTTGGGCTAATCGTTGCTTCCATTTCTACGCATTGACCAAGTGTGAGTTGTGGAGACTCACGGAGCAGGCGTTGAAAGTGCACCACACCCAAATATGTTCCAGTTGGCGGATAGTGCGGTGCGTGAGCCACAAACACTTGTGCGGCGATAGACACCAAAATTTCTGGCTCACGAATTCGAGCAAGTGCATCGGCCACCGTCGCGTCTGGCGACATCACAATGATGTCTGGCGTCATCAATGATCCTGCAGTGCCTTCGGCATACGAAAGCAACTGACGCATGGTCTCAGCGTCGTCATCGTCCATGGCTTCAAGTACACGACTGCGTTGTTCACCAGGCATTTGTGCGAGCAAGTCTGCGAGGTCGTCAAACTCCATCTCTTCAAACACGTTGGTCAGACGTTCCATGTCGAGACCTTCAATAAGTCGCAACTGTTCGTCTTCTGGCAATTCTTCAAGAACGTCGGCCAACCGCTCGTCGTCCATCGCGGCGGCAACTAATCGACGCTGTTCAAGAGGCAAGGCACGAATTACTGCTGCAACGTCACTTGGGTGCATGTCGCGCAAGCGAGCAGCTTCTGCTGCCATTGCAGTCTTTGGCGCAAACATGTGAGCGATGTGCTCCCAATCAACTAGTCGGTAGCTTGGGCGCGGGTTCAACAAACTGCGTTTTGCAAGTCGAACTTTTGTGATGTGCCAACCTGGGTTGCGGCCAGAGTGAAAAGCGAGGGCAACATCGCTAACGGTTTCATCACCAACTTTTTGATCCAAAATTTCTCGCCCAAGAAGACGCTCTCCATCGCGAGCTCGAAATGGATTGAGGTCAACGTCCCACGACTTCAGTCGGGCTCCGGAATTATCGAGTGAAGCAATACGGCTGGCGCTGACAAAAATGCTGCGGCGCTGGCTGGTAGCAACGAAGCCCAGCACGCGAGGGGCCTCGGTGGCGCGGCCAGAAACCACCACAATGTCGTCGATTTTGCCGATGGGGGCACCACCTGTATCAAGGAGTGGCAGGCGCATGACCCGGAATGCATAAATGAGTTCGCCGACCATGTAACGAAGGCTACCTGCGCCTATTTGGCGAAGCCCGTGATTTAGCCGTTCCCGTTTGGAGTGTTGGCCATTTCAACCGCTACCCTTAGTGACCGCCGTACGGGGACGTAGCTCAGTTGGCTAGAGCATCTGCTTTGCAAGCAGAGGGTCGTGGGTTCGAGTCCCATCGTCTCCACCATTACGCTGTGAGTACCTACACAAGGAGACTCCACGTCATGACTACCGCAGTAATTGTTGATGCAATTCGCAGCCCACTTGGCCGCCGTAATGGCAAGTTGAAGAATTGGCACCCCGTAGACCTCGCTTCGGAGATCATGCAACAGTTGGTGCAGCGCAACGATCTTGATCCAGCACTGATTGATGACGTGGTGATGGGTTGTGTAATGCAAGTCGGCGAGCAGAGCCTCAATGTTGCCCGCAATGCGGTTCTTGCAGCAGGGTGGCCAGACACAGTTCCAGGAACCACAATTGATCGTCAATGTGGCTCAAGCCAGCAAGCCGCACACTTTGCAGCACAAGGTGTTATCGCAGGCGCTTACGACATTGTTGTTGCTAACGGAGTTGAAGTGATGTCACGCGTACCAATGGGAGCATCGGTTGCTGATCGAAATTTTGGATTCCCATTTGGTCCACGAGTACAGGCTCGTTATGAAGCAGCAGGTGGACTTGTTGGTCAGGGAATTTCAGCAGAGATGATCGCAGAAAAGTGGAACATCAGCCGCGACGAACTTGATGCATTTGGTGTGCGCTCACAGGAATACGCTGCGCGAGCAACTCGTGAAGGACGCTTTCAAAACGAAATCATTCCAGTGCTTGATGCAGAAGGAAACATGATGACCACAGATGAGGGTCTTCGTGAAACCACCATGGAGTCACTTGGAAAATTGAAGCCATCATTTCGTCCAGTTGAAGAAGGTGGTCGAGTAACTGCTGGAAACTCGTCGCAAATCACAGACGGCTCGGCTGCGCTGTTGATTATGAGTGAGGAAAAGGCAAAGCAACTTGGATTGAAACCACGCGCTCGTTTTGTTCAGTTTGCAATGGCGGCAGAAGATCCGCGTTACATGTTGACTGCACCAATTCCAGCAACCAAGAAAGTGTTGGAGCGCGCCGGACTCACCATGGACGACATTGACCTCGTAGAAATCAACGAAGCATTTGCATCTGTTGTTTTGGCATAGGAAAAAGAGTTGCACCCAGACATGAGCAAAGTGAACGTGAACGGCGGAGCGATTGCGCTCGGACACCCACTTGGTGCATCGGGTGCACGTCTGATGACCACATTGCTAAACGAGCTTGAGCGCACTGGTGGTCGCTATGGACTTCAGACCATGTGCGAAGGTGGCGGCATGGCCAATGCCACCATCATCGAACGCTTGTAAGTCAGGCTGAAGCAATGTTTGGAACCGTAGTTTGGTTCCTCATTGGTGTGGTCATGCTGATGGTGATTTGGCGCACGGGTATTGGCATGTTGCGCAGCATGACATCACCATTACCTCCACCTCCACCGCCTGGTGAAATGCGCAGGATCAACGTGCGATATCGCTGTGGTGTGTGCGGAGTGGAGTTGCGAATGGTGATGGCTCCGGATCAAGATCCGCCACCACCGCGGCATTGTTTAGAAGATATGGAGTTTGTTGCTCCGATTGAATAGCAACTAGTGATATTTGGTGGCAGTAAACAAGCCGCCAAGCACACAGGCAAGTCCACTAAAGAGATACCAGTTACTGCGACCGCCAGGCACGAATCCCAAGTAATAAAACAAAATCACCAGTGCTCCAAGGCCCAGTAATACAAACATCAGCACTGGCACCCAAGTTGGGCTCACGCGTACTTCGCGTGCAATCGGCGGGGTGTAGCGCGAAGAAGCCTCGGCAATATTGTTGCCATGCATCGACTTGGGGTCCGCGTGATCGAGACGGTGCGTCTCGTGTAAGCGATGATTGGACTGCGTTCCTTTTGGAGTGGTGCGTCCGCCGGTTCGTCGTTTGTTTGGCGCCATGAGACTTTCAGTGTAGATCAAAAATGAGGTTTCACCCGAGGCATTGTTCTGGCAGGCTTAAGTCGTGACGCGCATTCTGGTAATCGACAACTTTGACAGTTTTGTCTACAACCTTGTGCAATACATTGGTGAGCTCGGTGCAGAACCCGTGGTCATTCGGAACAATGAAATGTCAGTGCGTGACGCTGCAGCATTACAGCCTGATGGAGTGTTGTTATCACCCGGGCCGGGGCGACCAGAAGACGCAGGAATATTGTGCGAAGCAATTGAAGAATTTGCAGGTCGAATTCCGGTTTTTGGCGTGTGTCTTGGTCACCAAGCAATTGGTCAGGTGTACGGCGGAAATGTGGTGCGTGCACCAGAGTTATTGCACGGCAAAACATCGCCAATTCATCATTTCAACGAAGGTGTGTTTGCGAATCTGCCAAATCCGATGCCAGCAACGCGCTATCACTCGCTCATCATTGAACGCGAAACCCTTCCCGACGTGTTGTCTGTGACTGCACAAACAGAATCAGGAATGATTATGGGAGTTCGTCATCGCGCCCTCGATGTTGAGGGAGTGCAGTTTCATCCAGAGAGCATTCTCACTACTTCTGGTCATGACATGATTCGCAACTTTACGCAGCGCGTTGCTGCAGCAGTTCGCTAGTTAGATAACGCTCGTCCTACGATCAACATCACTTTTGAACCAGGGTTCACTTGTGTGTCGGGTTGCAAACTTTGCGAAATAACGTTGCCATCATTTTCGTCGCCGGCAGGAACGTTTTGATAACGCACTTCCCAGACCAAACCTGCATTGTTCAGCAAGGTCTTTGCATCTGCCTCAGATTGACCAGTTACATCGGGAACAGTTGATTGATTTCCACCACCAGAAATCACCACGGTCACACTGCTGCCAGATGCAACCGATGTGCCAATTGGGGGTTCAGTGCGAATCACTCGCCCGTTGGTAACCGAAGTGCTTTGCTCTTCGGCAAGCGTCACGTTGAATAAGAATGGCGCACCGATAAGCACTTGTTGTGCGGCGTCTGTTGCCTGACCTTCAACATTTGGAATAGCAACTGACGGACCACCCTTTGAGACAACCACACGAATTGGGCTTCCTGCAGGAAGCAAAACCGTTGCAGCAGGATCTTGTGAAATGATTTGGCCAATCGGTGTCGTGGGGTCAACGCGCTCCTCGGTTATTTCGATAGTGAGCCCAACTGCAGTTGCTTGCGCAACGGCTGCGTCATACAACAATCCCTGAATTGGAGGAACCATCACGCTTCCAGCTCGAGGGGTATAGGTCAAGGTGATTGCATCACCTATTTCATAGGACGACCCTGCTGCAGGGCTCTGGTCATACACCACGCCGGGAGCCACTCCGTCTTGTGGAAGCTCGTTTGGCACCACCGTAAGGCCCAATGCCGCAAGTTGCTCTTGTGCTGCATCTATCGAAAGGTTGACAACGGAAGGCAGTGTGTTACTGCTTCCTCCAACCGTTCGGAAAACAAAAATAATGACTGCGAGTAACACCAATGCGATGACGGTGCCACCAATAACCATTGCTGGCTTTTTGGGGTCAACAGAAGCGAACTCCGTGGACACTTCTTCATACGGCGGCAATACCACAACAGGAATTTCTGCTGTGTCAGACAGCGCGATTTCTTTGGCAACTCCACGCGCTTCATTGAGAGCAAGCGTCTCTGTTCCATCAATAATGCGGCGAATATCTTCTCGAACAAGCGTGGCATTTTCATAGCGCCGCGCAGCATTTTTTGCCATGCATTTTGCAACAACAGATTCAAATCCACGCGGTAAATCGGCAACCAAGTCTCGAAGCGGTGTCGGAATGTTGTGAACATGTTGATAAGCAATCGCAACTGCGGATTCACCAACAAATGGGGCTTTACCTGCCACCAACTCGTACATCATGACGCCAAGTGAATAAATGTCGCTCCGCGGATCAGGTTGAGCGCCCTGAGCTTGCTCGGGTGACAAATAGGTTGCCGTACCCATGACCGAACCAATCTCTGTGAGCGCTTCATCGACTCCGGTGCCCAATGCACGGGCGATTCCGAAATCTGCAACTTTTACTTGTCCGCTTGTTCCTATCAAAATGTTGCCTGGTTTGATGTCGCGGTGGACCACTCCATTTTCGTGAGCGAAACTCAACGCCGAAGCAACTTCTGCGATCACGTCGCAGGTATGTATTGGCGAAAGGCGTCCGCGCTCTTTCAAGATTGTGGCAAGCGTTTTGCCCTCCACGTACTCCATGGCAATGAAGTACGTGGCATTTACTTTGCCCCAGTCGTACACGGCGACAATGTTGGGGTGGGTGAGTGCAGCAGCAGACTGAGCTTCTCGGCGAAACCGCTCAACAAATGTTGGGTCAATTGCATATTCGGGAAACAACACTTTCAACGCGACTGGTCGGTCGAGTAACAAGTCGTGAGCGAGAAACACTTCGGCCATGCCTCCGCGACCAATGCTGCGCTCTACGCGGTAGCGATCATTGACAAGTGGAATATTGCTATTAGTCATTGAGCACCAAAGCTCTTTTCACAGCAGCAATGAAGCGCTGTGCATCAATTACGGAAGTAAAACGAAGATGTTCATTGACCCGCTGTTGATAAATCTTGGGAAGTTGGTTCTTGCTCAGGTCAGAGCACGTCTCGCGTGTGGGAGAAAACCACAACACCTGATTACTGGAGCCTCGCTGAATACATACCGAAGCAGAGGGTGACGAGTTTTCAAAATCTAAGAAGTATCCAGAACGTGCGTTTTTTCCAACAAAAAACAATGAAACTGCTAACACAAAACCAACGACGGCACTTATCAGCCACGGATTCAACGCACGCTTAGCCGGCGGTTGATCTGCGGTTACTGGCTCTTGCTCTGTAGTGGCATCACCGTATGCGTCAACTACAACAACCGTGATGTTGTCACGCCCACCGTTTCGTTTTGCCAGATTGACAAGAGCGTCAGCAATGACTTGCGGATTGTCTTGTTGGCTAGCAAGTTCTGCGATGTCTGCAGTAGGAACTTCATCAACTAAACCATCACTACACAAGATAAATCGATCGCCGGGGAAAACAGGAACCATCCAGGTATCTACGGCTACTCGATCATCAATGCCGAGAGCGCGAGTAACGATGTTGCGTCGTGGGTGAACTCGAGCATCTTCTTCCGAAATCAAACCTTGCGTGACGAGCTCTTGTACATATGAGTGGTCAACGCTCAGTTGGCGAAAATTGCCAGCGCGGCTCAAATAAATGCGAGAGTCGCCAACGTTTGCAAGTGCAACTTGAGGCGACACGTTGTTGTTGTTTGGTTCAACGAGCGAAAGTGCACAGATCGTCGTGCCCATTCCTCTTCGCTCAATTGATTCTGCTGCCGACTCGTGAATAGTGCGATTAATAGTGGTGATCGTGTCAACCAACCAGTCGGTGGAAAGCGTATTTCCGACAGAGTGTTTGTGAAGCAAGCTAGTTGCAAGAGCGGACGCAACTTCACCAGCATTGTGCCCGCCCATTCCATCGGCAACAGCAAACAGCGGGGAAGAAGCAAGATACGAATCTTCGTTTTGCGGGCGAACATTGCCGGTGTCGGTTGCTACACCGTGTTTGAGTTGAATCATTGTGTGATTCCTGATTTCTGTGGAGAAATCACTCGAAATGAATCGTCACTGAACCAAAACCAATTGCATCACCAGGGGTGAGTTG
>JACCDL011395548.1_pt1 | contig 12122 bp, 6 predicted proteins | sample 7441931 | NCBI WGS metagenome assembly JACCDL01 (sample SAMN15323437, study PRJNA562643) | freshwater metagenome | isolation source: river surface water | place: USA:Blue River Watershed | collected 2017-08-16 | reverse complement strand
TCGGCGTTCTTTTTCAAGAAACGTATAGACTCGGGGAAACCTTCCAAACTGTCTACCATCGATTTGGTAAGGTTGTACTCGTTCTGTTTGGCGTCGAGCTTGCGGCTTTCGCTGTTTAGTTCAAGCTGGTGTTTTTCGAGGTTTTCCTGAGTTTGCTGTATTTGTTCCTGCAGGTCGTTTTCCAGCTTCTGGGCCAGTTCAAATTCCTGTTTCTGAGTTTGCAAGCGGGTTTCGAGCTCCGCCAATACTTTATTGAACTCGTTCAGTTCAGCTTCCTTACTCTGGGCATCACTCACATTTCGGGTGCTTTCTTGCTGCAAGGCATCGCGTTGAATGTGGAGAATGGCCAGGTCTTTCTCGAGCTGGTGCAATTCATTCTGGAATTGCTGGTTATCGCGGTTCAGCTGGTCAACTTCGGTTTTGGCTTCCTGCTGTTTGATCCGGCGGGCATCCAGGTTTTCCTTCAGTTTTTCCAGTGTCGAGCTCAAGCTATGCAAAAGGCCGCTTTCCTGTTCGAGTTCTTCGTGGAGGCGTTTCTGGTTGTAGATGACGTGGTTGAGCTGGTGTTTGTCTTTCTCCAGTTCATCCTTCAATCGGCTTTCCTTGTCTTCTAGAAAGCGCAATTGTTCATTCTTGAGTTTTTTATCGCTTTCGTAAGCCCTGATCTTGGCTACAAATTCATTTGTAGCTTTTTGCTGGGTAGAGAGGTTCTTCTCTTTATTCAGGTTATCGAGCTTTTGCTGTTGCAGGGCGGCTTCCAGGGCATCAATAGCCGCAGCAATGCCGCTGCGTTCTTCGGTTTGTTGCTGTTCCTGTTTCTCCAAGGCATCCAAAGCATCGCGGAAGCCAATAATGCGGAACGAGGCCAGCATTACACTTAAAGCTTTGTATTGCTCTTTGAGTTTGAGGTAGCGCTCGGCTTTTTTTGCCTGATTTTCGAGGGTTTTGAGGTTTTTATCGATCTCAAATAAAATATCTTCCACCCGGCTCAGGTCGGCTTCGGTATCTTTCAGCTTATTAAAAGTCTGCTTTTTACGCAACTTGTATTTCGAAATTCCGGAGGCTTCTTCGAAAAGCGCACGGCGGGAGTTTTCTTTATTGGCGATGATCTCATCAATCATCTTTAATTCAATAATAGAGTAGGAGTCGGAGCCGATACCGGTATCGAGAAAAAGATCGGTGATGTCCTTTAAGCGGCACTGCACATCGTTGAGGCGGTATTCACTTTCTCCGGTACGGTAAAGTTTACGGGTAATGGTCACCTGCGAAAACTCGGTGGGCAATACATTTTTTGTATTGTCGAAACTGAGTGAAACCTCAGCCAGGTTAGAAGGCTTGCGGTTTTTGGTGCCGTTGAAGATGATGTTCTCCATTTTTTCGGAACGGAGCATGCGGGTGCTTTGTTCGCCCAATACCCAGCGGATGGCATCCACTACATTCGATTTTCCGCAGCCATTCGGACCCACAATGGCGGTCACCCCCTCATTGAAGTTGATGGTGATTTTGTCGCCAAAACTTTTAAAACCTTTTATTTCTAAGCGGGTGAGCTGCATTTAATGAATACGAAAGCCCGCTAAAGTAAGATTTAGCGGGCTTTTTGTCAAATCTTATTGGTTTATAATTCGCTGAGTTTAAATGTTTCGCTTACGCGGATGCCCTTTTCCGTTTGTTGCAGGGTGCAGCATTCGTTTTGCGCATCATGTTCAAAATAAAGAATGTAGTCCCCGGCAAGGGCTTCTTCTAAAAATGCCTTCTTTTCTTTTAAAGTTTGCAGCGGAAACATGTCGTAAGCCATTACGTAAGGCAATGGAATATGTGCCGTTGCCGGCAACAGATCGGCCATGTACACAATGGTTCGGCCTTTGTACTCGATCTGCGGCAGCATCATGGCATCGGTATGTCCATAGGCAAAGCGCACTTTCATGTGCTCGGTAAAAGCCACGCCGTCTTCCGTTTCTATAAATTTTAATTGTCCGCTCTCCTGGATAGGCAGGATGTTTTCTTTCAAAAAAGAAGCTTTTTCGCGGTCGTTGGGGTGAACGGCCCATTCCCAATGCTTGTCGTTGCTCCAGTAAGTGGCGTTTTCGAATGCGGGCTTCAATTTTTCACCTTCGCGGATGATGGAACCGCCACAATGGTCGAAATGAAGGTGGGTCAGGAATACATCTGTAATATCTGAGCGGTGAAAGCCTAATTTTTTTAGTGATTTATCCAAACTATCCTCACCATGCAAATGGTAATGGCCCATAAATTTTTCGTCCTGTTTATCTCCAATCCCGTTATCGATCAAAATCAGGCGATTTCCGTCTTCGATCAGCAAACAACGCATGGCCCAGGTACAGAGGTTATTTTCATCGGGCGGAACGAGTTTTTGCCAAATGGTTTTGGGTACTACGCCAAACATGGCGCCACCATCGAGTTTAAAAAGGCCGGTATCTATGGTATGGAGTTTCATTTCGTAACGTTGTAGATTTTTATGTTTTAAATATAGGATGTAAATAATCTATTACGAAAGCTGCACCAATTTTTTATCTCACTGTAAATGTTTACTTTAAACTTTCCAATTGAAATATGATGAAAAGAAACATCCTTTTATTAGCCATTCTACTGTTGTCGGTTAGTGTATCGGCACAGAAAAAATCTAAAGCTGTTGCCGCAAGTTCGCGTTATGCTTATGACAGTGTATTGTACAGCAATTTAAAATATCGACTGATCGGCCCTTTCCGCGGTGGACGTAGTGCTGCCGTAGTAGGCGATCCGAACCAGAAAAATGTGTTTTACATGGGAGCGACCGGCGGTGGGGTTTGGAAAACAAGCGATGGCGGCAGCAACTGGAAAAATATCTCGGACAAATATTTTGGCAGTACGATTGGTGCGGTGGCTGTAGCGCCTTCTGAGCCTTCGGTGGTTTATGTGGGTGAAGGCGAAAATACCATGCGTGGGAATGTGAGTGAAGGCTTGAACGGCATGTGGAAGAGCTTGGATGGTGGTCGTACCTGGAAAAATATTGGTTTGAAAGATGCCCGCCACATTGTACGCATTGTGGTGCATCCAAAGAATCCGGATGTGGTTTGGGTAGCTGCTACCGGCCATTTGTTCGGACCTAATGAAGAAAGAGGTGTTTACAAAACCATGGATGGCGGTAAGAGCTGGAGGAAGGTATTATTTGCCAATAATTTATCGGGTGCCGTAGATCTGGTGATGGAGCCGGAAAATCCGAATGTGTTTTATGCCAGTACCTGGCGGGTGATCCGTACACCATATAGTCTGGAAAGTGGCGGCGAAGGTAGCGCACTTTGGAAAAGTACGGATGGCGGCGAAACCTGGAAAAATATTTCCCGCAATAAAGGCTTACCTAAGGATACCCTTGGCATCATAGGTGTAGCCGTTAGTGCAACTAATCCCGATCGCATCTATAGCATCATCGAGTCGAAGACTGGTGGTTTGTTCCGTTCGGATGATGGAGGTGAAAGCTGGACGAAAATGAACAGCGACAATGAGATCAGGCAACGGGCCTGGTATTACACCAAGGTGTTTGTCGATCCTAAAAATGATAATCAAGTCTATGTATTGAATGTGAATTTTTTACGCTCCCGCGATGGTGGAAGGACTTTTCAATCTATTCGTACGCCGCACAGCGATCACCACGATCTTTGGATTGATCCGAAAGATCCGAACCGCATGATCGTTGCCGATGACGGTGGTGGACAGGTGAGCTTTGATGGCGGTGCCAACTGGAGCGACATGAACAACCAGCCAACCGCACAAATCTATCGAGTAAGTACAGATAATCATTTCCCATACCGCATTTTGGGTGCGCAACAGGATAATTCCACCATTCGAATTTTATCGAGAACCTATGGCGGTGCCATTACCGATAAAGACTGGGAACCAACTGCCGGTGCCGAATCGGGCTATGTGGTAGCCGATCCTTTGAACCCGGAAATTGTGTATGGTGGTAATTATGGCGGTTATTTATCAAGGCTGGATCACCGTACCGGTGAGAACCGAGCCGTTTCTGTTTGGCCGGATAATCCAATGGGTTCTGGTGCCGATGTGCTTAAATACCGATTCCAGTGGAATTTCCCAATCTTCTTTTCGCCACACAATCCTAAGCGTTTGTATGCAGCCGGTAACGTATTGTTTAAAACTGAAAACGAAGGCCAGTCCTGGGAAGCCATCAGTCCGGACCTGACCCGTAATGATAAATCTAAACAAGGCCCGAGCGGTGGTCCGATTACCAAAGACAATACCAGCGTGGAGTATTACGGAACCATTTTTACGGCTACAGAGTCGCCTTATGAAGCTGATCTGTTATGGAGTGGAAGTGATGACGGTTTATTGTTTATGAGCCGTGATGGTGGTAAGAACTGGCAAAATGTAACGCCAAAAGGTATGCCTGAGTGGATGATGTTCAACAGCATTGATGCCGATCCCTTCAAAAAAGGTGCCGCTTATGTGGTAGGTACTCGCTATAAATCTGATGACTTTAGACCATACATTTATAAAACTGAGGATTATGGCAGAACCTGGAAATTGATCACCAAAGGTATTCCTGAGAAGCATTTTGCCCGTGTGGTACGTGCCGACCAGAAACGCCCGGGTTTATTATATGCCGGAACGGAATATGGCCTATATGTTTCCTTCGATGACGGGGCTAATTGGCAGCCATTCCAGCTTAATCTGCCGGAAGTACCCATTACTGATCTGACCATCAAAAACAATGATTTGATCGTGGCTACGCAAGGCCGTGCTTTCTGGGTGCTGGACGATTTGAGTACCATCCAGCAGTTTGCTGCCGGTATTGCAAGTCAGAACCTACATTTGTTTCAACCCGGTGAAAGCTACCGCATGGCAGGTTTTGTGAATCCAAATGCAAGGAACGCAGGTCAAAATCCGCCGAACGGCGCCATTATTAATTATTACCTGAAACAGGCCAGCGATAGCACAAAACTGTCGATTGCCTTGTACGATGCCAAGAATAAATGGATCCGTACGTACAGTAATACGGCTGCTAATGCTGATAAAATTGATGTTAAATCGGGGATGAATCAATTTGTATGGAACCTCGATTATCCGGCTGCCGAAAGGGTAGAGGGTATGATTTTATGGAATGGTCCTGTGGGTAGTCCGAAAGCTGCTCCAGGTGTTTATAAAGCGGTAATTGCTTCAGGTAAAGATACCGTAAACGTGAATTTTACGGTTAAACCTGATCCGAATTATCAGTTATCCCAGGCAGATTATGAGGCCCAATTGAATTTCTTGATTCAAGTAAGAGATAAATTTTCTGAAACGCAGAAAGGTATTCAGCAGATCCGTAAGATCCGTACACAGATCAACGAACTGGTCTTGAGCCGCGGTAAAGAAACACCGAAAGAAGTTAAAGATAAGGCTGAAGTAATGGTGAAGAAATTGACAGCCATCGAAGAAACGCTTTACCAGACCAAAGCAAAGAGTGGTCAGGATGTATTGAATTACCCGATCCGCTTGAACGATAAACTTTCTGGGGTATTTGACGTGGCAGCATCTGGCTACAATGCACCCAGCAAGCAGGTAAAAGAAGTGTATGCTGAATTAGCCGGTCAAATTGATGTACAACTGGCTGCTTTGAAACAGATCAAAGAGGAGGATTTGAAAACGCTGAATGAACTGATCACCAAAAATGCGGTGCCACTCATCAAGGTGAATTGATTTTTTACCCCTCAGTCCTTCGGACAGCTACCCTAAAACAGGGAGCATGAAAAAAGCCCTCCGATTTTCGGAGGGCTTTTTGTTTATGGCGTGCATCCTTTTAAAGGCTCAGGATGACAGAAAATTATAAGTGAATCACTTCGCCGTAAGCATCGGCGGCAGCTTCCATTACGGCCTCACTCATGGTAGGGTGAGGGTGTACGGTTTTCACGATGTCCATACCGGTAGTTTCGAGCTTGCGGGCTACCACCACTTCGGCAATCATTTCGGTGACGTTGGCGCCGATCATGTGCGCACCTAGGAATTCGCCATACTTGGCATCGAAAATCACTTTCACGAAACCATCTTTGGCACCTGCAGCACTGGCTTTTCCAGAGGCTGAGAAGGGGAATTTACCCACTTTAATCTCGTAACCAGCTTCTTTAGCCGCTTTTTCAGTATAACCTACCGAAGCAATCTCTGGTGAGCAATAAGTACATCCAGGGATGTTATTATAGTTTAGTGGTTCCGGATGGTGACCGGCAATTTTTTCTACGCAAATGATTCCTTCTGCTGAGGCAACATGTGCTAAAGCCTGGCCTTTTACAATATCGCCTATGGCATAAACCCCCGGAATGTTGGTCTGGTAGAAATCATCAACCAATACACGGCCTTTGTCGGTTTTAACACCCACTTCTTCAAGACCTATATTTTCAATATTTGGGGTAACGCCCACAGCAGATAATACGATATCACATTCAATAGTTTCTACCCCTGCAGCAGTTTTTACCTGCACTTTACAACCTTTTCCTGAAGTATCTACGGCTTCCACATTGGCACCGGTCATGATATTGATGCCTGCTTTTTTAAAGCTACGAAGCAATTGTTTAGAGATTTCTTCGTCCTCTACAGGAACTATATTGTCTAAATATTCCACGATGGTCACCTGCGTACCAATTGAGTTATAGAAATAGGCGAATTCGACGCCAATAGCGCCAGATCCTACCACCACCATGGATTTTGGTTGTTCTGGCAATACCATCGCCTGACGGTAACCAATTACTTTTTTGCCATCTTGTTTCAGGTTAGGTAATTCGCGGGAGCGACCGCCTGTTGCCAAAATGGTATGTTTGGCGGTCAGTTCCTGGTTAGATCCATCTGCACCCAACACCTGTATTTTTCCGCCGGCTTTGATTTTAGCGGTGCCCATGATGACGTCAATTTTATTTTTCTTCATCAGAAATTGGATACCCTTGCTCATACCGTCAGCCACATCACGACTCCGTTTTACAACAGCATTGAAATCTACTTTGGCGTCGCTTACTTTTAAACCGTATTCTTCAGCATGATGAATATATTCGAAGACTTGGGCGCTTTTCAGCAAGGCTTTGGTCGGGATACACCCCCAATTCAAACAAACGCCCCCCAAAGATTCTTTTTCAATAACTGCAGTTTTTAAACCCAATTGAGCAGCACGAATGGCGGCAACATAACCTCCAGGACCACTGCCAATCACTATTAAATCGTAATTCATAATTTAAAAATAAAATGATTTGCAAACCTAAGCAATTGGAATGGGAGGAAAAAATGATGATTAGTTAACATTTCTCATCCAAAATGTGAATTCAGTTCGATTACAGTGATTTGAGAGTATAAACTTTTGATTCAAACGGTAGAATGTTAAAAAAATCATCTCTGTGGATAAGAATTAACATCTCAAGCATGAGAATTTTTATAATTTATAAATTATGGTGATTATATTTGCCAATAGATTATACACACCAATCATTTCAAATCATTAAAAATTGAAACTATGATGAAAAAATTACTTTATTCAATGGTTCTTGTAATTGCAAGCGTTAGCTTGTTTGCACAGGTAACTACGAGTAGTTTGTCAGGTACCATTAGCGATTCGCAAGAAACCTTAGTAGGTGCCACTATCAAAGCTACTCACACCCCAACTGGTACCGTTTATGGTGCTTCTACTAATGCAAGTGGTAGGTTTTCGCTTTCTAACCTACGTGTTGGTGGGCCTTATACCATTGAGATTACTTACTTAGGTTACCGCAGCTTCAAAGTAACTGATGTTTACTTGAAATTAGGTGAGAACCTGAATTTAAGTCCTGTATTGGAGAAAGCTGGTCAAGAACTTCAAGAAGTTGTTGTAGTTGGTACAAAAGATAATGTTTTTAACAGCAAACGTACAGGTGCTGCTACGAATATTTCCAGAGAACAACTAGAAAAATTGCCTTCTTTAAGCAGAAGTTTACAAGACTTCACACGTTTAACTCCACAGGCAAATGGTAACTCTTTTGGAGGTGCTAACAACCGTTTCAACAACATTACCATTGATGGTGCTGTTAACAATGACGTATTTGGTTTATCAGGTTCTGGTACTCCGGGTGGTTTGGCCAACACACAACCTATTTCTTTGGATGCGATCCAAGAGATTCAAGTTGTTCTGGCACCATATGATGTTACCCTTGGTAACTTTACTGGCGGTGGTGTTAATGCTGTAACTCGTTCAGGTACGAACCAATTTGAAGGTTCTGCTTACTTCTTCGGACGTAACCAAAATACCGTAGGTCGTAACGTTTTAACTAACGCAAGATCTACTAAGTATTTAAACTATCAATATGGTTTCCGTTTTGGCGGACCAATTGTGAAAGACAAATTGTTCTTCTTTGTGAATGCTGAATTACAAAGAATTGCATCTCCATTGTTCAGTAATGCTGGTGAGCCTGGTTCTGCTATCAGTTTAGCTACCGCGAAAAGTATTGCAGATCATGCCAAAAATACTTGGACTTACGATGTAGGCTCTTACGGCCCAGAAGACATTGAAACTCAAAACAACAAAATCTTCGGAAAGTTAGACTGGAACATCAATGCTAAAAATCAATTGACATTCAGATATAACTATATCGATGCATTTGATGATAACATTTCTAGAAGTGGAACTTTCTTCCGATTCGGAAATAACGCCTATCAATTTGTAAACAAACAACATGTAGGTGTTTTGGAATTGAGAAGCAAGTTGACCGATAAACTTACTAATAATTTAATCTTAGGATTCACTAGCGTTCGCGATAAGCGTGAAACTGCTGGAGCTTTGTTCCCTCAAATTACCATCTCTAACATTGATGGTTTTTCAACAAACTCTGCAGAGTTGGGTTCTCAAAGAAGTTCAGTTGCTAATGAGTTAGATCAGGATGTATTAGAGATCACTAACAACTTGAAATTGACCTTAGGTACTCACAACTTAACCTTAGGTACTCACAACGAGTTATTCTCTTTCAGAAACTTATTCATCAACAACTTAAACGGTCGTTGGGATTATTTGAACGTTGCTGATTTCTTGGCTAACAAACCAGACAGAGTACGTGCAACTTATTCTTTAATTGCCGGAAATGACAGACCTGAAGCTAAATTTACAGCTGCTCAGTTAGGTTTGTATGTACAAGACGAATTTGAAGCGGCTAAAGGATTAAAAGTAACTGCTGGTATTCGTGCGGATGTTCCTGTATTTGGTGATACTCCATTGCGCAATACCAAGATCGAAACTTCTTTTGCTGGTTACCGTACCGATAGAACCCCTAAGAGCAGAATCTTATGGGCTCCACGTGTAGGTTTCAATTATGACGTATTGGGCGACAGATCGCTGCAAATCAGAGGTGGTTCAGGTATCTTCACCGGACGTGTACCTTTTGTTTGGTTATCTAACCAATTCACCAACAGTGGTATGTTGTTTGGAACTGTTGATGTTAGAAGATCAACCAATCCTAACTTGGCCTTCATTCCTAGCGTGAGCAACCAAAAAACCGCTGGTGCTGGATCTACCAAAGCAGAAGTGAACTTAGTAACTGAAGATTTCAAATTACCTCAGGTATTTAGAAATAACTTAGCTGTTGATATGAAGTTGCCTTATGGTATCACCGGTACTTTAGAGGCTATCTACTCTAAAACTTTAAACAACGTAGTTTATTCTGATTTGAACTTAAAGCCATCTACTACAACCATCAACCCAACCTTATCTGGTGGTGCTGATGTACGTCCTGCTTTTAGCAGTACCAAAGTCGATGGAACTAATTTCACCAACGTAATTTTATTAGGTAACTCTAACAAAGGTTATACTTACAGCTTAACTGCACAATTACAAAAAACCTTCGATTCTGGTTTAAGTGCAATGGTGGCTTACACCCGTGGTAGAGCTACTTCAGTTAACGATGGTACTAGTAGTACTGCATTATCAAACTGGGAATTTGTACAAATCACAAGAGATCCAAATAACCCTGGATTGACTACTTCATCTTTCCAACAAAAACACCGTATCATTGGTTCATTAGACTATAAGTTTGTGTACGGTGATGATAAGCAAACTTCAACTGGTATCACCTTATTCTACGTAGGTCGCTCTGGTCAACCATTCACTTACCTTTATAATGGTGATGTAAACGGTGATGGTGCATTTTCAAACGACTTAATGTATGTACCTAAATTCCAAAGCGAAATCAAATTGGTGGCTGGTACAGGATATCCAACTCCAACCAACCAGTGGTATGCTTTAGATGCCTTTATCAAAGCTGATCCTTATCTGAATAGCAGAAGAGGTCAATATGCTGAGCGTAACGGTGCGGAGACTCCATGGGAAAATCAATTCGACTTGAGAATTACACAAGACTTTGGTGGTATTGTGAAAGGAACTAAAAACAAAATTCAGTTAACTTTTGATATCATCAACGTTGGTAATTTATTAAATAAAGAATGGGGACGTCAATATTTCGTGACCAACCAAGCTTTAACTTTAATTAACTACAGCTCAAGTGCGGGTGGTTATCAATTTAGAACTCCATCTAGTGGTAAAGGTTATCAAACTTCTGGATTTGGTTCTTCTTGGTCTGGACAATTCGGTGTGAGATACTTATTCAACTAATAAGATCCATTACATCGATAAAAAAAGCCCTCCGAATTTCGGAGGGCTTTTTTTATCTTATTTATTTTAATTGTTTTTGAAAATGATTACAGGTGCAGCTAAACTTCCATCAGTCCCGCTTTTTGCTCCAAGCTTATGGCTTTACGCTGCAATCGGGTTTAGAAATAGCGGAATGTTCCGTATTCAGAAAAGATACTTACTTGCTTTTTTTCTGCAGCTTCTACACGGCCTACAACCTTTGCATCAATTCCAAACGATTTAGAAATCTCGATTAGATTTTCAGCGATATCCGCAGGTACATACAATTCCATGCGGTGACCCATATTGAATACCTTATACATTTCTTGCCAATCGGTACCCGATTGCTCCTGTATGAGTTTAAATAAGGGAGGAATAGGGAACAAGTTATCCTTAATGACATGCAACTGGTCGATGAAATGCAGCACTTTGGTTTGCGCACCACCACTGCAATGCACTATCCCGTGTATTGCAGAACGATACTTATCCAGCATCTTTTTGATCACTGGCGCATAAGTTCGGGTAGGGGAAAGTACGAGCTTACCGGCCGTAACCTGTTCGAATCCAGGAATATCGATCAAATCGGTCAGTTGTTTATTGCCCGCAAATATCAATTCGTAAGGCACCGCCGGATCATAACTCTCCGGATATTTTTCTGCTACATATTTATGAAACACGTCATGTCGGGCGGAGGTTAAGCCATTAGAGCCCATACCGCCGTTGTAGGCTGTCTCGTAAGATGCTTTTCCATAAGAGGATAAGCCCACAATTACATCTCCTGCCTGGATCCTGTCATTCGAAATGATCTCACTGCGTTTCATACGGCAAGTCACCGTAGAATCCACAATGATGGTGCGAACCAAATCGCCCACATCAGCAGTTTCGCCACCAGTAGAGTAGATCCCTATTCCTAAATTTCTTAATTCAGCCAAAATTTCTTCTGTTCCATTGATAATTTCGGCAATCACCTCACCTGGAATCAGGTTTTTATTTCTTCCAATGGTAGACGATAAAAGAATATTGTCAGTCGCACCTACACAAAGTAGGTCATCCAGATTCATAATAATGGCATCTTGAGCAATACCTTTCCAAACCGACAAGTCCCCGGTTTCCTTCCAGTACACATAAGCCAGCGCCGACTTCGTTCCGGCACCATCGGCATGCATGATATTGCACCAAGCCGCATCTCCGCCTAAAATATCAGGTATGATTTTACAGAACGCTTTTGGAAATAGGCCCTTATCGATGTTTTTGATGGCGGCATGCACATCTTCCTTGCCGGCCGAAACGCCTCTTTGCTGGTACTTAAGGTCTGACATGGGGTAAAGTTAAAGCTTAGAAATTACTTATGCTATTAAATTCTCTTTTGAAATCTGCTACAATAAAATTTAACAAAGAGTGTTTATAGTATTTAATGATATCAAAATTATTAATTATGAAAAACTACATTTTATTAATTGGGCTCTTATTTTTCACAATAAGCTCATGTAAAAAAGACAAAGCG
>JACCDL011225716.1_pt1 | contig 12125 bp, 9 predicted proteins | sample 7441931 | NCBI WGS metagenome assembly JACCDL01 (sample SAMN15323437, study PRJNA562643) | freshwater metagenome | isolation source: river surface water | place: USA:Blue River Watershed | collected 2017-08-16 | reverse complement strand
TCATTGAGGTAATAGTCGATATTGAGCTTGGTGCCAGAATTGACAACGGTTTCCAATTCTTCAAGTAGATCATTGAAGGACTTTCCTTGTGCTTTGGCGATGTCTTCTAAAGGTAATTTGCGGTCAATGTTTTGAATGAGCTGCACCTTAGCACCTGATTTATTGATCAAGGATTTCACAACAAAATCAAGGGGCCTTTCTATTTGCTGTGCCTCGACATGAGCTGCAATCAGATCGATGAATTCTTGGCCATAGCGCTGGGCCTTTCCGACACCAACACCTTGAATATTGGTGAGTTCTTGAATGGTAATGGGGTACTGCACGCACATGTCTCGGAGAGAAGGCTCTTGGAAAACCACAAAAGGCGGTACTCCGGCATGCTTTGCGACAGATTTTCTGAGGTCGAGGAGCTGACCGTAAAGCAACTCGTCAAGGGCTGCCCCTTTTTGATTGACGGCAATGATGCTGTCGTCGTCATCGGTGTTCGAGAAATCGTGCTGTTTGAAGATTTGGAAGGGTACAGGCTGCAACATGTATGCCTGACCCTTTTCAGAGAGCTTGAGCGTCCCGAAGGTTTCGACATCTTTGTAAAGGAAACCGCCTACAACCGCTTGGCGGATAACGGCATTCCAAAAATGTTCGTCGTGATCTTTACCAGCACCAAACAATTTGAGTTGATCGTGCTTATAGGCTTTGATATCGGCATTGACATGCCCCGATAAAAAGGCGCAATAATGTTTGGCTTTTTGTGTTTCGTCTAGTGCTGCAACTGCATCTAATAACAATTTGAGGAAAGTCTCGCCTTGCATTTTTTCTTGAGGATGTCGACAGTTGTCACATTGCTCGTTGCATTTTTGCTCGTTGAACTCTTCGCCGAAATAATGCAAAATGAATTTGCGACGACATACCGAGGTTTCTGCGTAGGAGACAATTTCATGGAGTAACTGACGGCCAATTTCTTGCTCTGTGATGGCCTTGCCCTGCAAAAATTTGTCGAGCTTTTCGATGTCTTTGTAGCTGTAAAATGCCACGCATTCGCCAACACCACCATCGCGACCTGCCCTACCTGTTTCTTGGTAATAACTTTCAATAGATTTGGGAATGTCGTGGTGAATGACATAGCGCACATCGGGTTTGTCAATCCCCATACCAAAAGCAATAGTGGCTACGACCACATCAACTTCTTCCATCAGGAAGGCATCTTGGTGCTTGCCACGAGTTGTAGCATCAAGGCCTGCATGATATGGAATAGCTGAAATGCCGTTGACTTGCAAGAGTTCGGCTATTTCTTCCACTTTCTTACGACTCAGGCAATAGATAATTCCACTCTGCCCCTCACGCTGTTTGATATAACGGATGATTTGTTTTTCAACCTCACGCTTGGGTCTGATTTCATAATAAAGGTTATCGCGGTTAAAAGAAGACTTAAAGACATCTGCATCGAGCATATTTAAGTTCTTTTGGATGTCGTATTGAACCTTTGGTGTTGCTGTCGCTGTTAAGGCGATGATCGGTACATGCGAAATTTTTTCAAAAATCTCTCTTAAACGACGGTATTCTGGTCTGAAGTCATGACCCCATTCAGAAATACAGTGTGCTTCGTCAATGGCGAAAAAAGAAATGGGAACCGCTGCCAAAAAATCTATATTTTCTTTCTTGGTGAGTGATTCAGGCGCCACATAAAGCATTTTGGTCCGGCCCGAAAGTACATCTTCTTTCACTTTCTGAATTTCAGCTTTTGTAAGAGAAGAATTTAGAAAATGGGCAATATGGCCGGTCTCGCTGACGCCGCGAATCGCATCGACCTGGTTTTTCATGAGGGCAATGAGCGGCGAAACAATGATAGAGGTGCCAGGAAGAATGAGCGAAGGCAACTGATAACACATAGACTTCCCGCCACCAGTTGGCATTATGACAAAGGTATTGCGGCCAGCTAGAATGTTTTCAATGATGTTTTGCTGTGCTCCTTTGAAATGATCAAAGCCAAAATGCTGACGCAAAGCGCCTTTAAGGTCGTATTTTTGTTCGATGACGGACATATGTATGATGCTGTAACAACGGGGCGTTACACTTGTTCATTTAAATATAAGGCTAATTTCACAACTAGCCTACATGAATTTAAAATTACCCGTTAAAAGCGACAACTTCTTTGACTTCGGGAAGGTGCTGCTTCAGCAAGTTTTCAATGCCTCCTTTGAGCGTTGCGGTTGAAGAAGGGCAACCCGCACAAGATCCTTTAAGTAAAACTGTCACTTTTCCGTCTTCAAAACCAAGAAAATCAATGGCGCCACCATCGTTTGCTACCGCTGGACGAACATACTGATCGAGTAAATCAGCAATGGCGTCGTCGAGATCAGAGGCTGCAAACTTGGGTAAAACAGCGCTGCTTTCACTTGCAGCGGTTACATTGGTATCTTCTGGATCAAGTTGGATTTGGCTTGGCATGGCGATTAATACTTCTTTGCCAAAGGCAATCCATTCGCGGATGAACTCGCGAAGCTCCATGGTAATGAAATCCCAAGGAACGTTGTCTGTTTTGGCTACGGTAACAAAATTAGAAGCCACGAATACTTTTGCTACAAAAGGAAAATCAAAAAGGGCCTCAGCCAAAGGAGAATAACCTTTTGCGCTCATTTTTGAATCAAATTCTACCGAGGCACCTGTAGGCAATAAGTACTTATTGGCCACAAATTTCATGGTGTTCGGGTTGGGGGTCATTTCGCTGTATACAGTAACTGGGATCATGCCAAAATAATTTACGTTACAAAAGTAACCAATTCTACTCGGCTTTGTTTGCCAGATGTGCATTTTCTAACAAGTCAACAACAGATTTTACAGGGGAGAAAATAGCTGAAGGCAATTCGACAAACAAGGTATTCCAATGGGCCATTGCACCATTCCAAAGACCGGGCTGTTCCACAAATTTTACTTTTTCACCTCCTTGATGCTTCTCTACAACGAAACAAGCTTCAGGATCCTTAAATTGCTGTAAATCATGAGCCTTCCCCTCTAGATCACAAGGGCTCAATACCATCAGAACTGGATTGAAATGCGTGCTTTGCAAAAGCAATTTGCTGGCATTTGGCAAATGCGTCAGTTGAGATTTTTCAACAATTTGTTTGGATTTCACGCCATCCTTCTCAACAAAAAATGGACCTCCACCCGGTTGTCCGTCATTGCGGACCATGCCGCAAATTCTGAAAGGCCTGTTTAAGAGCGCGTGCCAATTTTGCTGTGCTTGCTGCAACAGCCATTCTTGTTCAAAGAGACCAAATTGTAGATTCCATTCACAGAGCGCTGCAAAATCATTGTTAGCAACAAATGATTTTAATTGAGCCCTGAGTTCGAGTTGTAAACCAACTAAAAACTCCCAATTTTGATTGCTCGCCTCAAGCTGTGTAAAATGCTGAACGTTATCAATGTTTTTTACTAAAATATATTCAGCTGAAATGGCCTGTAGATTTTGTAGTAGCGTGCCGTGGCCGGCTGGGCGGCGAAGGGCTTCCCCTTTTTCGTTACAAAGTATACTTCCGTCTTGTTTAAATACAAATGCATCAGTTGCCGCATCTTGGGTAGAATAACTTACCGTGTAGTGTTGAGCAGTGAGCGCTTCAAGGTCAGTAATGGCTTGTTCAAAAGCGTTTTCAAATGCTTGTTGAATCGTAAAATGAAATTGGCAGTTCTCAAAAGCCAATTGACTGGCCTGAACCACATGTTCTTGAAAAGGATTCAGGACAAAAGGTTCATGCACATGAAAAGGAATGAGTCCTTTAGGCGTTTTCCCGTAATTCAGTTTGTCTTCGCCAAGCAAGTGCTCTATCAAGGCTTCGAGGTTCAGGGTGCCCTCGTGATATGCTTTTCTTAGCGTTTTTGGTAATTTTCGAAACAAAGCAAATTCAGAGAGTCTGCTGAAGAACCTAGCCGCTTGCTGAGAATTTTCAGCATTTGGATACTGCACAAACTCGTAGAGAAATTCAAACATACGGGAACCCGAACCAGAGGCCGGAACGAAATAAGCAATTGCTGGCGTCTTTTGCCTGACAAGTTGTCGATATGCTTCTTTTTGCTCCTCTGAAAAAGCCAAAATGCCGTCTCCTACCCTACACGCTGAAAGGACTTCAAAAGGCGTAGTAGCATTCTGAATGAAGGCGAGTTGTTCGGAAATAGCAGCTTGTTGCTCCACGCGGATGACTTCTTTTTTGTTTCTTTGTACTGTGTTTTACTGGCTCGAATTTACTGCTTTTATTTGGAAGGCCAAAGGCCGACACGGCACGCACTCTCCTTTTGCCTATTATCTAGTAGATATCGTACGTAATATCAAAGTAGCTCCTAATGATGCTCATCACTATCCAAAATCCGAACGAAAAGCGCAGGTTTTTCTAGTCCAATTAAAAGAAGCTTTCCCCAATTTTGATCTTTTATTTTATCAAGCTCAGCCGCAGCAAATTTTAGTTGCTCAGCCGCAAATTATCTATATCGATAAAAATTCGTCCTTGGAAACATTGAAGCAGCTGAATCTTCATCCCGAAAGTATCCTAGTCATCTCACCTGCTTTACTAAGAAAACACAAAAAAGAATGGGAGCATCTTTGCCAGCACGCAGATTTTCATTTTAGTGCTGACGCTTGGCATTTTGGTTTATTAAGCCCTAGACCTCAGCAGGTCAAGCAACATTTTTTATTGAAATTGGCCTAAGACCTCAATATTCTTTAGCTTTGTTCGTTGTATGTCTATGCGTTTTATTTATTTGGTTTTGGTTGTGTTGGGTTTTTCTCTTTGGGGAAGCCTCAGTTCTTGCAACAAACAAGTCATCCTTTCTAAAGCGCACCTCGAATTTTCCACAGACACCTTGGTTTTTGACACCGTCTTCACGACCGTTGGCTCTACAACCAAAGCACTAAAAATCTATAACAAGGACCAAAAAAGTTTAAAAATAGACGCCATAGAACTAATGGGGGGTGCTCAGTCTGTTTTTCGCTTAAATATTGACGGCGTCCCAACTGATCTGCAAGAAGATCTTATTTTAGAAGCCCAAGATTCACTCTTTATTTTTGTAGAAGTCACCCTGAATTCAAACGGAGGAAACCAGCCACTCATCATTGAAGATTCCATTCGTTTTCGAACAAACGGCAAAGACCAATTTGTCAGGCTAGCTGCTTGGGGCCAAGATGCCTACTTTCATTATACAAACTTTCAAGACTCCATATTTGATCTTAACGAAGGCGTTTGGCCCAATGATAAACCTCATGTCATCTACGGCGCAGCAATTGTAGACTCTTCAAAAACTTTAACCATTCCAGCCGGAACAAAAGTGCACCTCCACAAAAATGCAATCCTCTATGTTTACAAAGGAGCGCTGCAAATCGAAGGAGAATTAGGAAACGAAGTGGTTTTCCAAGGCGATCGCCTCGAGCAAGACTACCAAGATGTCAGTGGACAATACTATGGCATTTACTTTCATGAAGCCCTGCCATCTCGTATCAATTATGCCATCCTGAAAAACGGCACCAGCGGTGTACATTTATACAGCGAAGACCCAAGCAATACGGGTTATACTTTAGCACTCACGAACACTCAAATATATAACGAAGCGCGCTATGGCGTCTTTATCTATGCAGGGGCACGCGTGAAGGCAGAAAATTGCCTCATTTCTCAGAATGGAACACATGCTTTGTTGGTGCTTCAAGGCGGGTCTTTTAATTTCAATCACTGTAATTTATTGGGCTATGGCGCCTCTACAAACCCTGCGGTCGGAATCAGCAACTATTTTACCAATTACCAACTCGAAGAAACCTATGTTTCGAGTATAGAAGAAGGCGTTTTAAAGAATTGTGTGATCGATGGGAACCTCAAAACTGAACTAGCCATTGATACCATTCAAATGACGGGTGTTGTCTTGAACTTTGATTTTTCTTACAGTCTTTTCAAATCTGAGCAAACCTATACCGATAGTTTTTACGGAAATAATATATTCTGGAATAAGGCCAGTGGTTTTAACAACCCCAGCGAACGCGATTTCACTTTTTCCTTAAACTCGTTTCTGAGTAATAACGGCATCTCTTCTAGCGTATTTAACGACATAGTCGGTCAAGCAAGAAATAACCCTCCCGATATCGGGGCCTATGAGTTTTAAAAAAGTATGATACAAAAAGAGAGGGCCGCTGCGCGGCCCTCTCTTTTTGTATTCAATCTATTTAGAACTAAACTTATGCAGTAGCAATCATGTTGTCAAGGACATCCATGACGCTTTTTACTGCCTCAGCTGAATCTGCTAATAAAGCTTTCTCAGCGTCATTTAGTTGCAATTCAATGATTTTTTCGATACCGTTTTTACCCAAAACTACTGGTACACCTAAGTAAATATTAGAATAACCATATTCACCTTGTAACCATGCACAAACTGGGAAAATACGCTTTTGATCGCGAACAACTGCTTCAACCATTTGGGCAGCAGCTGCACCCGGCGCATACCATGCAGAAGTACCAAGTAATTTAACGATTTCGCCGCCACCAAATTTGGTACGCTCGATGATGTCGTTCAAACGGGCTTCGTCGATCAATTCAGTAACTGGAATACCTCCAACTGTTGTATAACGCGGTAGTGGAACCATGGTGTCACCATGACCACCCATCAATACAGCTTGGATGTCTTTTGGAGATACATTGAGTTCCTCAGCTAAAAATGCACGGTAACGAGCAGTATCAAGAACACCAGCCATACCGAATACACGTGAAGATGGCATGTTTGCGTTAAGGTAAGCGCAATAGGTCATGACATCTAATGGATTCGAAACGACGATGATAATAGCGTTTGGCGAGTACTTCACTACGTTTTCCGTCACGGTCTTAACGATACCAGCATTGGTTGCGATAAGGTCGTCACGAGACATTCCTGGCTTGCGCGGCAAACCTGAAGTAATGACTACAACGTCTGAATCTGCTGTACGCGAATAATCATTGGTTGAACCCACTGTACGTGAATCATAAAGATTAATTGGGGCTGTTTGCCAGATATCGAGCGCCTTGCCTTCAGCAAAACCTTCTTTGATATCTAATAAAACGATTTCATTGGCGATTTCTCGTGTAGCCAATACATCAGCACAGGTTGCTCCCACATTCCCTGCACCTACAACAGTTACTTTCATTTGCTTATGTTTTTTAATTGATAAAAGCGTTAGCGTGACGAATTTACGGATTAGTTAAGAAAAAAATAGCTTTTTTTGACAGGAATTCGAAAACACGCGACTTTAGAGGCAACCCTTTTCAGGTACCTGCGTTTTGAAGACATTGAAAATTGGAGCAGCAAAAAGAACTCAAGACAATTGTGGAGGCTTGCCTCAGGGGTGAACGACGCGCACAAGAGCGTTTGTTTCAAACCTACTACGGCAAAATGCTCGCAGTTTGTATGCGTTACCTCAATGACCGAGACAGCGCACAAGAGATCCTTCAAGTTTCATTTTTAAAGGTCTTTGATAAATTGGAATTTTTTGATTTTACAGGTTCGCTAGAGGGCTGGATTCGTCGTATTGTCACCAATACGGCTATAGACCACCTTCGAAAAGCCAAAAAAGACCCTTTCCTCAGCGACCAAGACAACGATTTTGTTACCGGTAGCTCAGACCCAATGGTTGAATCAGAACAGACTGCCCTACTCGACCTCAAAGCACAAGTTGCCATTGAGGCCATCGGGAAGCTTTCGCCAGCCTACCGCGCAGTTTTCAACCTGTATGTCATCGAAGAACACACCCACAAAGAAATCGCCGAAATTCTTGGCATTTCCGAAGGAACTTCAAAATCCAATTTAGCAAAAGCAAAAATGAATTTGCAACGGCTTTTAAAAGAACAATTTACACTGATCGAAAAACGATGAAAGATCAATTTGAAAAAAATATCAAGTCATTAGTAGAAGATTTCTCCTATGACTACGACCCAAAAGCTTGGGAGGCGCTTTCGAAGCAGCTTCCTCAGGCTAAAAGTGGTTTTTCTTGGTTGGGCAAACTTGCCGTATTTACCGTCTTGAGCACCGCTGCCATTGCGCTTTACTTCAATTATGAAGGTCAAGATGCCAACACAAAAGTTTTAAAAACTGAAACAAGTAAGCTTACAAAAACAGCGGCATCCCAAGAAAAGAAAGAGCAGCTTACCAAAGGTGCTACCTCGAAAATTAAAAACTCAAAAAACAACAATCAAAATATAGTGCAGGGCTGCACATTTATTATCCCAAATGTTGAATCTATTTCTAGATCAAATCACCAGGATCACTCGACCATTGTTGAACTAACCAATAATATTACAGACGGCTTATTAGAAGCAAGCACTGAAATTCCAATGCAGACAGCGACATTGGTTCAAACGACAGTTGATAACCCAGCAGACCAAGCTAGCAATTATCCGCAAATTGATGAAACTCAAGCGCAACCTTGCCTTCATAAAATTGCACTGAGCGCTGAACCGATCAGTTACGAAACAGGCGTTCCGGTTGTGCACATTACAGCCGAAAGCAGCGCACAGCAAATTGACTGGACAAGCAGCAACGGATACTTCATTCAACAAAAGTCAAAAAGTATAGAGCTCTATGCTTGGAATAAGCAAACTTACAAGGTCAGTGCAAAGTTGTCACAAGAAGATTGCAATCTTTCAGAATCCATTCAAATTCAGCAAGATCAAACTTATAACTTGCTCGCAGTCAATGCTTTCAATCCGCAATCTAGAGATGAGCGCAATGCGCGTTTTATGCCTTATGCACTGACTATCCGCGATGTTCAGTTTCAACTCATTATCATCGATCCAGACAACGGATCGGTACTTTACAAAACCTCCGATGCACAAAATGCGTGGGATGGAATTGACCAACGCAACGGCCAACTCATCCCTGCTCAAAAAGCGTACATCTGGAAGGTGGTTCTTGAGAACCCTTTACCCGGAGAAAAAAACACCTACACCGGAACAATCGTACGTATTTAGAGGCTCAAGACTCATAGGAATTGCTTACATTTGTTGAGCAAGAACCTGTGCAGACTCATGAGCATCATTCACGTATTACCTGACCACATTGCCAATCAAATTGCGGCCGGAGAAGTCATTCAAAGACCTGCCTCTGTGGTTAAAGAATTGCTCGAAAATGCCGTAGATGCCGGGGCTAGCCAAATTTATTTAATTGTCAAAGACGCCGGCAAAACCCTCATTCAAGTAGTAGACAACGGCAAAGGCATGGATGCCACAGACGCTGAAAAGTGCTTTCTCAGACACGCCACAAGCAAACTCAGTAGCGCCAAAGATCTTTTCCAACTGCAAACCAAAGGTTTCCGTGGAGAAGCATTGGCATCTATTGCGGCCATTGCCCACGTGACGCTCAAAACCAAACAAGCCGAACAAGAAACAGGCATCAAAATTGAAGTTGAGGGCAATCAAATTAAAAGTAAAAACCCAGCCATCTGTGACAACGGCGCTTCGTTTGAGGTTAAAAATTTGTTCTATAACGTTCCGGCGCGTCGCAATTTTCTCAAAAGCGATCAAATTGAACTCAGCCATATTCAAAATGAGTTTGAACGCGTAGCCTTAGCACACCCTGATCTCGGGTTTTTCTTCATTCACAACAACCAAGAAATCCTGACCCTGCCTGCTGGTAATTTGCGCATGCGTGTTTCAGGTATTCTCGGAAGAAGCAGCAATGAAAAGCTTGTGCCGATAGAAGAAAACACAGACATTGTCAGGGTTTCGGGATACGTAGGCAAGCCTGACATGGCCAAAAAAACACGCGGCGAACAATATCTTTTTGTCAATCAGCGCTATTTCAAAGAGCCCTATTTTCATCATGCCATTACCAAGGCATTTGAAGGCATGATTTCCGAGAAGCATCATGCAAGTTATTGCATTTTTCTAGACGTGGATCCTCAAAAAATAGATGTCAATATCCACCCGACTAAAACCGAAATCAAGTTTGAAGAAGACCGTTTTATCTACTCCATTTTACTCAGCAGCGTAAGACAAGCACTTGGCAAACACAATATTTTCCCAACACTTGATTTTGAGCAAGACACCGCCTTTGATGTGCCATTAGCAGTGCGTAAATCAGAACCCACTGAACCTCAAATTGTAGTTGACCCAAGCTATAACCCCTTTGAAAGCACCAAACAAGCGGTTTCAAATTCCTCGAGCAGCTACAGCAGCGCTATCAAAAGTGCTGGCTTTGAAAAACAAACCATTGATGCTGCGGCTTGGCAAAACTTCTATCAGATTGAAGATCAAGAAGTTTCTCAACAGCAAGAAATTTTCTCAGAGCAACAAAACCACGCTAATTACCTCATTCACGATAAGTATTTGATTAGTCCTAGTAAGTCAGGTTTTTTAGTGATCGATATCAAGAGGGCAAAAAATCGCATTCTTTTTGATCAAATGTTGCAGCAATTTGTTGCTCAACCCCTTAGCTCTCAACAACTCTTGTTCCCATTAGAGCGCGAACTCTCCGGAGAAGCCAAACTGAGCTGGTCTGCCCAACAAAGTCTTTGGCAACAGCTGGGTTTTATGTACGAAATTCAAGATGAGCAACTCCTTATTCAAGGCGTCCCGAGCTTACTCACTGAGCAACACCTCGACGAATGCCTCGATCAACTCACAGATGCTTCCAACTACCGCGATATCGACAGCGGTGATATCGCTCATTTTTTAGTTGCTAAATTGGCCTATTTTGCTGCTAAAAATTTCAAAATCACTCAACAAGAAGAAGCTCTTGCACTTGTCGAAAACCTTTTTCAATGTGCGCAACATAGCCATACACCAGGTGGCAAGATGATCATGAGTACCTTAACCTTTGACGAACTCGCTAAAAAATTCTAAAATGTTTCAGCATCTTCCACAAGTCACGAAAAACATCCTGCTACTCAATATTGCATTTTTTGTAGCTAGCCTCATTCTCCTGAGTCAAGGTATTGATCTCAATATGACACTAGGCGCGCATTATCTCAACTCGCCTTTCTTTGAGCCCTATCAAATTGTTACGCATTTCTTTATGCACAGCACCGATAACTTTCTGCATATTTTTCTCAATATGTGGCTTTTTGTCATGCTCGGAACTTACCTTGAAAGGATTTGGGGCCCCAAGCGCTTCTTTATTTTTTACATTGTTAGTGCCTTGGGTTCATTTTTGCTTTACAACATGATCGGTTTTTTGGAAATCCAAAACCTCAAAGCTCAACTCGCACAGCAATTTGATCTCGAGCAATTCAATTATTTCCTAAAACATACCGTTGATCTCAACGGAGATGTTATTGGGCAAATCAATCAGTACATCATTGATAATAATATCCAAGTGAGTCCGGCTTTAAATAGTTATCTAGGGAAATCCATTACCCCAATGGTTGGTGCCTCTGGTGGCGTTTTTGGCATCATGACCGCCTTCGCTATCTTGTTTCCTAACACAGAATTCAGGCTTTATTTTGCCATCCCTGTAAAAGCCAAGTATTTAGTTACCGGCTATGTCGCATTAGAGCTTTATTTAGCTTTTCAAAACCAAGCCTCAGATAACGTTGCTCATTTGGCTCATGTGGGCGGCGCACTAGCTGGTGCTATAATGGTCTTATACTGGCGAAAAATTGACCGTTCAAATTTTTGGTAATGCAGCAACTCTGGCAACGACTTAAGTACTTGTACCAAAACGGCTCCATGACCGTTCGCTTGGTCATGGTCAATGTCGGCGTTTTTGTTTTAATACAATTATTGAGTGCATTTGAGCGCTTGAGCGTTGTTGATCCAAGCACATCTGTATTTTCTCAAGATTGGATGCATTTTTTCTTTGCGCTTCCAGTGGAGCCAATCGGCGTGCTCCTCAAACCATGGACGCTATTTAGTTCCTTATTTGCGCATTTTGGCTTGTTGCATCTTTTCTCCAACCTTCTGTTTTTGTTCTTTGCGGGCAATACCTATGAGCGTTTTTATGGCCCCAAGCGCCTGCTGCATCTTTATATTATAGGTGGGCTAGCCGGGAATTTTACCGAGATTTTAGCCCATCTATTATTTCCGGCGCTTCAAAACAGCAGCTTCTCTATTGTAGGTGCTTCGGGTGCCATCATGGCTATTTTTAGTGCCTTGGCTTTCGCTCAACCACAACTACAGGTTCAATTATTCGGG
>JACCDL010615719.1_pt1 | contig 12129 bp, 6 predicted proteins | sample 7441931 | NCBI WGS metagenome assembly JACCDL01 (sample SAMN15323437, study PRJNA562643) | freshwater metagenome | isolation source: river surface water | place: USA:Blue River Watershed | collected 2017-08-16 | reverse complement strand
GGCGGCCGACGCCGGGACCGCGCGGACGTTTTTCGACGCTTACTGCCTGAAGTGCCATGGCCCGGAGAAACAAAAGGCCGAGCGCCGCTTCGACACGCTGCCCGCGACGATCACGCATGCGGATCAGCTGACGGAGGTGCAGGACGCGATCGACCAGCTGAATCTCGGCGAGATGCCGCCGGCGGAGGAGAAGCAGCCGACGCGCGCCGAGGTGGCGGCCATCGTGGAGTATCTCACGCGCCAGGCGGCGGACGGCCGCACGCGGCTGGCCAGCACCGGCGGCCGGACGGTGCTGCGGCGGCTCAACCGCCGCGAGTATCTCGCCACCGTCGGCGATCTCTTTGCGCTGAACATGACGATGTTCGATCCCACCGTGAAGTTTCCGCGGGATCAGACGGTGCAGCACATGGACAACATCGGCGATGCGCTGAAGACCTCCGGTTATCTCCTCGCGCAATACCTCGATGCCGCCGATGCCGTGGTCGAGAAGGCGCTCGGTCAACCGCCGCCCCCGCCGCCGCGCACGTGGAGCTTCACCGGAAACTTCCAGCAGCAGCCGGAACTCGCCTACTCGCACCGCAAGGTGCACCAGTTCCGTTATCTTTGCCTCTACGAAGGGCTGCATTCGGAGTCGCACGAGGGCGCGTATGGGCCGCTGCTGGCGTTTGCCGAAGGCGTGCCGGCGGACGGCTGGTATGAGATCCGCGTGCGGGCGGAGGCGAAGAACCGCCGCAATCCCTATGACCCGCGGATCTACGGGCACGACCCGGAGGCGCCCTTCCGGCTCGGTATCGTCGCCGGCAACGCCCGCGTGGGCGCGCTGCACCTCGAGCAGCCGATCCAGCCCCAATTGGGCGAGGCCACGGTGCCCGACGAAGCGCCCGAGTGGCTGACCTTCCGCGTGTGGCTCGATCGGGGATTCTCGCCGCGCTTCACGTTTCCCAACGGTCCGCTGGCCTCGCGCAACACCTACCTGCGCGTGCTGCGCCAGTATGCGTCGAGTTTTCCGGAAGAGCTGCGCCTCCCCGGAATCGTCGAGGCGCGCGCGACCGTGATGCGGCACGGATTCCCGCCGCATATCCGGATCCATGCCGTGGAAATCACCGGACCGCTCGACGCGCCGCAACTGGGCGCAGCGCACCGGGCTATCTTCGGCGAGCGGCCGTTTGCGCCGGAGCGGACGCGGGAAATTGTGACCACGTTTGCCACGCGGGCCTACCGGCGGCCGGTCGCGGCGGAGGAAGTGGACCGGCTGATGGCGGTGGTCGCGCGGCGCCGCGGTGAAGGGCGCACGCCCGAAGAAGCGCTGCGCGACGGACTCAAGGCAGCGCTCGCGTCGCCGGCCTTCCTCTATCTGTCCGATCCCGCGCGGGAGGCGCGCGGGATCCGGAGTGAAAGTGAAGGTGAGAGTGAACGTCGGATCACGCGGCGTTTGTCGGCGCATGCGTTGGCGACGCGGCTGTCGTATTTTCTCTGGAGCACGATGCCGGATGCCGAACTCCGCAGCACCGCGGATTCCGGCACGCTGCTCACGCCGGCCGTCCTGGTGGCGCAGGCGCGGCGGCTGCTGGCGAGTCCGCGCGCGGATGCATTTATCGCCGGCTTGCTCGACAGCTGGCTGAACCTCCGCGCGCTCGGCGACATGCCGCCGGACCGGGCGGCGTTTGCCCGCTACTACGCGCACAATCTCGAGCCCGCGATGCGGCGGGAGACGCAGCTCTTCACGCGCGACCTGCTCGATCGCAACGCGAGCATCCTCCGTTTCCTCGACGCGGACTACACCTTCGCGAATCGGCCGCTCGCGCGGCTCTACGGGCGCGAGGCGGACGTGCCGCCGGAGGCGGCGCACGAGTTCCGGCGTATCGCGTTCGACGATCCACGCCGCGGCGGTCTGCTTGGGCAGGGCAGCGTGCTCACGGTGAGCGCCAACGGCGTCGAGACCTCGCCGGTTATCCGCGGGGTGTGGGTGCTAGAAAACATCCTCGGCACGCCGCCGGCGCCGCCGCCGGACAACGTGCCGCCGATCGATCCCGATGTGCGGGGCGCGACCTCGATGCGCGACCTGCTGGCGCGGCACCGCGACAACCCCGCGTGCTACGAATGTCACCGCAGGATCGATCCGCTGGGTTTTGCGCTGGAGAGCTTCGATCCGATCGGCGGGCTGCGGTCGACCTACGGGAAAAACGTGCGGATCGACACGTCGGGCGAGCTCCCGGGCGGCCGGGCCTTCCGCGACGTCGCCGAGCTGAAACGGCTGCTGGTCGAGCGCAAGGAGCAGTTTGCGCGTATGCTCACGGAGCGGTTGCTGACCTATGCGTGCGGCCGGCGGATCGAGCCGCTGGATCGGCCTGCCGTCGATGCGATCGTGGCGCGTGCGGCCGAGCGCGGTTACGGGTTGCGCGACCTGATCGAGGCCGTGGTGGCGAGCGAGACGTTTCGCGCCGACTGAGGCCGGCGCCGCGGCGGGCGGTTCAGCGCCAGGTCGACCAGATGACGACGGCGGCGATGATCACACCGAACCAGACAACGGGATTCTTGAGCGGCCAGGTGAAGGCGACGATCTTCACGCAGCGGTCGCACCACGCGCCGGTGTAGGGCACGGGGCCGGGAAAATGCTGGGTGTGGCCGGGTTGCCCGCAGCGCTCGCAGATGCCGCAGAAGCCGTCGGGAATGCCGCGGGCGCGGCGGTCCTCGGTGTTCGTGGCGTGGCAATAACACTGGCGCGTCGACGAGGCAGGGGTGGGCGAAGGGGAGCCGTTCATGATGTCTGAGGTCGATGGCGCGGATTACGGGCGAGAGGCGGACAGCCTTTCACGTCGGAGAGGGTAGGCTGAATTAATAGGGTGTATTACCGGTATGTCGGTCAGTGGTGTTGACTATGACGTTGGTGAGGGCGAACCCCTTTCGCGTTTGCGGCGCCCGTAAGTTTACGGGTGCCGATTTCATAACGTTAGCCCTACCCACATGCCTAAGTTCTCTATCACGTCGTTTAACCTCCAGCAGGCACTCCCGAGCAATTTTCAATCCGTGCTCGCGGTCGTCTCCAACGATCCGAACAACCCGGGAGCGATCACCCGCGGATGGATGGGAGCGGTCAACATGCCCGCCGGCAGTCTCAATCCTCCGCTCGAAATCGGATCGGGCAGTCCGTCGAGCCCGTCGACGCCGAGCTTCTATCTCGAGGTCGCAACCTCGTTTCCGAACCTGAATTCGTTCGTCCTGTTTTGGGACTCCGTAATCAACAACAACACGATCACCTATTCGGTGAAATGTTACGCGTGGCTGAATGGGTGGGTTGTGACGCTGTGGACGGGCACGCCCGTGGATGTCTCGCAGTCTTCGACCTATGCTCAGAATTTCAGTCTCAAGGTCGACAATAACGGCTTCCTGACGATTGCGCCGGCCTGAACGAGCCTTGCGCCTGCGTTGCGACCGGACCCTTTGGGGTCCGGTTTTTTTGTGACTGCGGGCTGTTCAGCGCGCGAGTTCTGCCCTGCGGGCGAGGTAGCCGAAGCCGTAGGAGGCGGCGACGATGGCGGGGGCGCCGGCGGCGGGCGTGTAGCGGGCGGAGAAGGTGCGGGAGTTGGGTGAGTCCTCGGTGACGGTGAGCTTGAGCGGGTCGCCGGAGGCGGGGTGGAGTTGGACGACGGCGGTCTCGATCTGCGCGTAGTCGAAGTTGAGCGGCGCGGTGAGGCGGACGACGAGCGCGGGGCCGTCGCGGGTGAGCGTGAGCGCGGTGTCGGCGTGCGCGAGGTAGGCGAGCGAGATGTTGAAGGCGGTGTTGAACGTGACCCAGCCTTCGGTCCAACCGACGTTTCCGACCTCGGGGCGGTAGGGGAAGTGCTGGTTCTTCGGGCTGCCATCGATGACGAAGCGGGCGTGCTCGAGCTGGCCGATGCCCCCCTTGTGGAAACTGAACCAGCCGTGTTCGACGCCCTCGAGTTCGCGCGGGGCGTCGTAGGAGAAGTGGCGGCCGGTGGGGTTGCGGCCGAACATGGCGTCGAAGTGCGAATACACGAGCTCGGTGAGACGCGTGCGCGTGGCGGCGTCGCGGGCGAAGGGGCGGGCGGCGAGGAGGGCGGCGGGGAGGCCGACGACGTTGCCCGGCTCGTTCCACATCGTGGGTTTGTCGCCCATCGGCGTCCAACTGTCGCCGTCGGTGAGTTTGCGGAAATCCCAGAGGTTGGCGGAGCGGCGCACGGCGACGTCGGCCCAGGCCGCGAGTTTGGCGGCGAGGCCGGCGGGCGCGCGTCCGGGATGCGCGCGGAGGAAATGCGCGAGGCCGGTGACGGTGAGCCACTCGCTCATGCGCTGGCCCTTGGTGGTGAGCGGGTCGTTCCAATCGAGGTGGGCGACGAGCCACTCGACCTGGCGCTGGGCGGCGGCGAGGTAGCGGTCGGCATCGGGGCGGCCCTCGCGGCGGGCGACTTCGTGGAGGAGGAGGTTGGGCTCGACGGAGAAGCCGGGCGGGTAGGCGCCCTTGGTGGTGCCGACCTTGGTCTTGAGGGCGAGCAGATCGTGTTCGGTGCTTTCGTCGTAGGGATACTCGCGGTCGGCGGTCGGCGTGCTCCACGTGGCGAACGCATAGTCGCGCACGACGGTGTAGTTCTGTGCGGGCAGGTAATCGCGCAGCCACGGCCACGCGTAGAGGAAGTAGGCGAGCTGGGCTTTGAGGTGCTCGTGGGCGAGGCGCTGGGTGACGATGACATCGGCGCCCCAGTGGATGAGTTTCACGAGGTCGGGAATGTCGGCGCGATAGGGCGTGAGCGCGCCCCAGAGCTTCCGGTCATCCGGCGCCTCGTAGGTGATCTGGCGCGGGAGGCGGGTGTAGGCGGACGGATTCGAGAGCAGCTGCGGCACGAGGGTGTGGAGTTCCCAGCCGAAGTGATGATCGTCGCGCCAGCCGAACGAGCCGCGGCAAACGGGGCGGTGGTTGCCGACGTAGTGGCGGCTATCGACCATGAAGTTGATGGCCTGCGCGTAGGTCACGCGCTCGAGCCACCAGGCGCCGATGCGAAACGGCACCGAGGTGTGCGGGCCGGCGACGACGACGAACTCGCGCGCCTCGCCGGCGGGATCGAAGGCGGAGAAATCGCCGATGTGGCCGCGCAGCTGGCCGGAGAACAGCGCGGCGCCGCCGGCGGCCGGGCGCACGGTGAACGGCGTGCCGTCGGGCAGCGTGGGCGCGGTGAAGCGCTTGGGGGCGCCGAGATTGAAGCCGCTTTGGTTGAGGTAAATCAGCGGGAGCGGAGTGGTGGCGATGGGCACGCTGTGGTCGCCCGCGGCCGGCAGCGGCGGCAGGGAGCGGACCGCGGAGGGCCACACGACGACTTCCTTGATGCGCGCATAGCCGTCGGGCGTGGCGGTGATCCAGAGCCGGAGGCGGTTGGTGCGGACGGCGACCGTGTCGTCAAACGCCAGGGCGAGCGCGGTGGCCTGGTTGTTGACGATATTGGCCGAGGGGATGTCGACCCACTGGCCGTCGCGCTGGAACTGGACCTTGAAGTCGCGCACGGCGGAGGCGGCGTTGAGGCCGGTGTGCACGTGGAGGCCGAGCAGCGAGACGGTTTCGGCGAGTTCGAGTTCGAGCCACGATGGTCCGGAGGCGGTGCGGTCGCTGGTCCAGCGGGAGGTGTCGCTGACGACGCCGTCGATCGCCTTGTCGGCGGTGAAGTTGCCGTAGGTGGAGCTGGCGCGCGCGGCGCGGACGGCCAGCGGGCGCGGGGCCGAGTCGGCGGCGAGGAGTCCGGCGGAGCAGGCGAGGCAGAACAGGGCGAGGAGGCGGAGTGGCATGCAGGGGGAGCCGCGGAAACGCGGACGGATGAAGGTCAGGGTGCGGGGGCGAAAGCGGGTGGAAGGACGATGTCCCGGCGGCGGGATTCCGGCGTGACGTGAAGCGCGACGAGGCGGCCGGCGCGCACGGTGGCCGCGACGGTGGTGCGGTGCGGGGCGTGGAGTTTGAAATCGACGTCCCACTCGGCGGGCCACGCGGGGAGCAGGAAGATTTTGTCGCCCTCGCTCTGCAGCAGCATCGCCTGCGTGGCGCGCATGAGGACGCCCCCGTGACACTGGTCGGGCGTCCAGTCGTAGTTCGGGCCCCAGAATGCGGGGAAGCGGCAGGCGGGATCCTTTTTGCGCGCGCGCTGGACGACGTAATCGCGCGCCTCCTCGGCGAGGCCGAGGTAGGCCATGAAGATATCTTCGTGCCGCCAGCCGTGCGCGCCGCGGTCGGTGCGGCGTTTGAGCGCTTCGATACCGAGGGCGGCGTTGGGCTTCTCGAAGGAGACGAGGCGGAAGGGAAACACGGCGTAGAGTTCGGGGTTCTCGACGTTGCTCTTCTTCGGACCGAAACGCTCGGCGGCGGCAAGCAGGCGCACGCCGTCGACGGTGCGGAGCGGGAGGGGCGGGAGCTGACGTTGCAGCGTGCCGAGTTCGGCGCGAGCGGAGGCGGGCAGCAAGTCTGCGGGGAGCGCGAGCAGGCGGCCGACGACGGCGTGCAGGCCGGCGACCTCGGGCATGGGATTGGTGGCATCCCACCACGTCTCGAGGGCCTGGGCGGGGTGCAGCACGAGGCGGCCGCTGGCGTCGTGGCCGTAGAAGCGGGTGAAGAAACGCACGACCGGCAGCGCGCAGGGCAGCAGCGTCTCGCGGGCGAAGCGGGCGTCGCCGGTGTGGTCGTGGTAGTCGAGCAGCATGGCGGCGAGTTCGAGGCCGCCGACCCATTCCCATTTGTGCCAGCCGCTGGTCTGGAGCTTGTCGGTGCGCTGCGCGGCGGGGACCTCGCGGCCGTAGGTGTCGGCGAAGACCGCGCCCCAGAAATACATGACCTCGGGGAAATACACGGCGTCCTTGAACCCGAAGTAGCGCTCCGTGCGGTGGCGCGACACCGCGAGCAGGTCGCGCGCGTAGAACTGGTGGAACGGCTGCAGCAGGTCGAAATCGCCGGAGGTGCAGAGCGGCGCGTAGGGCAGGCGGGTGTTCTGCCACCAGTAGCCGGGGCCCCAGCGGCGGTAGTCGGCGTCGCCGGGTTGGTTGGGCCACGGGACGGTGAAGAGCGAGCCGTTGAACTTGATCGGAAACGCGCCGCGGCCGGCGCAGGCGGTGATGAAGCGTTGCAGGGCGTAGCCGCGCGAGACGTCGGTCGGGGCGGCGGGATCCTTCGCGGCGGCGCGCGGCGTGATCGCGATGTGGCTGCGCGACCAGAACTCGTGCCACCACGCGAGGTGCGCGGCGTAGCGTCCGGCGAGCGGGGTGGTCTCGGTGCGGGCGATGGTGCCGCGCAGCGCGGCGAGCCAGGACTCGGGAGTCGCGGGGTGCTGCGTGAGCACGTGCAGGGCGAAGTGATGGGCGATGGCGGGAGAGCGCGTGAGGGCCTGGTCGCCGGAGCGCGTCGCGCCGGGGCTGCGCAGGATGGCGCCGAAGGTGCGGTGCAGGATCGGGTCGCGCGGCATGGCGCCGAGCAGATCCTGGTGGCGCATGGTCTCGACGGGACCGACGGACTTGGCGTTGTGATGGAACCAGCCCACGCCGTCGGGGAGGTCGCGCAGCACGGTATCGGGTTCGACGACGGTGGGCGCGACCTGTTTGGACGGCTGGCGGCGGTCGAGGAGGACGTCGCTGCTCTCGATCGACGGCAAGGCGGTGGGCGCGGTGCGCCAGAGTTCGAAGCTCGCGGTGGCGGCGACGGGTTCGGGCGAAGCGATCTCGACGTGGGCGGACGGATGGTGGGCGTCGACCCAGAGCTTCACGCGCACGGTGCCGGCTTGGAGCGTGAGTTCACCGCGCGCGGGATCGAGGATCTGCTGGAAAGAGCCGGGCGTGGCGGCGAGGGCGGGAGCGAGCCGGACGCGGACCAGGCCGAGTTTCGCGAGCCGGGAATTGTCCTCCCAGGCGTCGGATTTGCCGACGTAGAAGAGCAGATCGCCGGACGGATCGACCCAGGCGTTGAGGGCGATGTCGCCGTTGCCGAGGGGCATGGAGCCGCGGGCGTCGGTGCTCGGCGTGTCCCAGACGACGCGCGGCGGGCGGGCGGCGAAGACGGGCTGCAGCGCCTCGAACCAGCGGTCGGCCATTTTGGCGGCGCCGGTGGCATTGGGGTGGACGAGGTCGGCGATGGTGTCGGCGCGCCAGTCGAAGCCGGTGGCGTGATCGACGAGGTGGACGGGCTGCGCGGGCGTGTGGAGTTTCGCCGCGAGGCGGGCGAGGGCGGCGTTGAACTCCGGGAGGTAGGAGTATTTCGGGAGTTTGCCGGCGGGGATCACCTGCGCGAGCAGCACGATCACGCGGGGATTGGCGGCGCGGAAGGCGGTGATGAGTTGTTCCGTGGCGGCGAGCATGCCGGGCACCGGACGCTCGGTGTCGAAGTGGTTGTGGCCGGCGTGGAGGAGGACGAGGTCGGCGGGCGTGGCGGCGAAGTTCGACGGGACGTGGCCGGCGAGAAACTCGACATTCTTCCCGCCGTAGCCCTCGTGGCGCAGGTCGGCGGGGCCGCGGGAGCCGACGAAGGAAAACGCGACGCCGGCGGCGCGGAGTTTCGCGGCGAGCAGCGGGCGGTAGTTGGCAAACGTCGCGCCGCCCTCGGTGATGGAGTCGCCCACGGGCATGATGCGCCAGACGTGCGGAGGGACCTCGGCGGCCGCGACGCGGACCAGCAGGAGTGCGAGCAGGGCGACGAGGCGGACGAGGTGCAGGCGTGGCCTCATCGTGCGGCGAGCGGCAGGGCGGCGATCTCCTCGGCGCCGAGGGCGCGGTTGTAGATGCGGACATCGGCCAGCGTGCCGGAGAAATTCCGGAAACGTTGGGCCTTGGCGGGCGGCGCGGCGGTGGCGAGCGTGACGTCGCCGACCGCATCGTAGAGCCCGCTGTTGGCGCCGAGCCGGCCGGGCGCGGTGGTGTCCTGCGGAGTGTGGGTGAGGCCCGCGACGCGTTGTTGGAGCACGCCGTCGAGGTAAACGGACGCGGTGCCGCGGTCGAACACGCAGGTCACGCGCGCGGCGGTGCCGGGGCGCAGCGCCGCGGGCGCGACGACATCGCGGTGGTCGGCCTGACTGCCGAGGCGGAAGAACGCGCGGCCGTCTTCGGCGAGGCCGACGGCCCAGCCGGCGGTGCCGGTCTTGGGCTGGCGCGCGATCGGAAACGTGGCGGCGAGCTTCTCGGGCTGCACGACGAACGTGACGGTCATGCGCTCGCCGAGACCGCAGTTGCGCCCGAAGAAGTAGAATTTCTCGTCGCCGGAGAACGCGATCGGCTCGCGCGCGGCGAGGTGCCAGATGGGGTCGCCTTCGCGGTAGGCGAACGAGCGCGACGGGCGCGGCTCCCGGCCCGGGAGCGGCGGCTTCATGAACTGCACTTCGTCGACTTCGAGCCAATCGCCGGCGCCGGCCTCGGACACGATGGCGACGGTCACGCCGTGATTCGCGACGGGGATGTGCGGCAGGCGCAGCTCGGTCCACGACTCCGCCACGGGAATGTCGAGCGTGAGGGCGGCGCCGCCGTGATCGGAGACGCGGAGTTGCGCGACGCGGTGGTGGCCGGCGCGGCGCACGCGGGCGCGCAGTTCGTAGTCGCCGTTGCGGATGAAGTGGAGGGTCTGCGTCGTCGTGACTGCGTAGGGGCGGTCGTGGGCGTGGCGGAGCTTGAAGTCGCCCTGTGCGGCGCCGCCGCGGACGACCTGACTGGCGGCGGCGTCGCCGGTTTCCTGCCATGCGATCGGGCGCTGGAGGTCGGTCTTGTCCTGATTGTATTCGAAGCCGCCGTTGCCGAGCAGCGGAGCGCCCGGGTAATCGCGGGCGTAGAAGCGGAAGTAGTCGAAGCGCGTCTCGCCGGGCAGTTTGTCGATGTCGACTTTGCCGACGCCGTTGAGCGCGGTCAGCCAGACGTTCTGCTGGGCGACGAGGTCGGGAAAATCGGCGCGGGCGACGACCTTGCCGTGATCGTAGAACACGACGCCGTCGGGCGTGTATTCGTAGGCATCGATCCACCAGCGGTCGGGCGGGAGCTGGAGCGGCACGTGGCCGCGGTGCGGCCAGGCGAGCTCGAGGTAGCCCTTGGTCGAGACGTCGACGTAGAGGTTGTTGCACGCGATGCGCTGCATCGAATCGATCTCGTGGGAGTCGATCTCGAAGATGGAGTTGTTCTCCGGTCCGCCCATGCCGCGCTGCCAGAACGCGGTGTGCACGCCGCGACCGGCCATGAAGGGCTGCGAACGGCACTCGTAATAGCCGTAGCCGAAGCGATGGCGGCTGATGACGCCGCCGCCGGTGTGGGCGGGCTTGCCGTCGACCACCTCGTGTTTCGCCGTGACGATGAGGTGGCCGTCGGCGACGCGGACGTTGCGCGCGAGGTTGAGGCCATCGATGCCGGTGCCGGTGCGCGGGCCGGTGCGGAAGAGCCAGTCGCGCTCGTTGACGCGGTCACCGTCGAACTCGTCGGCGTAGAGCAGTTCGTAGTCGGCGGACGGCGGAGCGGCACCGGCCGAGGCGAGGAGGGCGGCGCCGAAGCAGAGTGCGCGTGCCGTCGAAAGGGAGACGGAGCCGGGGAGCAGCATCAGGGTAAACGGAGTCGGGAGGATCGGGCGGCGCGAAACGCAGCGCAAAGTTGCCTGCGGTGAAACCGTTCACTCCCGGGAACGGCCACGCGGGAGTCAGCGGGTCGGCGCGGAGGCGGCGGCGGGCCGGAGCGGGAGGTGGACGTTGAAGGACGTGAGGCCGTCTTTGCGGTAGCCGTCGGTGGCGCCGAAGAGGGCGATGGGCTGGCCGGTGGCGTCGAAGAGCAGGGCGGGGCGTTCGATCTGCGTCTGGCTCGCGGAGCCGTCGGTCCAGGTGAATTTGGCGCCGAGGACTTTGGCGTGGTCGGCGGCGCGCCAGCGCAGGCCGTCGTCGGATTGAAACAGAGCGAGGCCGCCTTTGGCGCCGGTGAACTGCCCGACGACATCGCGGGCGACGGCGTAGTAGCGCTGGCCGTCGCGGGCGCTGAACCAGACAAACGGGTCCTCGGCGATCATCCAGTGCGCCGCGGCGCCGGGGGACTCCGGCTCGAAGATGCGGCCGGGCGTCTTCACATACGGACCCTCGGGCGCGGCGGCGAGCGCGGCGCCGAAGCGGACGTTTCCGCCCATGGGTTTGCCGGCGATGATCTGGACGGCTTTGTAGAGGAGCAGAATGCCGCCGTCGGGCCGGACGGCGGCGGCGGGATTCGTGACGCACAACGAATCGAATGCGGTGGGATCGGGGCTGACGTCGACGATCGGCTGATCGAAGCGCTGCCACGGGCCGGCGGGCGAGGCGGCGACGGCGACGCCCACGCGCTGGTGGTTGCGGTGGAGCGGGTAGTCTTTCCCGTCGCCGTGGTTGCCCATGTAGAAGAGGTAGAATTTGCCGTTGGGGTGGCGGAGGACGTTGGGGTTGTGGGTGACGTCGGCGTCCCAGAATTTTTTGCCCGTGGCGGGATTCACGCCGCGTTTCGGCAGGGCGACGTGGACGAACCGGTAGGGGCCGAGCGGCTGGTCGGCGACGGCGTAGGCGATTTCGGAGTGCAGGGCCCAGCCGGGGGCGAAGCCGACGGCGGCGGGCCAGCGCGAGTAGAGCAGGTGGTATTTGCCGTCGTCGCCGCGGATCGGGGCGCCGCACCAGATGTGCCACGCGGGATCGGAGAAACGGGCGGCGAGCGGGGCGGGTTGGAGGCGCGCGCCGAGGTCGAGAGTTGGCGCTGCGGCGGCAAGCAGCGTGGCGGACGTAAGGAGAGGCGCGCAGAACAGCGCGCGGAGCAGAACGATGACGTGTTTCAAGGCAGGGAGTTTTTCCGCGGGGCGGTCGGCGGGGGCCGGGGGCAGGACTATTTCACCTTCCAGATCTGCACCTCGTCGATCCATACGGTGCTGGAAACGAGGAAGCTGAACCAGCGCTTCATCGGGTGGGCGAAGCCGGCGGAGCGGTGGCGGGCGAGGAGCCGGCCGTCGAGGCTGAGGCGCATTTCGTCGCCTTCGGTCACGAGGACGAGTTCATGCCACGCGGTGTCGGCTTTCCACGGGACGGTGTGCTGCTTCGACTTGAGCAGCGCGTCGAGGTCGGCGGGCAGCTGCTCCTTGCGATCGAGGTAGGTCTGGCGGCGCTGGCGGATGCCGAGGTCCAT
>JACCDL011165734.1_pt1 | contig 12132 bp, 10 predicted proteins | sample 7441931 | NCBI WGS metagenome assembly JACCDL01 (sample SAMN15323437, study PRJNA562643) | freshwater metagenome | isolation source: river surface water | place: USA:Blue River Watershed | collected 2017-08-16 | reverse complement strand
TGCTTGTATTCATGCCTATTTTTGGCATTTCATTTGGTTTGTTCCAAGTGCTTATACCTCTAACCTTATTGGTGGCAGGTGTGATGTTGTGGTGGAAGCGTCGTAAAGCGTAATTTAAAAGGATAGGCTGCATGAAGTCTCGTTGGTTAGTTAACTTATTTTTGCTGGTTCTCGTCGTGGGGATTGCAGGTGTTCTTTATTTGCGTCCGAAAGAAGCGGTGGTCGTTGCTAAAGACTTTGAGGTTTCAACGCTCAAGTTGGGTGCGATTAAAAATATTAGTATTGAATTTCCAGCTAAAGCCGCTGTTGCTTTTGAGAAAAATGATGGTTATTGGTATATTCAAAAGCCATTCAAAACACGTGCTGACCAGATGGCCGTCCAAAAAGTGCTGTCTATTATTGCTGCAAAAAGTGCTCAACGATTTCCTGCTGAAGATTTGTCACGTTTTGGTTTGGATCAACCTAAACTTAAATTGAAACTTGATAACGAAGAGTTTCTTTTTGGTACATTTAATCCCGTCACGGCTGAGCAGTATGTTTCTTATAATCATTTTGTTTATCTTTTGCCAGTGAGCTATTCAGAATATGCAGAGACGCAAATCTCTGAATTTATCGACAAAAGCCCGTTTAAGCCTAAAGAGAAAATTGCTGGTTTCAATTTCTCTAATTTAGAGCAGTGGGAAAGTGCACGTTTAAATGTTGATTTGGTTGATGGTCAATGGAAAACTTCTCTTGAAAAAGCAAAACCTAATCAAAAGGAAATGGCTGAATGGTTTGATGCCTATTGGCGTTTTATGAGTGTGCAACGTGTTGAGCCATATACACCTGACCGTAAAGCTACTTTTCCATCATTTGAAGTGAAGCTTACCGATGGTAGCAAAGTGCACTTTGATAAACTGCAAGAATCCCCAGAGCTGCTACTTGGCCGCCCAGATGAAGGCATGATGTACCATGTGCCTGCAGATATCGGGTTTGCTCTATTAAATCCACCGATTAATCTCGGGAAATAATTGCCAGAACTCCCAGAAGTAGAAACCACGATGCGGGGTATGTCTCCGCTAGTGGGTGGTAAGGTCACGCAGGTGGTCATCCGCCATCCAAGCCTTAGATGGCCAATTCCTAGTCAGCTCCCCCAGCTTTTACCTCAATCAACGTTACGAAATTTACATCGTCGTGCTAAATATATTTTGGCGGAATTTGTAGATGCTCAAGATCAGTTATTAGGTACATTAGTTTTACATTTAGGTATGTCGGGGCGTATTTGTTTGCTTCAACAAAATGAGCCTGCTGCTAAGCACGACCATTTTGAAATTCATTTTGCTGGGGGGCACTTATTTCGCTTGCGCGATCCTCGACGTTTTGGGGCTGTGTTGTGGGTGGATGCAAAAGACTCAGTAGAAGATCACCCACTAATTAAAAGCTTAGGCACTGAGCCTTTGCAGCCGAGCTTTACAGGCGATTATCTTTATCAGCAGACCCGAACACGTACAGCACCTATAAAAACCACTATCATGGATGGCCATTTGGTAGTTGGGGTTGGCAATATCTACGCAAGTGAATCTTTGTTTAGGGCGCGTATCAATCCTAAAACTGCAGCGAATAAAGTGAGTCGTGCAAAATGTGAGCGCTTGGTTGAGGAAATTAAAGCAACATTAGCTGCAGCGATTGAAGCAGGGGGCAGCAGTTTAAGAGACTTTTTTGGTGCTGATGGCAACCCTGGGTATTTTCAGCAAACCTATTTCGTTTACGGTCGAACTGAACAGCCTTGTTATGTTTGTGGGTCGCCTATTAAGCAAATCAAACAAGGTCAACGCTCTACTTTTTATTGCGCAGAATGTCAGCGTTGATAGCTTAGATGCTAGTGTTGCCTTGAGGCATGCTCATGTAAATAGCCGTGCTCATGTTCAGGTAGATCATCTTTGATATAGCTAGGCAACAAAGACCCAATCACCATCCCGAATGTACTCACTATCACGCCTGCAAGTTGCGCCGGAATTAGGGGGTCTGCTGGACCGGCGATAAGCATAAGTAACCAAGTGAATAGACCGCCAAATATTGAAAATAGGGCGCCTTGATTGTTTGAACGTTTCCAATAAACACCGCAAGCTAATGGAATGAAGGCTGTAACCAATGTGATTTGGTAGGCATTTTCGACCATGCTGAAAATGCTGGCTTTTGAATTCACTGCGTATAGTGTGACGAGTAGGGTGAATGTTAGCGTGACTAGACGCATATAACGTAGCAATAAATGATCAGCTAGTTTTTGACCCGCTAAGCGTTTGATGAGAATGGGTTTGATAATGTTTTCTGTGAATGTCACTGATGGTGCCAATAGAGTTGCGGAAGCGCAGCTCTTGATCGCAGATAATAAGGCACCAAAAAACAAAACTTGTGCGACAAGCGGTGCGTGGTCAAGCACTAGTCTTGGCAAGATCATTTGTGGATCAACTTCAATTAATTCATTAACCATCGTGGGGTCTATTAACGTTGCTGAGTAAGCCAAAAACATGGGTACAAAAGCAAATAAGAAATACATGATGCCACCGATGACGCTACCCCAAATCGCAATTTTTACAGTCTTTGCCGATTGCACGCGCTGGAAAACATCTTGCTGTGGAATAGAGCCGAGCATAATGGTAATCCATGCAGCAAAGAATCCAATCAAGGATTTCAAATCAATATTTGGCCAAAACTCAAATTTGCCAGCTTCACTTGCATGTTTAATCACAGCGCCTACGCCGCCGACTTGCCCGCTAATTTCGTGACCAATAAATACCATGCCAATCACAATCACAATCATTTGTAGAAAGTCTGTAATCGCCACTGCCCACATACCGCCGACCATGGTGTAAATCAGAATGGTGATTGAGCCTATCCACATACCGCTGATTTGACTGATTTCACCAGCAGATAGCACATTAAAAACTAATCCTAGCGCAGTAATTTGGGCGCCCACCCATCCTAGATATGAAATCACAATGGCAATCGATGTCATGGATTCGGCCACACGACCAAACCGTTTGCGGTAAAAATCGCCTATCGTGAGTAGATTCATACGATATAGTGGAGCCGCGAATAGCAGGCCAACTAAAACCAAACAAAGTGATGCGCCAAAGGGGTCTGCAACGAGACCGTGTAGACCTTCTTTTAAAAATACTGCAGGGATACCAAGAACAGCTTCTGAGCCAAACCATGTGGCAAATACTGTTGCAATGACTATGTGAATGGGTAGATGGCGACCTGCAATCGCAAAGTCTTTAGCCGTATGCACTTTGGAGCTGGCATATAAGCCGATGCCAATAGATACCAACCAGTAAAGCATGACAAGCCAGAGTAGCAAGGGAAAATCCTTAATTAATTGAGCTAGGAGTTACGTAAACCTGACATTGATTTTAGCAAAAAGCATCCCAAGGGAATAGGGATGGCAATTTTGCTAAAGAGTAACAATCTTAGGTGCAGAAATAAAGGGTAAAATGTTGAGATGGAATCTTTACCAATATTTATGCGGATTGCCCATTCACGCTGCCTTGTGATCGGTGGTGGAGATGTGGCGTTACGTAAAGTTACGATGCTGATGAAGGCTGAGGCTTCGATTGAAGTTGTTGCGCCTGAAGTTTGTTCCGAGCTGTTAGCGCTTGAAGCCGAGCAGCAGATAAAAATTATACGTGCTTCATTTTCCCCAGCGCAAATAGATGGGGCAGTGTTAGTGATTGCCGCGACAGATGATGAGGCGGTTAATACACAAGTTTCAGTTGAAGCTAAAGTACGCAATGTCCCTGTTAATGTTGTGGATTCCCCAGCGCTTTGTACATTTACGATGCCGGCGATTATTGATCGATCTCCTCTTGTGATTGCTATTTCAAGTAACGGTTCTGCACCAGTATTGGCACGTTTGATTCGCGCTAAGATTGAAACAATGGTACCTGCTAGCTATGGCCGTTTGGCAAGTTTGGCGCGTGAATTTAGAGATGATGTAAAAGCTAAATTTACGACTACCCAGAATCGTCGAATTTTTTGGGAAAAAGTTTTTCAAGGCCCGATTGCTGAGTTGATGTTTTCTGGGCAAGAGCGTGCTGCTAAGTTAGCCTTAAAAGCCGAGATTGCATCTGGCTTAGATCACCAGAATGGTGAAGTTTATTTGGTTGGCGGCGGTCCGGGAGATCCTGATTTGCTTACATTTAGAGCTTTGCGCCTTATGCAGCAATGTGATGTTTGCGTGTACGATAAATTAGTCAGTAAAGAGGTAATGGAGTTGGTACGCCGCGATGCGGAATTGATTTATGTTGGTAAAGCGCGTGATCAGCATACTTTGCCGCAGGAAGAGATTAATTATTTGCTGGTGAAGTTAGCCAAAGAAGGTAAGCGTGTTTTACGTCTTAAAGGCGGTGATCCATTTATTTTCGGACGGGGCGGTGAAGAGATTGAAACCTTGATGGAAAATGGCGTGCCTTTCCAGGTTGTACCTGGCATTACTGCTGCTAATGGTGTCTCCAGTTATGCGGGGATTCCGTTGACGCATAGGGACTATGCACAATCTTGTATTTTTACGACGGGGCATTTGAAGCCTAAAAATGGTACAGAGCAAAATGTAGTTGAATTGGATTGGGTAGCGCTCACACGACCTAACCAGACGGTTGTGATTTATATGGGCTTGGTGGGCTTAGATCAAATTTGCGCCAAACTCATCGAGCATGGATTGCTAGGCACGACACCGGCTGCAGTCGTTCAACAAGGTACTACTTTAAAGCAACGTGTGGTGATTGGTGATCTTAATAATTTGGCTGAGAAGACAGGATTAGCGAATTTGAAGCCGCCATGTTTGATTATCGTTGGCGGAGTTGTTAAATTACGTGAGAAGTTGGCTTGGTTTAAGCCCATGCAAGATTAGTTGTTAAGCGGTATCGTCAGTCTGACTTCTAGCCCACCCTCTGGTAAATTCACTAAATCTAATCTGCCTTTATGAAGTTTGGCAATTCGGTCACAAATTGCCAAACCTAGACCACTTCCCTTTGTATTACCCCTTGCAGTATCTAGACGTTCAAATGGCCTTAACAATCTTGCCTTTTGGCCATCAGGAATGCCTGGGCCATTGTCCATCACGCTAACTAGTATAGACTCCGCTTCAATTTTAGTTGCCAGTATGACTTTGCCTTTGCCATAAGCAAAAGCATTATCAATGAGGTTGCCCAGTAAACGTTGCATTGCTAATGGCCGTAGCGCGATTAAGTGCGTTGGTCCTAGTTTTAGTGTTAGTTTTCTGCCTGAACGAACATGACGTTCATAAAGCGATTTAAGTAATTCGTTTAAATCGAGCATCTGTGCCGGCTCACCTTCAATACCGCGAACAAAGTCTAGGAATTGATTGATAATGCCATCCATATCAGTAATGTCTTGCACCATGCCTTCTTTGTATGCTGCACATTGCTCATCTGGCAATAATTCAATAGCAAGGCGCAGTCGCGCTAGGGGCGTGCGTAAATCATGAGAAACACCTGCCAATAGCAATGTTCTTTCAGAGTCTAACAAGGCGAGAGATTCTGTCATTTGGTTAAAGGTGCGACTTACTGCACGAAGCTCATCGACACCTTCTTCTGGCAGATGAATGGCTGATTGACCACTACGAATACGATCAGCTGCTTTAACTAGTAAATTGAGAGGGCGATTAATCCTTGCTGCAATTAAATAAGCCCCTATGAGCGACAGTAAGATTACAAGCGCTCCCCAGTTTAACCATTGCCAAGGAAAGTGGCGCTCGGCTTGTAGCCTTGGAATCACGACCCAGTATTCATCTTGATTAATATTAAAGCTAATCCAAAGGCCCTGAACGCCAAAATGATTTATTGCGACTAAGGTGTCGCTACCTAGGGTACTTTTGATTTTTTTAACGAGAATGTGAATAAATGGATCGTTTGGTAAGGGCTCAATTTCTTCGAGCAGGTCAGCCGCATAAATACGAACCCCTTCTCGACCTGATAGCTCTGAGAGTAAAGCAACACGACGATTTTCATGTGACGCCAGTAGTGATGCTTTAGTGAAATTAACAATGGTGATTGCTTGCAGTGCGACCGCATTCGCGCGAGGCTCTCGTTCAAAATAGTCGAATAGCTGAAGCGCTGCAAACTGACCTATCGTCAATAAAATGGCGATAAGTAGCATTAAGCGTGCAAGTAGTGTACGGGGAAGCAATCTCATTTTAGTTAAACGATTGATTATGCTTTGTTAGCCTCGCCATCAGGTACGAATACGTAACCAAATCCCCACATGGTTTGTAGGTAGCGAGGATGCGCTGGATCAGCTTCGATTAGACGACGTAAGCGTGAAACTTGAACGTCTATACTTCTATCAAATACATCCAATTCCCTGCCGCGTGCTAACTGCATTAAACGATCTCTGGATAATGGTTGGCGCGGGTGGTCAATAAATACTTTGAGCAAGGCATATTCTCCGCTGGTGATGGTAATGCCTTCACCATTTTTGCTTAAGCTGCGGGTTGATGGATCAAACGCAAACTCACCAAAGTTAAACGTGTTGTTAGATAAGCCAGGCGCGCTAGGTGGAGTGCGGACTTGTCTTCTCATGATAGCGTTTATGCGCGCTAACAGCTCTCTAGGATTAAATGGTTTTGGTAGATAATCATCGGCGCCCATTTCTAGACCAATAATACGGTCAACTTCATCACCTCGTGCTGTCAGCATAATAATTGGTAAAGTACTGCCGTTACCACGTAATCTGCGGCAAATTGCTAAGCCATCTTCTCCTGGAAGCATTAAATCAAGGACTAATAGGTCAACTTGTTCTTCTTGAAGTGCTGCATCCATTTCAGTTGAGTCGGCAACAACTTTGATACTAAACCCTTGGTCAGTGAGATAGCGTTGCAAGAGTTCACGCATACGCACGTCATCATCTACCATAAGAATTTTAGTAGCACTTTTATTTTGAATTGATGCAGCAGTCATGATGTCGATTGAGTCCGTGGCTCTATTTAAAATGTATGCTTATTATACGATTTGCTTGCTTGGAATTTAAATTTAAATTCGTTACATTTAGTTACAAAGCCAAATTCTATTGAAACATTCAATTTACATTCATCACGCATGATTACATCCTTGGTAATGAAATAAATACTAAAATCTTTTTTATTTGAAAAATAATTAATGTGTTATTAAGCGAACTCAGTCTAATTATCTGAGTCTATCAGAAGTAAAAATATTAAATTAGATGTTAATTCAACCATACAATCAAATCCATCAATTAAAATGCGGCATCTTTGCGGTAGGTTCTGCTGCGCCCAAAGCGCCAACCCACTTTGTATTGATCTGGCGCTGTTTACTATCTTTGCTACTGCTTTTTTCAACCCCATTGATTGTGGCGGCTCCTCGTGAGAATCAAGCAAGCCCTGAAGATATTTCAAAATCTTTAGGCTCGGATAGTTTCAATAAGCCAATGGCGGTTCCAAATGATGCAATTGGTGTAAATTTAGATGAAAATATTCGTTTAAGACGTGCGCTGGATGAGTATTCTCGATTAGTTGATCCTGCTCATGTGCAAATTGAAGAGCGTCGACGAGTGATGCATAAGCGCTTGCAAGAGCGTTTTACGCAAATTGATAAAAATGATGATGGAAGTATTTCACGTGAGGAAGCTGCTGAAGCCATGCCTCAAATTGTTCGTCACTTTAATAATATTGATTTGAATGGAGATAATCTATTATCTTTAGAAGAGTTAGAGGCTCTTCAACTTAAGATTATGGAGCGTCAGCGTATGGCTATAAGCGTTGAAATTGTTGAGCCTGAAATTATTAAGCGCAAATCCAAAGATGTATCAATTAATAAAGCTAGACGATCACTTTAAACCCTTTTCTCATTCTAGTTTCGCTACGTTTCAAATTCATTTCTTTTCCTTTTTTCTTCTAGCAAAACCTCCGTACTCGATATATAGTTTGATTCAAGTGGCATATTCAATATGCTCAATAAAAATCAGTGAAACGCTGAATAAAAATAATTCTTGAGGGGTAATCACATGGCAGGTTTTTTTTCTAAAGAGAGGATTATTGCGCCAACAAGTTATAACCGTTGGTTAATCCCTCCCGCAGCTTTGGCAGTGCATTTATGTATTGGTATGGCTTACGGTTTTTCAGTTTTTTGGAAGCCGTTAGGTAATGCTTTAATGGGTCAAGATGGTAAACCTTTGGCAGCTTGCGCTGCTGGAGCATCTACATTTATTGAAAAGCTGAGTGGTACTGGACGTGCATTGTTTGCAACGGATTGTAACTGGACCCAATTTGACTTGGGTTGGATGTATACCTTGTTTTTCGTTTTGCTTGGCTGTTCGGCTGCCCTATGGGGCGGATGGTTAGAGCGTGCGGGCCCACGTAAAGCAGGCTCTGTTGCAACCTTATGTTGGGCAGGCGGCTTATTAATCTCAGCATTTGGTGTTTATTCCCATCAGCTATGGATGATGTGGTTGGGCTCAGGGGTGATTGGTGGCGTAGGATTAGGTTTAGGGTATATTTCACCAGTATCAACTTTAATTAAGTGGTTCCCCGATAAACGCGGTATGGCAACAGGCTTGGCGATTATGGGTTTTGGTGGAGGCGCTTTAGTCGGTTCCCCAATTGCCACAAAATTGATGACATACTTTGCAACACCATCAGCACCAGGTGTATGGCAAACCTTTGTTGTGTTGGCTCTGATTTACGCAGTCTTCATGTTGTGTGGTTCATTAGGATATCGTGTACCACCATCAGGTTGGCAGCCTGCTGGATGGAAAGCGCCAGCACCTAAAGCAACGCATGGCATGATTGCTACTAAGCATGTGCATCTTAAAAATGCACATAAAACGCCACAGTTTTGGTTGCTTTGGTTGGTTTTGTGTATGAACGTTTCAGCTAGTATCGGCATCATCGGTGCTGCTGCGCCTATGTTGCAAGAAACCTTCGGTGGCATTTTGATTAACCAACCTGAATTAGGTTTTGCTGATATTAAGAAAGATGATTTGTTAACCGCATCTGCAGCTGCGGTTGCTGCAGGATTCGTTGGTTTAATTTCATTACTTAATATTTTTGGACGAATTGCTTGGGCAAGTTCGTCTGACAAACTTGGGCGTAAGCAAACTTACTTCATTTTCTTTGTACTTGGCGCGCTGCTTTATGCAGTAGCTGCTTGGGGTGCAGGGATGAAGTCTATGGCGATATTTGTTGCTTCCCTTTGTATCATTGTTTCTATGTACGGTGGTGGCTTTGCAACCATTCCTGCTTACTTGGCAGATATGTTCGGCACGCAGTTTGTTGGCGCAATTCATGGGCGACTTTTGACTGCATGGTCAACCGCTGGCATTTTAGGGCCAGTGATTGTCAATTACATGCATGACATGCGATTAGAAGCACAAGTCCCATTCGACCAAATCTACGGCCCAATTTTTTATGTGTTAGCTGCGATGTTAGGTATTGGTTTTATTGCTAATTTACTTGTACGTCCAGTGGCTGGTAAGTATTTCATGACGGATGCTGAATTAGCAGCTGAAAAGAAAATTGCACATGAACAAGCGGCTCCCAAAACAACCAAAGCATCTCAAGTTAAAAGCACTTCAGGATCTTGGGTTGCTGTGTTTGCTTGGGTCGCAGTTCTGATTCCAATTAGCTACGGTATTTGGAGTACTTTGCAAAAAGCTTGGGCATTATTTAGTTAGTGCTTGGATTTGAAAAAAGGCCGCGTAAGCGGCCTTTTTTTTATTGCTTAAACATTATTTGAAGCATAAAGCTTGACCTGTGTACGTTCGTACAGTATCTTATTGTATATGGGAAACGATCAAGAATATTTAGGCGCGCTGCAAGATTATTATGCCGATCATAAAATTTTGCCGTCTTACGCCGCAATTGCAGATTTATTAGGCTTTAAGTCTAAAAATGCTGTGACAGCACTGGTTGCAAGGCTTAAATTATTAGGTTTTATTGAGTCGGCCCCTGACGGTCGTTTAAAGCCTGGCCGTCGTTTCTTTGAACGAATCTTGGCAGAAAGCACGGTTCAAGCAGGTCTTCCAACAGCAGCATTGAGTGATAGAAATGACACGCTCAGTATTGATGATTATTTAATTGAACAGCCTTCAAAAACTTTATTGATAACCGTTAAAGGTGACTCGATGATTGATGCAGGCATCATGCCAGATGATGTTGTCATCGTCGAGAAAACCCAGAATGCAAATATTGGCGATATTGTAGTGGCCATTGTTGATAATGAATTCACATTAAAAACATTAGGTCGTGAAGCTGGGCAGTTTGTTCTTTATCCAGCCAATCAAGCTTATCCTACTATTAAGCCAGAAGGTCGCCTTGAGATTTTTGGTGTAGTCGTTGGACAATTCAGGAAATACTAATCTAGCGATACCCATTCTTATACATCAGTTCTTTTGATGTGTCTTGATAGCCGGCTTGAATTAATAAAGCACGTTCAATATAACGGCTTACCTGATTTCTTAAGCTTGCTACTAACTCAAATTCATAAAAATGCTTTGGAAACTTATGTGCTAACCACGCATATAAACTAATTTCCTTGGCTAAATCTTCTGCGGCTTCTAAGTGTTTAGGACTGGTTGAGTTTAACCAACTGTTAGCGGATGGGAGCGCTTGTTTTTTGTCATGGGTAACAGTGTTTAAACAAGTTAAGAAATAGTCTCGCTCAATTGGCTTGTCCCAAGAAATAGGTGCGCAAGCAAAAGTGAATTTATCTTTGAGGTTGAGTTGGGGTGCATGTTCATCAATCAGTAAGCCCAGTTGCGATTGTGTTTGTAATTGCGCAATTTCAAATAAATCGCTATCAATGCCGATACGATCAGCAAAAAAATTCAGAACCTCACTAATTTTGTTGGTATGTAATGCATGTGAGATTTCCTTTAAATGAGTAAAGCTAGGTGCAACAGGCAATTTTTTTAAATCTGTGACATCCGAAGTCGTGAGCATATGTTCAAGATGAATCAGTTCATCATCTTCAAATGCATTGACGTAACCTGTTGGATAAATACCAAAACGTCCAGCGCGTCCTGCAATTTGTCTAACTTCTGTCGCATTGATTTTGCGGCCTGCAAGACCATCAAACTTCTCTACACTGGAAAACACGACACGTCTAATAGGTAAATTAAGTCCCATGCCAATCGCATCAGTGGCGACTAATAGGTCTGCGTCACCTTCACAGAATCGTCTTGATTCAGTGCGCCTCACTTCAGGTGAGAGAGCCCCGTAAATGGAGGCGACTCCAAATCCCCATTGTCTAAATCGAGCGCTTAAAGTAAGTACATCCTTACGCGAAAAAGCAATGACTGCGTCACCCTTTTGAAGTTTTCCTTTGAGGTTGTGACGGTTATATTTTTTGCCGCTAATAGCATCTTGTTCCAAAATTAATGGCGTCTTGCGTTCTAAATAAGTAATGTCATAGTTTTCATTTAAAGCTTCAATCGCTTTGATGCATGGTTCTGTGACGCTATTTGCACCACATACAAAAACTTCTTTTGCTGGCGCGCCTATCAGTGCTGCTGTCCATGCATAGCCACGTGACTCATCTTGTAGCATTTGAATTTCATCAATAATCGCTACATCTACATGATGATTAGGGTTCATCATTTCTACGGTACAAGCAGTGTGTTGCGCACCTGGAATTAATTGTCTTTCTTCTCCAGTGATGAGATTGCAAGGAATGCCTGCTTCTAATAATCGATCTCGAATTTCCATAGCTAGTAAGCGCAAAGGCGCTAAGTAAACGCCTGATTTCGCTTCTTGTAATTTAATGAGGGCTTCGTATGTTTTGCCGGAGTTTGTGGGGCCTAAATGGAAATGAATTTTTCGGTTTAAGTTGCGCGCAACTTTAAAGCCTTCTGGATAGGTATGAAGTGCAAGTGCTTGAGATAATGGATGTCGATGCGGCAAGATGGAAAGGGCTTAAGGTTGATTCTCAAGCCACGCAAGTTCAGCTTCTGTAAAGCCAGCTGAGAGTCTTGCAGGGTGGTTTAAAGGTTTGCGCGGCGTTGGCGCTTCATATTGCTTTGCAAGTTGTTCGTAAGTGCTAATAGGTTCTAAGCCACGTAATTCGCATAAAAAGTTAAACCAGTGATTTCCAATTGCGACATGGCCAATTTCATCACGCA
>JACCDL010127482.1_pt1 | contig 12142 bp, 12 predicted proteins | sample 7441931 | NCBI WGS metagenome assembly JACCDL01 (sample SAMN15323437, study PRJNA562643) | freshwater metagenome | isolation source: river surface water | place: USA:Blue River Watershed | collected 2017-08-16 | reverse complement strand
GCCGTCTCGAGGAACGCTTTTGCGGGAATGCATCCACGATTGAGACAGGTGCCGCCGATCGTGTCCTTCTCGATCAGTGCGACGTTGAGTCCTGCCGATGCGCCATAGAAGGCCGCGGCGTAACCGCCAGGGCCTCCTCCGATGACCACGAGATCGAATTGCTCAGCCGTACGCGACTCCTTTGTCCAAGAGTTCCAACGGTACTCGCATGGTCACTATTCCTCGATCGCCCATTGACTGTTGTCACCTTCGCGGTAATAGAACACCGCTGCAGTTCCAGTCGATGCGGGAAACGCCACCACGCAACGAACCGGGTCGACCGTCGTCGTGGTGCACCATGGCTGATCGCCCGTAGCGGCCACCGGCTCGCTCGCCTCGCCACCAGCGAGCAACTTCCAGCCCTCGATCGCATCCTCGCCATCGACGCCCCCGATGGTGACCGTGATGAGCGTGTTGTCATCGGTCACGACGAGCGACTCGACCGCCACGCTCATTCCTCCGACGGTTGCGGACTCGCCCACGTCGAGCACCTTGGAGTCCACGTTCGTCGAATCCACCGACTGACGCAATTTCACGCTTCCAGCAACAAGAATCAGCACGCCACACACGAGTGACCACAGGATCAACTTTCGCGTACTCACGACATTCAGCCTAGGTGAGGGGCGTTTGCCCACCCTCGGTACCTTTCGTCACAACTCGCGACGAGACGGTGGATTAGCGTTGGCGACAGGTGACGAACGCACGAACCAGGTGAACATGGGACTACGGGACAAACTCAAATCGGCGAACAAATCGATCCGTGAGATCGATGCAGAGCGGCTCGTCGACCGATTCGAAAAGCTCCGCCTCGCACCGCTCAGCGAACTCGAACCGCGATTTCGCACGAAGGCCTGTGGTGAAGTCAAGCGCATGACGATCAAGCCGCGATCGGGTATCCCGTCGACCGAGATCGTGATCAACGACGGCACGGGCGAAGCCACCGTCATCTTCAGCGGGCGGCGCCACGTCACCGGAATCGAACACGGTCACTGCATCGTCGTCGACGGTGTTCCCCATCTCGACCGCAATCGATTGGTGTTCTTGAACCCTGCGTACACACTGCTGCCGCAGGGCAACGACTGACCCGTCAGCCGACGAGGATCTTTTCCACCGCAGCTTCGGCGTCCTCGGTGATCAATGCCATCACCTCGTCGCCGACGCGCAGCACCGTCTCCTTGTCCGGGACGAGCACGCGGCTGTCACGCACGATCGCAACCACCGTCGCGCTACGCGGGAATTGCAGTTCCTTCAACGCCTTGTCGCACGCTGGCGAACCTTCAGCAAGCGTCACTTCGACGAGTTCAGCCTTGCCACCCTTCAGTTGCATCAGACGCACGAATGATCCGACCGTGACGGCTTCCTGCACGAGGCTCGTGATGAGATGCGGAGTCGACACGGAGACGTCGACGCCCCACATGTCGTTGAACATCCAGTAGTTGTTCGGGTTGTTCACGCGCGCCACGACGCGCGGTACTCCGAACTCCTGCTTGGAAAGGAGCGACACCACGAGGTTGTCCTCGTCGTCACCGGTGACGGATGCAACGACGTCTGCCATCGTCACGCCAGCCGCGGCGAGTACCGCCACGTCGCAGGCGTCTCCCTGGTGCCACTTGACTCCGGTTGCGGCCTCGTCGTCTGCGTACTCGCGCACGACCGCGCGATCGTTTTCGATGATCGTGACCTCGTGGCCGGCAGCGACAAGCTGCTCGGCGGTGAAGCGACCGACGCTTCCTCCCCCTGCGATGACGACCTTCATGGTCAGTGACCCTTCCCGTTGTGAGTCGCAAGCGATGCGTCGAACGACGCGAGACCAGCGACACTCGCCATCACGTACGCGACGTCACCTTCTTGCACGACGGTGTCCTCGTCGATGATCACGGCAGCACCGAGTCGACGAATCGCCGACACTCGCGCATCAGCGGTGTCGAGCGAGACGACACGAGTTCCGACGAGTTCTTTGGGCATCTCGCGCTCGACGAGCACGACCTTTGCACTCGGATCCGTCCACTCGACGGCCGGCAGGTCGGGCAGGATGCGACGCATGATTCGTTCGGACGTCCACTTCACCGTCGCCACCGTGGCGATGCCGAGGCGTTCGTAGATCTCCGCACGCTTCGGGTCGTAGATGCGTGCGACGACTCGCTCGAGACCGAACTCTTCGCGGGCGACGCGCGCGATCAAGATGTTCGAGTTGTCACCGTTCGTGACGGATGCGAGCGCACCGGCCCGCTCGATCCCCGCCTCGATCAGCACGTCACGGTCGAATCCGATTCCAACGATGGTTTGACCGGTAAAACCCTCACCAAGCCGACTGAAGGCCTCAGGCTTGCGGTCGATCACGGCGACCGTGTGACCAGCCTTGGTCAACTCGCGCCCAAGGGTGGAACCGACTCGCCCACACCCGACTATGACAACGTGCACCGCGTACTCCCTCTCTTGCAGGTTTCAGCGTAGGCGACAGACCCTTGCGTACCCGTAAATCTATGGCAGGCTCTATGTCGCATATGGCACGAATGGCGAAGTCGGGCGGGTTCAAGCGATTCATCATCGGCAACCCGATTGCGACATCCGAGGACGCACATCACCGGCTTCCCAAGAAGGTCGCACTCCCTGTCTTCGCAAGCGATGCCATCTCCTCGACCGCATATGCGACAGAGGAAATCCTCATCGTGTTTCTCTCGTTCGCCAGCGTCGGCGTCGCGGCGTACAGCAGGCTCGTTCCGATCTCGATCCTCGTCGTCATCCTGCTCGCGATCGTCGTAAGTAGTTACCGCCAGACGATCTTCGCCTATCCGAACGGTGGTGGCGCCTACGTCGTGTCGCGGGAGAACCTCGGCAAGTACCCCTCCCTCGTTGCCGGCGGATCGATGCTCGTCGACTACATCCTCACGGTGGCTGTTTCCGTCGCCGGTGGCGTGGCAGCAATCATTTCGGCGTTCAATGGCCTCGCTCCGTATCGCGTCGAGTTGTGCATTGGCTTCATCGCACTCCTCACGCTCGCCAACCTGCGCGGGCTCAAAGAATCGGGAGCGCTCTTCGCGCCACCGACATACCTCTACATCGTCGTGCTGTTCACGCTGATCGGAGTCGGTCTCTTCAGGGTGTTCTTCCAGGACTTGCCGCCGATTGCCCACGACTCCGAGGTCTCAAAAGAACTCCTGGAAGGTACGAACGCCGTCACCCTCTTCTATTTCTTGAAGGCGTTCTCTTCGGGCGCCGTCGCACTCACCGGTATCGAGGCGGTCGCAGACGGCGTGCCGACGTTCAAGAAACCCGAACCACGAAATGCCTCCATCACGCTCGTCATCATGGCCGTCATCCTCGGTACGAGCTTCTTCGGACTGAGCGTGCTTGCCCAGCACCTCGAGCCACTGAAGGACGAGGAAGGCCTCATCCGCGACACCGTCCTTGCCCAGCTCGCCGAGCAGGTCTACGGAGGGCGCAACATCTTCTTCTTCATCACGCAGTTCGCGACGTTCGGCATCCTCATCCTCGCCGCCAACACGGCCTACGCAGATTTCCCCCGCTTGTCATCGATCATCGCCAAGGACAACTACCTTCCACGCCAGTTCATGAACCGTGGTGACCGCTTGGTGTTCTCCAACGGCGTGATCTTCCTCGGCCTCGCAGCATCCGTTCTCGTGTGGTCGTTCGGCGGTCTCGTCAACCTGCTCATCCCGCTGTACGCAGTCGGCGTGTTCACCGGATTCACCCTCAGCCAGTCGGGAATGCTCGTTCGACACTTCAACCTCAAGGAGCGCGGATGGGTTCCGCGTGCCGTGATGTCGGGGATCGGTGCCGCGACGACGACGCTCGTCGCCGGGATCGTCGTCGTCGTGAAATTCACCGACGGTGCCTGGATTCCCGCCGTCGTGATCCCCACGCTCGTTCTTGCCTTCACCGCCGTCAACCGGCACTACACCCGTGTCCGATCGTTCCTCCAGGTGCAAGAGGGATATCGGGCGCCGTACCACACCCACTTCGTCATCGTTCTCGTCGGTTCGGTGAATCAAGGAGTGCTGCGCGCACTGCGCTATGCCGAGAGCCTCCGACCCGATCGACTGATCGCGCTGTCGGTCATCCAGACCCCAGACGACCGCGAACGATTGAACCGCGAATGGGCGAAGTACGACATCAAGGTCGAACTCGACATGATCACCTCGGAATTCCGTGAACTGACCGAGCCGATCCTCAATCGCATCAACGAACTCGACTCGGAGAATCGCGACGACCTGATCACCGTGATCATCCCCGAGTTCGTCACCAGCATCAAGTCACAGTGGCTGCACAACCAGTCGGCTCTCGCCATCAAGGCCAAGTTGTTGTTCCGACCGAACACGGTCGTGACGTCCGTGCCAATCGTCATTCCGTAGCGCGAACTTTTCGCACGCCACACCCACGCAATACGGTGGCGTCATGGATCCTTCGGTCTTCGCCCAACGTTTCGCCGTGGTGGACACCGAGACGACCGGTCTCGACCCGCAGGACTGTCGAATGTTGCAACTCGGGATCGTGATTGCGCGCGGCGACGGCACGATCGAGTCCGAATTCGCCACGTACGTGCGTCAGAACATTCCCGGCTTCGGCAAGCTCGGCGCGTATGAGATCCACGGGATCACGCGTCGCGACCTTCGCGACGGGCTGCCCGTTGGTGTCGCGATCGATCACCTCAACTGGGCACTGCGCAACGCTCGGTTCGTCGCCCACAACGCCAAGTTCGACATCGGGTTCCTCTCCGCCGAGGCGGACCGAGCCAACCGAGTGATCAGCCTCGACAAGCCCGTGTGCACGTTGCGCCTTGCACGCTCGCTCGAAGACGGTCGCAAACAATCGAACACGCTGCGCGCGATCGCCGAGCGTTACGGGGTGACCGAGCAGGCCAACCACGATGCCCTCGACGACTCACGCGTCGTCGCGCGACTCCTCCCACACTTGTTCGGTGCGGCACGGATCGAACGATCCGACGAACTCGATCGCTTTGCCCCGTAGGGCCTAGGCCTCGTACTTGGCGAGCACGCTGCGAGCGGTGCGCGCCGCCAAGTCAGCCCACTTTGCCGGTTCCACGACGTGAGCGTCGGTGCCGGCACGCAACAACAGTCGCCCGAGCCAGTGCTCGCTCGTCACCGCCATCTTCACAACGATGCGGCCATCCGAGGACTCCTTGCGCTCGACATACGGATACTGCTCGACGATCCAGCGAGCCTTCGGAGAAACCGAGAGCGTGACGAACTCGGTTGCATCGGCGAACCAGGTCTCTTCGTTGTCGTCCATCTCGACGACGGGCACCGTGCGGCCGGTGAACGAAAGTGCGTCGATGCGATCGATGCGGAACGTGCGCATCTCACCCGATGCGGAGTCGTCACCCTGGACGTACCAGTTACCGAACGACTCGAGGATCCGTCGCGGCACCACGTTTCGCTCTGAGCGAGTCGCCGTTGACGGTGTGAAGTACGTGATCTTCACCTCTGCGCCACGGTCGAGCGCGTCACGCAGCTCTTCGAGGAAGCGCACGGCACGCAGATCGACGGCAACCCCTGCTTCTTCCTTCGGCAGGAGCGCCTTCAACTTGTTCAGCGCACTTGCGAGCGGCCCATTGCGGTCCGCACCGGGAATTCTCATTGCCGCATCGCGCATCGCACTCAACACGAACACCTCGGCGGAGGTCAGCTGCAGTGGGCGCCTGAACATGTGTGGCACCTCGGCGACCACCCACTCCTCGTCCACGCGAACGTCGATGAGTGCGTCCGGCGTATACGGCGGAACGCCACACATGGAGACCATCATCAGGTCGTCCATCAACTCTTTCTCGCTCAAACGGAACTGCTTGGCCATGTCGGCGAGTCGCACCTGTCCGCGCTCGAGAATCCACGGCAACATGACGAGCAGGCGCTCGACTCGCTCGCCCGCACTTCGCGGTCCACGGCGTTGACGACGAAGCTTCATCACTTCGCCTCGACCATCTCACGCAGGGCTGCAATGACGTGGTCACGAACGAACGGCGGAGACAGCACCTCGGCACGGTCGACCATCGCGAACAGCCAGGATCGAAATGCGGCGAGATTCGCACACGGAATCGAGAAGTCCACCGAACCGTCGGGGTTCGTCGCAACGACGGACCCCTCACCGAATTCCTCGCGCACGCGAGACGCGAGCACTGCATCAACCCGCACGACCGCGTGCGTCGCCTCGGCCTCGCCGTCGGCGAGCATGTCGCGTTCGGTCGGCACCGCGCGCGTGAGGTCGAAACCAACGGGCCGATCGAAGGATCCCTTTGCGCCGACACCGATCTTTGACTCGATGCGATCGACACGAAACACGCGCTGTGCGCCACGCAGGTGGTCGTGGCCCACCAAGTACCAGAACCCACCACGGGCGAGGAGTCCGTAGGGGTCGACCTTCCGCTGTTCGGACTTGTAGGTAAACGTCAGTGTCTTGCGTTCGACGACTCCGGAAGCGAGTGCGACGAGCACGTCGTCGGTCATCTGGATGTTCACCGAGGTCGTCGGTGTCTTTGCGACGCGTTCACCACCCAACTTCCACAGTGCACCTTCGCCGACGAGCGCCCCCATGCGCACGGTGGCGATCGCGAGTTCGAGCGCGCTTCGCTCCTCATCGGTGAGTTTCAGATCGGCAAGGAGGAAGCTGCGTCGGTCGACCGTGTAACCGCCCTCTCCCGCCTGATCACCGCCAAGCGTGACCATCTCGATCGGGATACCCATCTTGCGCAACTCGCTCTTGTCACGCTCGAATGCCGCGCGGGCCGCCTCGTCCTGCTCGGAGTACTGATTGCCCAACTCGCGACGAATCTGCTTCAAGGTGAGCGGGCGCGAGCGCTCGACGAGGAGCGCGAGCAGGTTGATCATCCGCTCTGCTTGGGAAACCTTCGTGGTCACGCCCGACAGACTAGGCGCGCGAGGTGTGCTGCAAATACCACTTCTGCAACTGGACGCTCGAGGCGTCACGCGATGCCCCGGGCTTCCCTGTGGTGAGTTCGGTGGTGACCTCGTATGCCAGTTTCTTGCCGAGTTCGACGCCCCACTGATCGAAGGAGTTGATTCCCCAGACGCAGCCCTGCACGAAGACCACGTGTTCGAAGAGTGCAATCAGTGCACCGAGGGTTGCGGGCGTAAGCGCACTCATGAGGATGGTCGTGCTCGGGCGATTGCCCGGCATGGCCCGTGCGGGGTCCTCGTGCGAGCGACCGAAGGCGAGTGCCGCTGATTGGGCGATCATGTTGGCGACGAGCGCGGTGTGCTCCTCACGGCGCGAGGTGGTCGGTCGCGCGACACCGAGGAAGGTCACGGGCACGACCGAGGTCCCCTGATGGATGAGCTGCATGAAGGCGTGCTGGGAATTCGTGCCGACGCCTCCCCAGATCACCGGTGCCGTTTCAGCAGCGATGCGCTCGCCGTCGCGCGTCACCAACTTGCCGTTGCTCTCCATCTCGAGCTGTTGCAGGTATGAGGGGAACAGGCCGAGTGCATCTGCGTACGGGATCAGCGCGTGTGAGCCACGGCCGAGGAAACTGCGATTCCATACCCCGATCAAGCCGAGCACCATCGGCGCATTGCGCTCGAACGGCTCGGACGCAAAGTGCTCATCCATCGCACGCATTCCACCGAGGAACTGATCGATGATGTCCGCGCCGAATGCGATCGCGTTGCACACGTTGACTGCCGAGGACACCGAATAGCGTCCTCCGACCCACGGCCACATCTTCAACACCGTGGATGCTGCGATCCCCGATGCCGCAACCTTGGATGCATCGACGGTGACCGCAATGGTGTGTTGCGCGACGGACTCTGGGCCAAGTGATTCGGCGAGCCACTGCTGGGCGATGCGAGCGTTGGTCAAGGTCTCCGCGGTCGAAAACGACTTCGAGCAGACGACGACGATCGTCGATGCTGGCTCCAGCCCAGCCAACACGTGCGTGACGTTGGTCGGGTCAACGTTGGACACGAACGACACGCGCACTTGCGGATCGCGCGTCGTCGCCAAGGCGGAATACACGAGCGCAGGCCCGAGGTCGCTCCCGCCGATTCCGATGTTCACGACGTCGGTGATCCGCTTTCCGGTCGCACCCAACTTGCGGCCTTCGCGCACATCGTGGGCCAGAGCCGAGACCTGGTCGCGAACCGACCACACCTCATCGACGACGTTGACTCCATTGACCTCGACTCGTGAACCCCTCGGTGCGCGCAAGGCGGTGTGGAGCGCAGGCTGGACTTCGGACGTATTGACAATCGCCCCTGACAGCATCGCGTCGCGTGCGTCAGCGACCGCAGCCCGCATCGCGAGACCGGCAAGTTCGCAGAACACTTCCTTGTCGACGTTCTGCTTGGACGCATCGACGAGGATCGACTGCCCATCGACATGCAGTTCGATGCTCATCGCCTGCGTCCGTGACGGTTCGCTTGCAAACAATTCAACGAGTGGAGCTGCTCCGCCACGAGCTGCTCGCGAAGTGAGCGAGATCCACTGCTCGCAAGCGGTGATGTCCACGAAGTCAAGGCTACTGGCGTGTTGTAGCGTGGCTGAGCCATGACGAACGACGACGACGCACGGTCACGTTCGCTCGGTATCGCGCTCGGATTCTCCGCATATGGATTGTGGGGGCTGCTCACCCTGTACTGGAAAGTCTTGAAGGAGTTCGACCCATTCGAACTCATCGGGTGGCGGATCGCCTCGAGTGTCGTCGTGTTGTTCGCGGTCGTGGTCATCGCAGGTCGCACGCGCGGGTTGCTCGACGCCCTGCGCAATCCTCGAGTGATGTGGCGGATCGCGATCGCAAGCGCGCTCCTCACCGCCAATTGGACGCTGTATGTGTGGGCGGTCGTCAACGAACACGTCATCGAGACTGCGCTTGGCTACTTCATCGCCCCACTCTTCACGATCGTGATCGGGGTCGTCGTCTTGCGCGAGAAGTTGAGGCTCACGCTCAAGGTTGCCGTCGTCTTTGCCGTCGCGGGACTCTCCGTCCTCACGGTCTCCTACGGTCGGGTGCCATGGGTGGCGATTTCGATCGCCGCGAGCTGGTCGATCTACGGATATCTCAAGAAGCAGGTTCCGCTCAAGCCACTCGAGAGCCTGACGGCTGAAGTCGTCATCCTCGGCATCCCCGCCCTCGCCTACGTCGTGGTGACGTGGAATCGTGTTGACAGCATTCCGAACAATGCAAACGCCATCGAGCTCGTATTCGCACTCCTCACCGGCGTGATCACCGCGGTGCCATTGCTGTTGTTCGCCGGCGCCTCACAACGAACGCCGCTCACGATCCTCGGACCGATGCAATATCTCGTTCCGACGATCAACTTCGTGATTGGTTGGGCGATCTTCGATGAAGTGGTGAGTGCGACTCGCTTCGCCGGCTTCGCGTTGATCTGGGTCTGCCTTGGATTCGTCGTCACCGACGTGCTGGGCACCCAGCGCGCGAATCGGATCGAGGCGACTTAGCGAACGACTGGTACGCGCAGGACCGATCCTGCCATCAGGTGCTTGAGACCCTCGACGACGTCATGACGACGCTGCGCATCGTTGACGACGTGACTGAATCGCGACAAGCCAGAGATCACGACGTCGATCATGTCGTGCAACACCTGACCGGTGATCCCCTCGTTGACCTCACCCTTGGCCACCGCCTCTTCACAGATCTCGTGCAGGAACATCACGGTGCGCATGCGCAGTGACTTCAGGTCTTGGGTGAGCTCAGGATGACGCTGGCTCTCCGCGGCGACACCGACGACGAAGCCGATGAACGAGGGCTCTTGCGTCGAAATGTTCGCGAGTTCGTCGAGGATCGAAGAGAACTTCCCCGAGAAGGTGTCGTGGCTCACGACTGCAGCTTCGAGCGCGCCATAGACCATGTCCTGGACTTCTGCATAGGCCGCGATGTACATGTCTTTCTTCGAAGGAAAGTAGTGATAGATCGCACCCGTCGTGATGCCCACCGCGTCCGCGACGAGGCGGTTCGTCGTCGCGTCGTAACCGATCTCGGCGAACAGTCGACGTGCCTCGAGGATCAAACGCTTTCGTGTCTCACCTGGGTCGACGGCGCAGGGACGACCGAGTTTCTTGCGCACTGCGAGGGGGTTCATGACCGAAACCCTAACGGTGCAGCGTCGCGTCAGCCGAAGCGAGCGAGGATCTTGGCAAGCTCGACCGGACGATCCCCCTGCACGCTGTGACCCGCTCCGTCGACCACTTCGACGACGGCATTCGGCTTGCGGCGCTTGAGTTCTGCGACGTCTTCGTCGTCCACCACCGGAGATATACCACCGCGAACGAGCAAGAGTTCGCAGTGCAGCGACGAGATCGCTTCCCACAACACGAGTGAATCGGGGCGAGGAGCAGCGGACTCTCCCTCCCCCTCACGTGGGGCGTTTTCGTTGTTCGATCGACCTCGTCGGTCGTATCGCCACTCCCACGATTCGTCGTCGAGTTGACGCGCGTTGTGCAAGATGCCGCGACGCAAACTGGATTCGCTGCGGGTCGGATTGTGTTCCTTGGTTCGCGCGAGCAACTCATCGAAACTTGCAAAGCTCTGTGGGCCGTTGATGAAGTCGAGCACCGCCTTGGCCTTCTTCGACGTGACGCCAGGCGTGATGTCGACCATGACGAGATGGCGCACCAACGATGGATTGCCGTGCGCCAACGCGAGACACGTGAGACCGCCGAGCGACATCCCGACGATGGCGACTGCATCAGGTGCGTGCTGCGCTACGACTGGAGCGAGGTCGTTCGCAAGCGTCTGAGGCGTGTAGCTGGCGTCTTGTCGCCAATCGGAGTGTCCATGACCGGGCAAGTCGATCGCAAGCAGCGGCATTCCCAGCGCGAGCGCCACGGTGTCCCACGTGTGCGCGTTCTGTGCGGTGCCGTGCACGAGAACGAGACGCGGTGACTCAGACCCCCACTTGAGCGCCGAGACCTGACGGCCGTCGGCCAATTCCGTGGTGACGCGAGAGACGACGGGGTGTGCAGACGCAGTGAGTGAATACTCGGCGATGTTCTCGGCGAACATCGAGAACTCGTCGTAGGCGATGCGACCCATGACCCTCTGTCTACTACGGAAGCGTCGTCGGGGGAACCGTCGTCGTCGGAGCGCCCTTCAGCGTCGTCGTCGGAGCGATCGAAGTCGTCGTGGTGTAGTTGGGGTCCGGGCGATCCCACGGCGGAGGTGGCGAGCCGTACTCCTCTGGCTCCTTTATTCCGTCGAAGACGTACACGCGGTCGCCGTATTCGACGAGTGCAGGGAAATATCGTGCGACCGACATGGGAATGCGCACGCACCCGTGCGATGCCGGTTCGAGCGGCACCAGGATCGCACCGTGCACGGCGATCCCGTAATTGAAGTACACGGGGTTGTACATCGTGCCGAGCTTCGACTCCCTCATTCCCTGCTTGCGGTTGTAGAAGTAGAAGATCCCCGGAGGCGTGATCGCATCGCCACAGATGCCCTTCTTGATCTGTTCGCGGGTGTTGTTGCCATCCTCGCCCGGATCGATCGTGACCTCTTCGCACCACTTCTCGTTCGACCCAGATGACATGTGGGTGACCAACGTGGGTGTCCCGCCTTGGAACACGATCATCACCTGCTTCACGAGATCGATCTCGACGTGCCGTGGGCTGTCGGGGACGCGACGCGGCTGAATCTTCAGGTCAGATTCCATGATCGACCAGATCGACGGCGTCACTTCACCTCGCGCGTCCTCACGCGGCGTGTCCAACACCAACTTCTCGAACGCCCACACCGCCTGCAACGTGTTCTGCCCGAACACGCCGTCGCGCGGACCTGGATCGAACTTCAGCTCTGCGAGTCGCTCCTGCAGACGCAAGACGTCGTCGCCCTTCATCCCGTCGCGCAACGTCCGGGTGAGCGGAACCGTCACTCGCGGCACTCCCGAGGAGTCGACGACGACGTCGGGGTTGGAACCGTTCGTCGATTCATTCGAGGATGAATTGCGCAGCACCGCGATCGCAACGACCGTCAACAGGACGGCGAAAGCAAAGAGGGCCGGACGCCAGCGGTCGTACAGTCCCGGCTCGTAGGACGCGTCGACGTCGTCGAAGTAGTCGTTGCTCATGTCGTGGAGTCGAGGGCGTTCAG
>JACCDL011388914.1_pt1 | contig 12157 bp, 9 predicted proteins | sample 7441931 | NCBI WGS metagenome assembly JACCDL01 (sample SAMN15323437, study PRJNA562643) | freshwater metagenome | isolation source: river surface water | place: USA:Blue River Watershed | collected 2017-08-16 | reverse complement strand
GTCGATTTACCGGTAGATTCGGGTCCTACAATTGCGATCTTTTGGATGTTCATGATTGCGTTTTCAATTCGGCTCTCCAGGCCAGGTATCCCGATAGGGCAATGTAAATGTACAAGGCATACATGCCGGCTGTAAGATGTAAGTCTTTAGCCAGGTAAACACCCACATAAATGATGTCTACAAAAATCCAGATCAACCAATTTTCTAAAACTTTGCGGGCCAAAAACACCTGAGCTACTAAACTGCAGGCCGTACAAAAGCTGTCGATGAAAGGGAAAGCGGCATCGGTTTGTTTAAACAGAAAGAAGCCAAGCAAGGCTGTAAATAAGGCAATGCAGGCCAGTGAAATCAACAATTCTGTTTTACTAATTCTTTTTACCGGCACCCTAGGAGCATCTTTCGCTTTACGACTCCAGAAATACCAGCCGTAAATATTCATACCTAAAAAATAGACTTGCAAACCCGTATCGGCATACAGTTTGGCTTCTAAAAAAATGACGATGTAAATGGCCACACTGATAATAGCTATGGGCCAATTCCAGATGTTATTTTTGGCAGCCAACCACACACATAAAATACCGCTAACTACACCGGCAGACTCTAGAAGACTCTGCTGGGCCAGCCAGTTGGTGAATGAGTTTAGTACTTCCATCGGGCCAAAGATAAACACAAAAAAGCTCCTGAAAATTTTCAGGAGCTTTTATTCTACCAGATTTTTACTCTTACATTTTCCGGTCGCCACATGGCATCACCTTGTTTAATACCAAAGGCTTCGTAAAATTCGGTCAAGTTGGCAAATGGTCCATTTACACGCAGGTTAGCAGGTGAGTGTACATCGGTTAAAATTTGGTTTGCTAAACGTTCGTTTCGTTGTGAGCCTAACCAGCCCAGGGAATAACCCAAGAAATAGCGTTGCTGAGGCGTTAATCCGTTAATCTTTTTACCGGATTTGAATTGCTCTGTTTTTTTGAAGGCCTCATAGCCCAATACAATTCCGCCTAAATCGGCAATGTTTTCGCCTAAGGTGGCTTTGCCATTTACGTGTAGGCTGTCGAGCACTACAAAATCATTGAACTGTTTTACCATCAGCTCGGCACGCTGATTAAATTTCTCTTCATCGGACTTGGTCCACCAGTTTTTCAGGTTACCATCTGCATCGTATTGGCGCCCTTGATCGTCAAAACCGTGGGTAATTTCGTGACCAATGGTAGAAGCACCGGCATAACCATAAACTACGGCATCATCCACTTCCTCATCACGCATTCCCGGAATGGTGAAAATGGCAGCTGGCAAAACAATCTCATTGTTTGATGGATTGTAATAGGCATTGTAAGTTTGCGGCGTCATGTCCCATTCTGTACGATCAACGGGTTTACCGAGCTTATTGATCTGATAGTTGTACCAAAACTGGTTGGCCCGCATGATATTACCTACATAAGAATCACGAGAAATTTCAAGTGATGAAAAATCTTTCCACTTATCCGGATAACCTACTTTTGGGGTAATTGAATTCAATTTAGCCAAGGCTTTTTTCTTGGTAGGTTCACTCATCCAATCTAAATTTTTGATGCGTTCGGCATAGGTTTCGCGGATGGCTTCTACTAATTTTTCGTAGCGTTTTTTAGTTTTTTCAGGGAAGTATTCTTTTACAAATAATTGGCCCAAAACTTCACCCATCAGGCCGTTTTCAGTATCTAATACGCGTTTCCATCGCGGAAGCTGCTCTTTTTTACCAGAGATAACCTTGCCGTAAAAACGGAAGTTTTCATCGTCAATGGCTTTATTCAAGTAAGATGCAAAGCTGTTGACTAAATTCCAACGCAGGTAGGCTTTCCAATCGCTAATTGGACGAGTCTTTAGTAATACATCTACTTCTTTATAAAACTCAGGCTGACCCACAATTACTGAATCAACCTTCTTGATGCCCATTTTAGCAAATAAGGTTGACCACTTGATTGTTGGTGTTAGTGCATCCAATTCCCCGATGGCCATTTTGTTGTAATTGGCGTAGGGATCACGCAAGTCTTCGAGTTTACGTGATTTAGTTGCCAGCATTTTTTCAATTTCGTATACCGCTTTTGCTGCATTTTTGGCATCGGGTTCAGTCAATCCCGATAATTTCAACATGCTTGGTAAATGGACTTCGGCATAATCTTTACGGATCGTGCTGGTCTTTTGATCGGTATTGAAATAGTAATCCCGATTTGGTAAACCAATGCCTCCCTGCCAGAGGTGCAAAGCCATTTGCTCACTGTTCTTGGCATCTTGATAAACTCCTGGATTGATGAAAGAACTTACGCCCATCTTCTGGAAAGCAGAAATCACTTGCAGCAAACCCGCCACATCCTTGATTTGCTCAATCTGGTCGAATGCTGGTTTTAGAGGTAATAATCCTTGTTTTTCAATTTTTACCGAATCCATTCCACTGGCGTAGAAATCGCCAATTTTTTGGCTGTTACTTCCTTTTTCTGCCTGTTCTTTTAAGGCATCCTCATTGATCTTTTTCAATTGGTTCCGAATTTCTTCAGTTACCAGGTTACCAATGCCCCAGGAAGAATAGGCTGCCGGGATTGGATTCTTTTTAATCCATCCGCCATTGGCGTACATAAAGAAATCTTTACCTGGATTAGCTGTGGAGTCCAAGTTTTGAAAAACCACATCCTGATCTGGACCAGGATTAGGAGTTTGTGAGCAAGCGCTAAAAAGCAAAGCGAAGCCTGCTGCCAGAACGAAGTATTTTAATTTCATGAGCTAAATTTTATCCGAATTTAAGACTTCTGGCCGAATTAATTAATCTACAAAAAAACCCTTCAGGTTTTTGCCTGAAGGATTTATTAACCAAACAAATTATTATGAAGAAATTAGTATTGAGGTACTAATCGAATACTCAACATTGCAGCTAACAAAAGGTTTTTATTTTTTATTTTTTTCTTCGAGTTGTCCAATAATTTCTGGTAAAATGCCTACTTTTATAACCCGACAATTAAGTCGGGATTTTCGTTTTAAACGCATAGGAAAATCCCCCAATTTTAAGCCCTATGCCCAAAAATACTTCCATCAAATCTGTCCTGATTATCGGATCAGGACCAATTATTATCGGTCAGGCCTGCGAATTTGATTATTCCGGATCTCAAGCTGCACTCTCTTTGAAAGAAGAAGGCATTTCGGTTTCCATCATCAATTCTAACCCGGCTACCATTATGACGGATAAGGTGATTGCTGATCACGTGTATCTTTTGCCGCTTACTTGCGAAAGCATTGAACAAATTTTGCAGGAGCAGAAAATAGATGCGGTTTTACCTACCATGGGCGGACAAACCGCTTTGAATTTGTGTAAAGAAGCCGAAGAGAGAGGCATTTGGGCTAAGTACAATGTCAAAGTTATTGGGGTAGATGTAGATGCCATTGAAAAAACCGAAAACCGCGAAGAGTTTAGAAAATTAATGGTGGAGATTGGTGTGGGTGTAGCGAAATCTAAAATTGCCAATTCGTTTTTGGAAGGCAAGGAAGCTGCTCAGCTAATTGGTTATCCACTAGTTATACGTCCTTCATACACTCTAGGAGGGACTGGAGGCGGTTTTGTACATAGAAAAGAAGATTTTGATGCGGCTTTGAGCCGTGGTTTGCAGGCTTCGCCTACTCATGAAGTATTGGTGGAGCAAGCGGTGTTGGGTTGGAAAGAGTTTGAGCTGGAATTACTTCGTGACAACAAGGATAATGTGATCATCATCTGTTCTATCGAGAACTTCGACCCCATGGGTATCCATACCGGCGACTCGATTACCGTTGCTCCCGCAATGACCCTCAGCGATCGTTGCTACCAGGATATGCGTAATCAGGCTATTAAGATGATGCGTGCCATTGGAAATTTTGCTGGTGGTTGTAACGTGCAGTTTTCGGTAAATCCGGAAAACGACGAGATCATCGCCATTGAAATTAATCCAAGGGTGTCACGCTCTTCGGCGCTGGCTTCAAAAGCTACCGGATATCCTATCGCTAAAATTGCTGCCAAGTTGGCTATTGGTTATAATTTAGACGAGCTCGAAAATCAGATTACTAAAACTACTTCAGCTTACTTTGAACCTACGTTGGATTATGTGATCGTAAAAGTACCACGCTGGAACTTCGATAAATTTAAAGGTGCCAATAAAGAATTGGGCCTGCAGATGAAATCGGTAGGTGAGGTAATGGGTATTGGTCGCAGTTTTATTGAGGCCTTACAGAAAGCGTGTCAAAGTTTAGAAACCAACCGTTTAGGCTTGGGCGCCGATGGCCGTCAGAGCCGCAATTTGGAAGAAATTATGGCCAGTTTGGAACATCCAAGCTGGTATCGTTTGTTCCATATTAAGGATGCTTTCGAACTGGGCGTACCTTTAGAATCCATCCGAAAGGTTACTCGAATTGACAAGTGGTTCTTGGTGCAAATTCAGGAATTGGTGAATCTGGAGCAGGAACTGAAACGTTATTCATTAAACAATATCCCACAAGACTTCTTCCTGACACTGAAACAAAAAGGCTATTCTGATGCGCAAATTGCCTGGGTGTTGGGTAATGTAACAGAAGATGAGGTTTACGATCGCCGCCGCGAATTGGGCATTAAGCGGGTGTATAAAATGGTAGATACTTGTGCAGCGGAATTCCCCGCTCAAACACCGTATTACTATTCTACATTCGAATTTGAAAACGAATCGATAGCATCTGATAAAAAGAAAATTGTTGTGTTAGGATCTGGTCCGAACCGGATTGGTCAGGGGATTGAGTTTGATTATTCCTGTGTACACGGTTTGTTGGCCGCCAAAGAATCCGGTTTCGAAGCCATTATGGTGAATTGTAACCCTGAAACGGTTTCTACTGATTTTAATATGGCCGATAAATTGTATTTCGAACCCGTATTCTGGGAGCATGTTCGTGAAATTATCGACCATGAAAAACCAGAAGGTGTAATTGTGCAGTTGGGTGGACAAACCGCTCTAAAGATGGCCGAGAAATTACATGAGAAAGGTATCAAAATTATCGGCACCAGTTTCCCGAATATGGATATTGCCGAAGATCGCGGTCGTTTCTCTGATCTGTTGAAAGCTCTAGACATTCCTTATCCGAAATACGGTGTAGCTGAAACCGCCGAGGAAGCCATTAAAGTGGCCAACGAGGTAGGCTATCCGGTATTGGTGAGGCCGAGTTATGTATTGGGTGGACAAGGAATGAGTATCGTAATCAATGATGAAGATCTGGAAAAAGCCGTAGTAAAACTACTTCGTGCTATGCCGGGCAACCGGGTATTGATCGATCATTTCCTAGATCGTGCCGAAGAAGCCGAATCAGATTCGATTTGTGATGGCGAGGAGGTACATATCATCGGTATGATGGAACACATTGAGCCTGCAGGTATCCATTCCGGCGATTCGAGTGCGGTTTTGCCGCCATTCAGCCTTTCTGAAAAAGTGCAGCAACAAATGGAGGAGTACACCATCAAACTTGCCAAAGCGCTAAATGTTCGTGGCTTGCTCAATATTCAGTTTGCCATAAAGAATGATAAAGTTTACGTAATTGAGGCCAATCCGAGAGCTTCACGAACGGTACCATTTATCGCGAAAGCATACGATGTTCCCTACATTAATATTGCCGCGAAAATCATGCTTGGTGCCAATAAGTTGAAAGACTTTAAGATTGAGCGCAAGCTGAAAGGCTACGCGATCAAAGAACCAGTGTTTTCACACAATAAATTCCCAGAGATTGAGAAAGAGCTAGGTCCGGAAATGAAATCGACCGGTGAAGCCATTCGTTTCATCAAAGACTTGGAAGATCCTTACTTCATCAAGTTGTACAAAGAGAAATCGATGTATTTAAGTAAATAATCAAGCCACACAATGAAGAGATTACGCGTATTTACGCTATTTAGCTTTGTTTTTTTTCAATCGTGTGGCATTTTTGGCGTACTAACTTCCCAAACTAGTATAGAACCCGGAAAATCATTTGTTTTGGGGGAGGGTGAGCACGGAGGTTATACAGCAGTTATTAAAAATACCGCCACTAGCCCGGTTGAAGTATATATCCAAAAATATCAATCCGAAGTGATTACCTCTTTAGGGGTGCTTAATAAAGGAGATCAACAGGAATACCGAGTGGCTAATAATAACCGAGTGAGCTTTAAAAATTTAGGTAAAAAAGTAGCGGTAATATCGATCAAATTACGCGGTGAAACCAACCTAAGTATGGGGTATAAAGAAAACAATTAACAGAGTATTACCCAAATAGTGAAGAGAATACTTCTTCCACTTTGGCCACAGTTTTGATTTCTATTTGATAGCGTTTTAGGTCTAAGCCCTTTTTGTTGTATTTAGAAATATAGATTTGCTCGAAGCCCAGTTTTTCGGCTTCCGCGATGCGTTGTTCAATGCGGTTTACCGCTCTTATTTCTCCTGATAATCCGACTTCAGCAGCAAAACAAATTTTGGTGGGCACCGCCATATCTTCGTGCGAACTGATGATAGCTACCACTACCGCCAAATCAATAGCCGGATCTTCTACGCGTAAACCGCCGGCAATGTTCAGGAAAACATCTTTGGTGCTGAGGCGAAAGCCACAACGTTTTTCCAATACTGCCAACAACATATTCATACGGCGGGTATCGAAGCCCGTAGCCGAACGCTGAGGGGTGCCGTAAGCTGAATGGCTTACCAATGCTTGCGTTTCAATCAGCATGGGGCGCATCCCTTCGAGCATGGCCGATATGGTGATACCGCTCAGGGGTTCATCCCGTTGCGAAAGTAAAATTTCTGAAGGATTGGACACTTCGCGTAAGCCGCTGCCCTGCATTTCGTAAATACCCAATTCTGATGCCGAGCCAAAACGGTTTTTCACCGAACGTAAAATGCGGTAAACATGATGACGGTCGCCTTCAAACTGAAGCACGGTATCTACCATGTGCTCCAAAATCTTTGGTCCGGCAATGGTGCCGTCTTTGGTAATGTGGCCAATCAGGAATACCGGTGTGCCGGTTTCTTTGGCAAAACGTAACAATTCGGCGGTACACTCACGAACCTGCGATACACTACCCGGGGTAGAGTCGATATGAGCTGAATGTAGGGTTTGGATAGAATCCACCACTACCAATTGTGGTTCGAGCTGTTCTATCTGCTTAAAAATATTTTGGGTTGATGTCTCAGTAAGGATATAGCAATCGGCTTTGCTGGATTTGAGTAAACGTTCGGCACGCATTTTCACTTGCTGTTCGCTTTCTTCGCCCGAAATGTATAAGACCTTCATGCCCGGCATTAACAAAGCCAATTGCAGCATGAGGGTTGATTTTCCTATGCCGGGTTCTCCGCCAATTAATACCAATGATCCGGGTACAATACCACCTCCTAAAACACGGTTCAGTTCTTTATCAGGCGTAACAAATCGGTTTTCTTCTTGGTAAGTAATTTCGTGAATGGCCGATGGTTTGTTGGATCTTTTACCCGAATTGCTTGTTTTCCAGTCTGGAACGGCCGCAGGCGTTTTTTCAATCACTTCTTCTACAAAAGTATTCCACTGGTTGCATGCAGGGCATTTACCCAACCATTTGGCCGATTCGTGGCCACAACTTTGACAGAAATATGCTGATTTACTTTTAGCCACGGCTTGTTATTACGGGTTAGCTATTGAATATTACGAGTTACGGGTTACGAATTGAATAAACTAATTTATAACTCGTAACCCGTAATATAAAACCCGCAATAAATATTTACAATTTAATCTCCTCTTCCTTGTTGTTCAGGAAATGGAATTCGGTAAGGTGGTATGAAGATACAGCCTTTACGCTGATCCAGCGGCCATAGTTCAGGAACCATTTCCACTGCAAAGAGAAAACACCTTTTTTGATATAAGCCTCAATGTACGGATGTACGCAGAGGGTAATGCTTTTTTCGTTTTGTTCGCGAATGATGTATTGCAAATTGGCAGCAATATCATCCAAAAGCACAATGCTTGCTTTAATTTCTCCGGTACCGTCGCAGGTTGGACATTTTTCGTTGGTAATGATATTCATTTCCGGACGAACTCGCTGACGGGTAATTTGCACCAATCCGAATTTACTTGGTGGCAAAATGGTGTGTTTGGCACGATCCAGGTTCATTTGCTCACGCAGATAATCGAACAGCTCTTTGCGGCTGCTGGGTTTGTGCATGTCAATGAAATCGACCACTACAATACCACCCATATCGCGTAAACGCAATTGGCGGGCAATTTCGCGGGCAGCTTCTTTGTTCACCATCAGGGCGTTTTCGTCCTGATTTTCTTTGCTGGCTGTGCGGTTACCACTGTTTACATCTATCACGTGCAGGGCTTCGGTATGTTCAATAACCAAGTAAGCACCTCCCGGTAGGTTAACGGTTTTACCAAATGCACCTTTAATTTGTTTATCTACTCCAAAATGCTCGAAAATAGGTTCTTTGTGCTTGTACAGCTTTACAATTTTCTCCATCTCTGGAGAAATAGATTGCACGTAAGTGCGAACCTCTTCGTACAAAGCGGGGTCGTCTATTTGGATATTGGCGAATTCAGGATTTAAGATATCACGTAAAATGGTAGAAGTTCTGCCCATTTCACCAAGTACTTTCTCTGATGGCTGGGTGTCTTTCAAGCGTTTCGAAAAACGTTCCCATTTCGCAATCAGGTCGAGTAAATCTTTCTGTAATTCTTCTACACCTTTACCTTCAGATACGGTACGAATAATCACTCCGAAATTTTTCGGCTTAATACTCTCTACAATTTTGCGAAGTCGGGTTCTTTCGGCATTGCTCTTGATCTTTTTAGAGATCGAGGTGGCATCTGAAAAGGGAACCAATACCACAAAGCGTCCGGCAATAGACAGGTCGGCACTTAAACGCGGCCCCTTGGTAGAAATAGGCTCTTTGGCAATTTGTACCGGCAAGAGCATGTTACGGCTAACGATATCGGATATCTTACCGCTTTTTTCTATTTCTGCTTCGAGTTTAAAATTGTCAAGCAGTTTGCCCTGATGACCGCCAGATTTGATCATCTTGGTCAGTTTCATCAACGATTTTATCTGCGGACCTAAATCGAGGTAATGTAAAAAAGCATCTTTCTCGTATCCAACATCAACAAAAGCAGCATTTAATCCGGGCATGATCTTTTTGATCTTGCCTAAATAGATATCGCCAACAGCATAGTTGTTGTTGACTTGCTCTTTGTTGAGTTCTACGAGTTGCTTGTCTTGTAATAAAGCAATTGTGGACCCATTTGGCCCAGAATTGATAATTAGTTCTTTAACCAATGGCTACTCTTTAGGAATTGGATGCTTGTATCCAACCAAATTAATATGAGGGTTGATTGATAAAACAGCAACAAATTAACCTCCGTCGCATGTTCAATACGGGAGGTTAATTCATTTAAAGTAGCACAGAAACGTGCTTATTTTTTCTTATGTCTGTTTTTTCTCAAACGCTTTTTGCGTTTGTGGGTAGCCATTTTATGTCTTTTTCTTTTCTTTCCGCTTGGCATAGCTTTAAATTTTAATGTTTTAGTATTCTGTTATTTCTTTAATGCTTGTATTTTTTGATCCACAAACTTAGTCAATCCCGGGTCGGCAGCTAATTCCTTAGCTTTTTGATAAGCCAAAATGGCTTCTTCGTTTTGCCCCAGATTTTCGTAGCTAGAGGCCAGGTAAAACCAGGCTTCCGGATCGGGTTGTTGTTCAATTACAGTTTTAAAGCGTTCTACCGCTTTGTCAAATTGGCCCGAACGCATGGAGAACAAGCCCAGGTTCGTATTCGCCTTTATATTTTTAGGATCCACTTTTACTACTTCAAGCAGCAATTGGATTCCCTGCATCGGGTTTGGAGTTCCGCTAACATAAGCAATACCTAAGCCTGTTTTGGCATCCAATCCTTCAGGATTCAGTTTATTTGCTTCCTGGTAGGCTGAAATCGCTTTTTGAACTAATCCTGCCTGCACAATGGTATCTTGTGTTGACTGATAAGCTGCGGTAAAACGATCACCGGTTTTAAGCCAATTGGCATAATCGGGTTTAGCTTTAGCGATGATTTCACTATAAAAAGCTGCCGGTGCGGGTTGATTCACATCATCCCATTTTTGGGCAAGCTGTTCAGAGATTGTAATCTGCTCCTCCGACTCTCCAGCGTTTTTAAACGCATTTTCCAAACTTTCAATTTCGGCTGCTAAATTCGCATTCAAGCTCATTTTAGCAGTTTCCGATACACTCTCGAGGCTAACTTGTGCAACTTCCTTTGCGGGAGTTTCTTCTTTACCCTCTTCTTTTACTAATCCTTTAATATCTAATGCAAACAAAGCTCCAATCAGTAAAATTACTAATCCGATTACACTTACTTGTTTGGCATTTAGCATCAATTAGGCTTTAGATTTATTGCCGCTTTTCACTTTTTCTACAAACACTTTGGCTGGCTTAAAGCTAGGTACGAAATGCTCTGGAATAATGATAGCTGTATTTTTTGAAATATTTCTGGCAGTTTTTTTAGCACGTTTTTTTACTACAAAACTTCCGAAACCCCTTACGTAAACATTTTCACCATTCACCATAGAGGTTTTTACCACTTTGAAGAACGCTTCAACAGCTTCTTGTACATCACCTTTTTCGATTCCAGTCTTGCTGGAGATTTCTGCAATAATTTCTGCCTTAGTCATAAATATTTATAAATAGTTTTTAAATCAATTCAATCAAAAAACTTTGTTGTTTTGGGGTTGCAAAAGTATCTTTTTAAAATGAATTTGGGAAATAAATCCCGGAATATTTTAAAGCAACTTACTAGAAAACAAATACTAAGCTATTTTTGCAGACCTTTCACCCGGTTTTTAGCAACAAATGGAGTTCGGACAAGAAATTATTGCGTGGTATCATCAACATAAGCGGTCATTACCCTGGCGGGAAACCAATGATCCCTATCTGATATGGCTTTCTGAAATTATTTTGCAACAAACCCGTGTGGATCAAGGGTTGCCGTATTATTACCGCTTTAGCGAACATTATCCAACTGTTGCGGATTTCGCTGCCGCGGATGAAGGAGAGATTTTAAAAGACTGGCAAGGCTTAGGTTATTATTCCCGAGCCAGAAATATGCACCATACAGCAAAGCTGGTGATGGATAAGCACCAAGGACGGTTCCCAAAATCGTATGCTGAATTGATTCAATTAAAAGGTATTGGCGAGTATACCGCAGCGGCTATTTCCTCTTTCAGCCAAAACGAAGCCAAAGCTGTACTTGATGGCAATGTTTTTCGTTTGCTATCGCGATTTTTTGGTTTCGATACCCCGATTAATTCAACTGCAGGAAAAAAACTGTTTAGCGATTTAGCAAATCAACTCTTAATTCCTGAACATGCTGGATTGTACAATCAGGCGGTAATGGAGTTTGGCGCATTGCATTGCAAACCCAAAAATCCGCTCTGCGAAACCTGCCCTTTACAAACAGCTTGTGTGGCTTACCAAACAAATCGAATTGCAGAACTTCCGGTTAAACTGAAAACTCTGAAAGTTCGTGAGCGTTTCTTTAACTATGTGGTACTGTATACTGATTCCGGCTTGTTGATGAAGAAACGTGGACCCAATGATATTTGGCAAAACTTATACGATTTCCCTTTGTTTGAGACTTCAGCTTTGCTTGGTCCGGGAGAACTCGTTCAAGATTCTGGGTTTGTGAAACATTTCGGAAGTACTGTTACTGTCAAAAATATGCAAGGCCCGGTAAAACATTTATTGAGTCACCAGCGTTTATGGGCACAGTTTATTGTTATTGAATCAGCTGTTAAGCCTGCTTTAGATCAGGATTGGATTTGGGTGCAAGCTGAGGATTTAAAAAATTTGGCACAGCCGAAATTAATTTTTGAATTTTTGATAAACTTTTTTAAATTGAATAGAAATTAAGTTAATTAATAAATACATGTCAGGAATAAATAAAGTAATATTAGTAGGTCATCTGGGCAAGGACCCGGAGGTTAGACACTTGGATGGTGGAGTAAGCGTGGCCAGTTTCCCCTTAGCTACTTCTGAAACCTATACCAAAGATGGCAAGAAAGTGGAACAAACCGAATGGCATAATGTTGTAATGTGGCGTGGTTTGGCAGACATTGCCTCTAAATATTTGCAAAAAGGCAAATTGGTTTACATTGAGGGTAAACT
>JACCDL011215130.1_pt1 | contig 12158 bp, 14 predicted proteins | sample 7441931 | NCBI WGS metagenome assembly JACCDL01 (sample SAMN15323437, study PRJNA562643) | freshwater metagenome | isolation source: river surface water | place: USA:Blue River Watershed | collected 2017-08-16 | reverse complement strand
TATGGCATATTCTAGACAAGATCGTAGAGAAGGCCATCGTGGTGCAATTGGTGCAAAAGCAATTGCAGATCTTATTAAAAATTCTGGAGCCGACAAAGCAATCCTATTTGATCTACACTCAGAACAAATTCAAGGTTTCTTTGATATGCCGGTTGAGCATATTCCTGGTTGGGTTGCATTTACTGATTATGTTCAGGAATTGGACCCAACCTGTGATTGGACAGTATGTTCTCCTGATGCAGGAGGCGTTAAACGCGCAAACCGCTTCTATCAACATTTTGTTAAAACCCACGAGACAGCAACCTTTTCAATGCTATCTAAATTAAGGGACAAACCAAATTCAATTGAGCGCATGGATCTAATTGGAGATGTTAAAGGTCGTTGTGTGATCTTAATTGATGATATGGTTGATACTGGTGGAACCCTTTTGCTTGCAGCAAAACTCCTAAAAGAAGCAGGTGCGCTGAAGGTTCACGCAATCTGTACACATGGAGTCTTGTCTGGTCCAGCATACGAAAGACTAAGCGGAGAAAATGGAAAGTATTTAGATTCTCTTGTAATTAGTACTTCAATTCCAACTAACTTTCACGAAAAAATCAAAACTATAAGCTGTGCAAAACCCATTGCTAAAACTATTTTTGCAATGACTAAATCTGTATCAGTTGCACAAACACTATTACCAGTATGAAGAAATTAATTTTTATATTAGCGCTACTGCCAAGTTTGGTAATAGCTCAGACCCAGACCTATTCACTTAATGGCATGTTAAATATTGGTAATCGTGCAGGTTATCTAATTGGGGCTAAGGGTGAATACAAATCAAAAGATACTGGCAAACTTGGTTTAATTAGCAATGCAGCTGGTCAAATTCAATATGCATCAGTCAATGATGTAATGGTCTTGCAAAGACGTGATATTAACCTTTCTGTGTATGGCTGGAAGACCCTGGATAAGGTCCAGTCACTTATATTATTTAGCGAAGGGGAACATTCATATACCAGAAAGGTTGAATTCAGGGTGACAGGAGGGGTTGGTTATAAACGTGCTTTGTTGGATGTTCCAGGAAAAAGGATAGAAGTTTCGCAAGCAGTTACAACAGAGCAGCTTCAGTTAATAGATGGAAATCGAACTTGGACTATCCGCAGTTCGACCAGAGGTAAGATTGTTTTGGGTACATTAACTAAGTTAACCGTTATTGCTAATCTACAGCCGCCATTAGCCTCCAATACTGGAGCAGACGTTCGTAATAACATGGTGGGCAGAGTTATTGCTCAAATAGAGCACCCTCTATCAAAAAGCCTATCATTTTCAATTGGCGGCGATGTAAACTATCAAACCTATCAGACTTGGGTTAAACCTGAGGTTAAGTCTTATGACGGGGTTATCCAGCTCGGCCTGGTATGGAAGCCGAATAAATAATTTTATATGCCAATTGCTAATCGACTAGAACATCCACGTATTAAAGCATTCATCAAGCACGTAAAGTCTGAATGTAGACGTACTGGAATCAAGGTCGAATTAAGACAAGTTAAATATTTACGATTAGGCCAGGGTATGAAATGCTCTGGCTATTTTGATGAAGAAAACAGGAAACTTGTTGTAGCAATGCTAAATCCAGTATCAGTTGAGGTATTAGTTCACGAATTTGGTCACTTTACACAGTGGGATGAAAAGATTCCCATTTGGAAAGAGGCTGAGTGGGCAATGTTTCATATTGAAGAATGGCTTAATGGTAAAAACAAGCGCAATATCGAAAAATGGATGGCCTTATCTAGGGATCTTGAATTAGATAACGAAAAACGAAGTGTTCAACTAATAAAAGATTTCAATCTTCCAATTAATACAGAGAAATATACTAAGAGTGCTAATGCCTATGTACTTTTCTATAATTGGATGCTAACTTCTAGAAAGTGGTGTAAGCCTGGTAATACCCCTTATTCAAATAAAACTGTTCTTAATGCCTGTTCTCCTAAATTTAATATGAGATATGATCAACTCTCAGCAAGAATGAGACAAGCCTTTGAAGAGTCAGGAATTTAAAACCAAAGTGCCCAAATTGGGTATAATATATCTACAAAACAAAAACAAACAACACTATGAAAAAGTACGCAATCGTAATGATTCTAGTCGCTGCAGTAGGATTTACTGCATGTGGAAATGGTTCAACTGGTGCTGACGCCACTGCTGTTGACTCTACTAAAGTAGACTCAACGGTAGTCGCAACAGACTCAACTGCAACTGTAGACACAACTGCTGCTACAAAGTAATCAAGAGTTAATACACTCTGACTAAAAAGGGGAACTTTTTGTTCCTCTTTTTTTATTTCCGTGTACCTGGACCAAAATCGTTTAGATAAATAATAAGAAATGGTCTAGATTTAAATGAAACATTGGTTAAAAGCCGTTGTGCTTGCCGTGCTGGCATTTGCAACAACTTCAACTTACGCCCAAACGGGTCCCCCAGCTCCCTCCTCTGGTGCTTGGGTAATTATCGATACGAATTACACAGTTGGTAGTTCACTTATCGGTCAAACAAAAGCAAGAATTACTTACAAAAATAACACAGCAACCTTAGTAACAGGTCTTCAGTTTAGAGTATTCTATGACAAGACAGCGTTTATTGATGCATCAGTTGCTGCAGTTAACCCTGCTGCAAATGAAGTTTTAGCATTTAAAAAGGACACTGTTAACGGTCACATTACTATTTCACTAGTTTATACTGGTTCAAGCAGCACATGGACCCTAGCTGAGGGTGAAACTTTTGAGATTACATTTACTCATGCAGCGAATACGACATTCCAAGCCCTATCTGCAATTTCAAACTTAACTTGGTCAGCAACTCCAGGATTTACGTTTCCTCAATTGCTAGCTAAACAAGATGGTACAGATGGTACTTTGAGCCAACACAACTATGGTGGTGTATTCCTTCGTCCTTCTCTTAATTATCACGGTACATTTACTAACGTAACTGGTACAGGCTCAAAGAATATTATTGTTCAATTACAGCAACAACCAAAAACCGGAGGTACTTGGACAACTATTAAAATGGATACGACTAGCATAGCTGGACAATTTGCTTTCAATAATGTGGTGGTTGATACTACTTATTTTAATGCACGTCTCTATGTTAAAGGCGACACCTTAACTGTAGGTAATACAATTTCAACAGCGGATGCTGCCAAAGTAAATCAATGGGTTTTAGGTCAAGCAACTCCAACTGGATTTGAATACTATGCAGGTGACGTAAACTCAGATAACTCTATCTCAATTACAGATGCGTACGGTATCTATGGTAGATTGGCTGGAAGATTTTCTGCATGGCCAAACAATACAGCAGACGTTAAGTTCTTTACTGCTGCTCAATATACAACAATTAACGGCTCAACTACAAACTATACCTCAACCATTCCAGGTGTAACTGAACTTACTTTCAATATTATCGCAGGTCAACCTGATTCTGTAACATTCTATGTATTAGGTAAAGGAGATGCCAATGGTACAGGTTTCCACATGGCGCGTATGGTTCCAATTCAAATTGTTAACCCTAACAATGCACCAAACCATATCATTGACGTAACTACTCAATATGATAATGCTGCTCAATTAGAAACAGTTGAAATTAATATGCCAGAAATTACAGTTGATGCTGGTAATCTTTTAACTGTTCCTGTTAAAGTTGTATCAAATGGTATTAATTTGGGAGCTTTACAATTAGCCCTAAAATACGATCCTCAACTCTTAGAGTTTAAATCAATCACTGCAACTGAAGGAGTTGCACATTGGTTATCTTTTGTAAACCCACAAGATGGAACAGTTGAATGGGGTGGAGCGGATTTTACAACAACTCATCCAATTGCAGATGGTCAAACTGCATTTAATCTACAATTCCTAGCGCTTGTTCCAAAAAATCAATGGAACAAGAGTCCACTCTATGTAACTCGTAAATATGCTGGAATTAACACAACGCTTAGAGATTTAAATATAACTCCGACTGATGGAATTATTCAAGTCTTAATTGTTAATCCTGGATGGGGAGTAGGTACGATTGAAAATGACTTAATGACAGTTAAGCTCGCGCCTAACCCAACTCAAGGTCACGTTGCAGTAACGTTTAATGTATTGGAAGATGCAATGGTTAACTTAACATTTAGGGATCAACTTGGAAATCCTGTTAAAACTATAGTTAATCAATTTATGCCAGCTGGAACTTATACCTATAATACAGACTTAGGTAATTATGCAGGCGGCATTTATTATGCAATCCTACAAGCTGGAAAGAAAGTTGCGTCAGCAAAAGAAATCGTTAACAAGTAATTAAATAATAAAAAATACATATTAACCATGTCTGAAGAAACACAAAACGATGGCACTTGGTCTGGTCTTAAGAAGACTATTATTGGAACCCTTTCAACCGCTGTACTAGCAGGTGGAACCTGGTTAACAACTACGCTATTTAATGGCGGAGATGATAAGGAAGAAACTAAAACTGAACAAGCTGCACCGGCTGCTGCCCCAGTTGTAATTAACCTTGAAAACAATAATACAAACCAACAAAAACAGTCTGGTGGCACTAACACCATTATTAAAGAGCGTGTTATTGAAAAACCTGCTGCAACTGAACCAGCAAAGCCTAAGGCTGAACCTAAGAAAGAAGAAGAATCTTGGTAATTAAAAAAACAAATATAGTAATGGCAATTAAAGAAACGGTCAAAAAAGCATTAGGATTCGGAAAAGAAGACTATGTAAAAGTAGATGATAAGAATAGATTCTACTATATGTTGCAGCAAATGCAAGCAAACAGATGGAGAATCACCGCAATTGTTTTGGGTTTATTCACCCTAATTATTGTAGGAATTAATGCTGGTGTATTTATGGGAGCTACTATCGGTGAAGACTGGAAAGAAATGTTATTGATTCTTTTAGGTGCATTCGTTGGTAACCTTAATAAAGTAGTTGACTATTGGTTTAACTCTGAAGATCGCGATAAAATGTTGATCCAAAAAGTTGACGAAGAAGACGGTCAATCTTTATCTAATACAGCAGAATAAAAAAATTAAAAATCTATGAAAAAGGTCCTAGCCTTTTTTGAAGAACACTGGAAAGTACTTTTGGTAGTAGCAACTTGGTTTGGTACTATTGGATTTATTGCCTACAAACTTGGAATATGAAAAAGTTAATCGTAATTTGCACCATGCTGTTATTGGCAGTGGGTGCTCAAGCTCAATCAATTGGTTCAACTAAAACTGAAACCTATCAGGCTGATTTTGAAAAGAAACAGTCAATAAACCTTGTTGCAAATTACGATGATACTATTGTAATTCCAATTCAAGTATTAAAAATTGGTATTAATGAAGAGCTTTATGCAATGTACCCTGAATTAAAGGATAATCGTGTAGGGCTTGGCGTTGCCAATATTGTTCTTGAATTTTTAGAATCAACTGACAGATTTAAATTCACTGAGGACAAGGAAGAGATTAAACAAAAAATGATTGCTCAACAAAAAGCATCTGATAAAGGAATCTCAGCAAATACAATTCAAGTAAAGGGCAATGTTATTCTTGCCAAATACTTTGTTTATATCGAAGTTTATGACTTTGCAATCAGTGAAGATGAAGAAATTCAAGTATCTGGCGCGGAAGTTAAACAAAAAACTACAATCGGCCTTCAAGTAAGATTTGTAGATGCTGAAACAGGCGAAATTATTACCGGTTCCGGTCTTGGCGAAGCCATTACGGTTAAGAAAGCAAGTCTATTGGATGGCGTTGACGAGGTTAAATTCAACCAATCAACAATCGGTATATCGACTAAGAAATCCCTTGAGACTGCTGCTTCACGTGTTGTGAGCAAGTTGATCAAAAAGGGAGTATTTAGACGATGAGACACCTAATCTTACTGTTATCTTTACTTGCCTTTTCAACTTTAGCTAAGGCACAAAGTTACATCTACCAATACGTAGACCCATGTACAAAGAACGTTAAATTTATATCTGTTCCACTAAATGGAGCAAGCGTTGCTGTGACCTATTATGGTCAAGTTGGTACATTTAGTAATGCAGATTTTAGTAATGGTAATTTTATGGCATGGCTAAATCAAACTTCTGGTGCAAATGCTGGAAAACCTTGTGATCAAGCTACAACTCAAGCTGTTACTTCAACTAATTTAATAGTTACAAATAATATTATTTCAACCTTAACTAATATTACATCAGTTTCAATGATGGCATCAAGCCTTGCCTCTAATGTTGCTGGTGCTTCTAGTATGGTTGGAGGAAATCTTGGAAATACTGTAAATAATGGTTCGACTGGGAATGGATCCGGCAATGGCAGCAGTTCCGATAATAAGAAAAATGGTGGCGGAAATGGAAACAACAGCAATAATAGTAACAATAATTCTAATGGCTCCTCTAGTTCTAATGGGGGTAGTCAGTCTAGTGGTTCAAATCAGGGAAGTTCTTCGAACTCGTCGGGATCAGTAGGATCAACAAATAATCAAGGAAATGGATCGTCTAATAATAACGGAGGAAATTCAACAGGTTCTGGTGGAAATACTGGAAGCGGAAACACTGGATCAGGTTCAGGTTCTAGCCAAGGAGGTGGAAACCCTGCTTCAGGCTCGGGAGGAAGCGGCTCAGGTTCAGGTGGTTCAACTGAAGGAGGAGGTTCGTCGTCTCAGCCGCCTGTAGGTAATACAGGATCATCTGGCGGAACTGGAACTGGTGGTAATGGTAACACTAATGGAGGTGGAACGGGATCCGCTGGTGGAACAGGAAACACCACAGAATCAGGCGGGTTAACTCAATCTAATTCAAGTGGTGGAAATGGTGGAACAACTAATTCTGTATCAAACGCAGCTGAAGCAACATCAAGTGGAAGTAGTAGTGGAGGTTCGAGTAGTGGCGGAGGAAGCTCTAAAAATGGAGATAAAAACCGCGCAAGAACTGGAGCTTTAATTGGAACTGGAGATATTGTAGCAGTACGAAGCGCAGAGGAAGGAGAAAAGGATCAGTTTAAGTTTACTATGAGTATGACTAAATCTAATACCAAAAATACTTTTGCTAGAGGATTTTTAGGAAACTTTACTACTCAAATTAATAACTCTAACGTTACTTTTTATGGAGCATGGACCCTACCTAAAAGTAAAACAACTATTATTGTTGCAAACTCTTCAATGGTAAATCCAGCTAGAGACTTCTTTAATACAACTACTTTACTTGGATCAAAGAGATTTACCAAATTATCCCTTATGGGCGGTTTAAACTTTACTGCAGGTAATATTGGAGAAACTGGTTTCCAAAACTTATCAGCAGTTGGTGGTGGATTTTACATGTTTAATGCGGGTAAAAAAGTAACCGGAACTCTGCTTGTGCTTGGAGTCTATTCTCCATTTACTCAATTCTATGAAGGAAGCTGGTGGAGTTCAGGATTATTGGTAGTTCCATTTAGTTCATGGGATTATTCAATTACAAAGAAATTTAAATTTAACATAAGTTTCTCTGGAACTTATGAACTAAATAAAAATATGCTTAACTATCAAGTCTTAACTGGTGGTAAAGTTATGCTTTAAAAAATCAAATACTATGAAAAAGTTATTATTAGTTTTATCAACACTTACTCTACTTTCTTTTAGCGAACCTTGCTATAAAGTAACAAGTGTGGTTGCAACAGCAGATGCGCCAGACATGAAAAAAGAAAGAGTAATCTTTGGTATTAAACAATTGGCTGAAGAAATTATTTCAGAGAAATATACAATTTGTAATGATGGTTCCCCAATTACAGTTGATCTTTTTTCAATTGAAGCGCCAACTACTGGAGTTTCAATAGGTCCTTTCACTGCAATTAAAAAAGAAACTATTATTAAAGTTAAAATTACCAAAGATGGTAAAGAATATATTGGAGAGGGTACTGCTAAAACTACAGTTAAATCTACACTAATTGAATTAAAGGACGAGAACCTTCCATTTGAAAAAACAACTTTCGCTAGTGCTGTAAAGAAAAGTTTATTGGATGCAGTTAGCAAAATGTAATTATGTTTAAAAAACAACTCTACATATTATTAAGTATTGCCCTATTCTTAATTCCATCATTAGGTTTTGCACAAGCAACAACCGTTAATCTTGGAACAAGTAGTAGTGGGGTTGTCGCAGTTAGTTATAATACATGGACTAAAGTAGATCCAAATGTGACAGTAACTGCAAATGGTACAATTACTGGATTTAGAGTTCAAGTATCTCAAGCCTATGCAAGTGGTGCAAGTGGAGATCAATTAAGATCTACAGTAACTCTTCCTAGTGGAGTAACAGTTTCGGCATTTAATACAACAACTGGAGTTCTAGCATTTAATGGATCAACTACTGCGGCTAATTGGCAAACTATTCTAAGGGGAGTTGAATTTAGATCAACTACTTCTACATGCTATGCTCTGCAAAGAAGAATTACATTTGTCGCAGGTTCAGTATTCTATAATCCTTTAACTGAACACTTCTATGAATATGTTTCTGGAACTGTTTCATGGACAGGCGCAAAAACTTCAGCCGAAGGCCGATCTTATTTTGGTAGAGCTGGATATTTAGCGACAATGACGTCAGAAGCTGAAAATAACTTTGTTTGGAAATTAATGGCAAACGATGGTTGGTTTGGTGCAGCAGATGAGGTCGGTCTAGTTAATACTGCAAAGGGAACTACTGCATACGCTTCGCAAGCTGCAGTTGAACAAAAATGGCACTGGATCACTGGACCTGAAAAGGGAACTCAATTTTCCAATGGAAGCACTGCTACAACTGGTCAATATGCAAAATGGGCAGGCGGCGAACCAGATAATGCAGGCGGCGAGCACTATGGACAATTTTATTCAGGTAATAATGGTATGTGGAATGATTTACCCAATACGAATTTACCAGGATATCTTTGTGAATATGGAGACATGCCAGGCGATATTACATCAAGTACTACAATCCTAACCCGTAATATTGAGATTAGTGGAGCATCAAGCGGCTATATCACAGGTGGAGATATTAATGTTTGTTCTGGTTCAAATAGCACAACCCTAACTCTTAATAGTTATACTGGAAGTATTGTTAGATGGGAGTCTTCATTTGATAACTTCTTTACTGCAGGCACAACAATTTCAAGTACATCAGCAAGTATTACTGTTACAAACTTAACTAAAACAACTTATTATAGAGCAATTGTAAACTCGACTAGTCCAACTTCTTGTTCAAACTTGGCAACATCTAGCACTGCGCTATCAGTTAAACCAACTAGAGCCGGTTCAATCTTTGCTGTAAATAACTCGATTTGTGCAGGTGGTCAGGTTGAGCTAACCCTATCTGGGCAACAGGGTAATATTAATAAATGGCAAAGATCAACTGATAATGTTAATTGGACAGATATTACAAATACTACTGCAGCTTTAACTGAAACTATTAATACGGCTGGAACTTATTACTATAGAGTTCAGGTACAAACGCCGAACTGTGGATCTGCGGTTAGCTCAGATGTTAAAACTATTACTGTTACATCAGGAACTCCACCAGTTGGAGGTACAGTTTCATCAGCCGTTCATGCAACTTCAACCAATTCAGGTTCGCTAACTCTTAGCGGTCATACTGGAACTATTATTAAATGGCAGCGTTCAGCAAATGATGGAGTAACTTGGACAGATATTGTAAATACCTCTACTACAAATTCATATTCAAACCAAACTGATGGTATTTTGTATAGAGCTCAACTACAAAATGGAACTTGTGGATTTGCCTACTCAACTGCAGGCATGATTACAGTTGCGCCATTTACCTATTCAGGAACAGTCTATAATTCAGAGGCAGCCGCTTTACCTGGAGCTGAAGTTAAATTATATTCTAAACTTAAGTCTGATTCTAATTATTCTTTCCATAGCACGTCTACTACAAATTCAAGCGGAGTCTATTCATTTACAACTTCACTAAGTGTAAACAAATATGATTTTAGAGTGGCAATAGAATCCATTACAGTTTCCAATCCAACTGTAGCAGATGCTCAAGCATTTACCGAAAAGGTTCTAACTCAAACATTTAATTCAAAGGATTATTATAGAGTTGATGTTAATGATAATAATACACTATCAATAACTGATGTGTTTCTTACTTATGCCAAAGCAAATGCTAACTTATCAAATTGGCCCAACTCAACTCCAACTTATAGAATATTTTCAGCAACACAGTGGTCTACTATTAACAGTGGAACGACTAATGTAAAATCAACTTTACCTGGCCAAACGACCCTATTAATAGATGGTTTAGTTTCAGGTGGAACTACTAATTTCTATATTATAAGAACTGGAATTCGCCAGTAATCCAATCCCATTTTCATAGTATAAGACAGAAAAAGTCCGTCTTATATGATAGATTTAAAGGAAGTATCAATTGCGTGGTTTAGATCATTTAACCCAACCCCAGAACAAAAAGCTATTGCGGATGAACGACTAGCAATCTGCGAAGCTTGTCCAGAAGCAAAGGTAAACCAATTAAATATCCATTATTGTGGAGCATGCGGTTGCCCACTTAACAAGAAAATTTTTACACCAAAGGGCCCAAGTGCATGTCCTCAGCAAAAATGGCCAGTTTAATAGTATATTAGTTTCAAATGGCAAAGTTAAACCTAAAGTTATTTAAAGAAACCATGGACGAGTTCAAAGACAAGATCGAAAACGATCCGTTTAAAGCTGGTGCAATTCTTCGTGATCAATATCCCGATGAAATTTCAGAAATGTTGGAATTGCTATTTTGGGCAAAGGGCGCTAGGGAAGTAACTCTTAAAGTTTCCCAAGATTCAGATGACCTACTTAAAGTTGAAATCATAAATAGAAAATAAAATGCCAGATTTTTACACAGAAGCCGAAATCGACATCGATCCATCAGAGTATTGGAGCGAATGTTCAAACAGAGAAAAAGAAGAATTGGCTGAGCTTGTAATCGAAGACGGTTATGCTCAAGCAAATGGACCAGTTTCACCGTCCAATGTATTTGGTAGTTCAACCTATACTGAAAATGAATTAGGTAAATTACTAATTGAAATTTGGGAAAGCCGAAATTGGTTTGATATTAAAGAAATTGATGCTTTGCGTCAGCAATTAAGAGACGCTAAAAAGATATGATGAGAATTTATTTAGATGATGTAAGAACTCCAGTTGAAACAGAATGGGTTGTAGTCAGAAATTATGAAGAGTTTGTAAAGTTAGTTACGGAAACTGGCTTGGAAAATATTGAAGTAATTTCTCTAGACCATGACTTAGGAGATTCTGCTATGAGTGAATACTTTAATAATGTGAGTCCTAATTATATTTTAGATTATACTCACATTAACGAAAAAACTGGATATGATTGTGCTAAATGGTTAGTGGATGAATTCTATAATAGGAATCCAAAGTGGAGTGACTTATCTCGAGATGTAAAGAGAGGAAAGCCTTTTCCATTTCCACTAGTCTATACTCACTCAGCCAATCCAATTGGCAGCGCCAATATTATGGGTTATATTAATAACTTCTTTATGAATGAAGCTCAAGCCCAAACCTGCGTAAGAGTAAATATTGCTCATACTGCATAAAAAAATAAAAATAATATGCAAATTATCAAAAACTTTTTGTATATTAGCAGATATAAATAACTATACAAATAACAAAAGTGATGCAAACACAAATGAACCATATTATCGAGAATTGCTTTAGCCAAGTAGCGTATGCTAAGTGGACAGGCAATGACCGTGACTTAGGGTTCAGGAGTTGATAGGTATTATAAAGTTAGTAGCTATGAAAACACTGAGCCCGAACCCAAAAAGTTCGGGTTTTTTATTTTTATAGAATAGGTTCTTTGACATGTTGGAAAGTATTTTGGACAGGTAGCTCAGTAGGTAGAGCACAGGACTGAAAATCCTGGTGTCGGCGGTTCGATCCCGCCCCGCACCACCAAAAATAAAATAGTATGGCAAGAGAAATTGAAATACCTTTAATCGCATTAAGCACAGTAGTTAGTGATAAAGCTACTGAAAGCGAAATAATACAGGCAGTATCAGAAGCATCCATAGCATTTTGCTTAGCTTCGGTAAAACATGGAAAGGGTATTGAAAAAGAACTCGAATACGCAGAAAAAGAAATAAAAGAAAAGATGAAACGAAAACGATAAGGTCC
>JACCDL011243408.1_pt1 | contig 12161 bp, 14 predicted proteins | sample 7441931 | NCBI WGS metagenome assembly JACCDL01 (sample SAMN15323437, study PRJNA562643) | freshwater metagenome | isolation source: river surface water | place: USA:Blue River Watershed | collected 2017-08-16 | reverse complement strand
CGCGCGTCCGCCTGCCCGCCGTCCGCGCCGACGAGGCGTCCCACGTCTGGCACCTCTTCGTGGTGCGCGTCCCCGACCGCGACGCCTTCCGCTCCGCCTTGGAGCGCGCGGGCGTGGAGACTTCAGTTCATTATCCGATTCCGCCTCATCGGCAGCCGGCCTATGCGGCGACCCTCGGCGCGCTCCGCCTGCCCGTCACCGAGGCGATCCACCGCGAGGTCGTCTCGCTGCCGATCAGTCCCGCGCTCAGCGACTCCGAAGCCGCCAAGGTCATCGCGGCGGTGAATTCGGCGCGATGAACACGCCTCCACCAGAAGTCAGTTACGTCGTCCTCGCCTACGGGCAGGGAGAATATATCGGCGACTCCGTTAAGACTGCGCTGAGTCAGGAACACGACTCGATGGAATTCATCTTTTCTGATGATTGTTCGGAAGATGACACTTACGACCGCATGAAGGCTGCGGTTGCGCGCCACGCCAGGCCCGGTCAGCGGATAACCGTCGTGCGCAATGAACGCAACTTGGGCCTGGGGCCGCATCTCGCCGAGGCCATCGGCAGGGCCCGCGGCCAGATTATCGTCTTTCAGGCCGGCGATGACTTGGCGACGCCCGGTCGCACCGCCAGGATAGCCTCGGTATTTCGATCTTCTCCGGACGTGATGATGGTCATGCACAACGTGCGCGTCGTCGACGCCTCCGGCCGGACGCGCAGGGCACGCTATCTCGCGAGTCCGCCGGACTTCACCGGCCCATTGGGCGAACTTGTCAGCCGCGGTTTTCCCGGGCTCGTGGGCGCCTCCGAGGCGATTCGCCGGGAGGTGTTCGACCGCTTCGGCCGCTTCGCCTATCGCGACTGCTACGAGGACTACGCATTCGCCTTTCGCGCCGCCCTGCTCGGCAGGATCAGTTATCTTGATGAGGTGCTGATCGACTGGCGGCATCACGGCAGCAACATGTCGCACTTCGTCGATTTCGCGTCCGCTGATGCGGCCGCGAAGTTCCGCGGCCACTTTCTCCGCAACCTCAAAGCGCACATCACCTTCCTCAGGCAGCATCTGGTCGACCTAGACCGGTGCGCCCAGTCGGCCTCGAGCGGAGCCGTCCATGCGGCCGTCCGCGCCAAGTTGGCCAGGCACAGGCTCGAGCTGGCCGCAAGGTCGGCGGCGCCATGGCGCCTCGTCGCACTGACCGCGCGGCATGCCTTCCGTCACGGCGCGACGGCCCTGTGGGTCGGTCGGCAGCTGGTCATCCGCGCGCTCCACCAAGCCTATTTCTGGGCCGTGGCCAGGAATGTCCGCAACTCTTTGAACCAACCATGAGCACATCCATCAAGACGGCCATGAAAGCCGTGATCTTGGCCGGCGGCCTCGGCACCAGGCTGAGCGAGGAAACCCATCTGAGGCCCAAGCCGATGGTCGAGATCGGCGGCCAACCCGTGCTCTGGCACGTCATGAAGATCTACGCGTCCCACGGCATCACGGACTTCGTGATCTGCGCCGGATACAAGGGCTACATGATCAAGGAGTACTTCCAAAATTACTTTCTGCACGGCTCCGACGTGACCTTTGATCTGCGTAGCGACGGCGTGACCATCCACCGCCAGAGCGCCGAACCGTGGAAGGTCACCGTCGTCGACACGGGGGAGGCCACCATGACGGGCGGCCGTCTGCTCCGTGCCCGCCGCTACATCGGCGACGGAACCTTCTGCCTGACCTATGGCGACGGCGTCGGCGACGTGCCCGTTGGCAAGCTCGTTGCGTTCCACCGGGCCCATGGACGCAAGGCCACGGTGACCGCCGTCCAGCCCCCGGGCCGTTTCGGGGCGCTCGACATCCGAGCTGGGGACGTGGTGGCGGGCTTTCGAGAGAAGCCCCAGGGCGACGGCTCATGGATCAACGGAGGCTTCTTCGTGCTCGAGCCCTCCGTGCTCGATCTGGTGAAAGACGATCGGGTCGTCTGGGAGCGTGAGCCGCTGGAGGCCCTTGCTGCCGCCGACGAGCTCCGCGCCTTCAGGCACGCCGGTTTCTGGCAGCCGATGGACACCCTGCGCGACAAGGCCGCGCTGGAAGCGCTCTGGGCGTCAGGCCGGGCGCCTTGGAAGGCCTGGTGACCGATGTTCTGCTCCGTATACAAAAATCGCCGCGTCTGGCTTTCAGGCCACACCGGCTTCAAGGGCGCCTGGCTCGCCTACTGGCTTAATTCGCTCGGCGCCAAAGTCAGGGGCTATTCGCTGGCGCCGGAAGCAAATCAGCCGCTCCATCGTGCGCTTAACCTCGCCGACCGTCTGGACTCCCGCTTCGCCGACATACGCGATCCTGGACAAGTCCGTGATTCCATCTCGGAATTCCAGCCGGACTTCGTCTTCCATCTGGCCGCCCAGCCGCTCGTGCGCGCGGCGTATGCCGATCCCGCCGGGACGATCGCCACCAATGTGCTCGGCACCGTCCATGTTCTTGAGGCCATGCGTCGGCTGAAGAGCCCGTGCGTCGCCGTTATCGTGACCTCCGACAAGTGCTACGAAAATGCGGAGACAGGCCGGCCGCATGAGGAGACCGATCCGATGGGGGGACGCGATCCTTACAGCGCCAGCAAGGGAATGGCAGAGCTGGCTGTTCGGTCCTATCGCAGCTCGTATTTTTCCGAAGACCGTCTCGTTCGTGTCGCTTCGGCCAGGGCGGGCAACGTTATCGGAGGCGGCGATTACGCGGAAGACAGGATCGTGCCTGATATCGTCCGTGCCAGAAGCTCCGGTCGTCCGATCATGGTCCGCAACCCTTCGGCGACCCGGCCTTGGCAGCATGTGCTGGAGCCCCTGGCCGGCTATCTCTGGCTGGGCGCCTGCCTGGACCGTCCGTCCCTAGCGCTCGATTCGTCGTCACTCCAATCCGGTTTCAATTTCGGTCCCGATGGTGCATCCGTCCGTCCGGTCCGCGACCTTGTCGCTGGCTTCTCCTCCTTCTGGCCCGACCTCAGGGTTGAGCACGGACCGGCCGGCCCCCATGAGGCCTCGCGTCTCAGTCTGTCCGTCCAGAAGGCCTCTAAGGTCCTCGGCTGGCGACCGGTCTGGAACTTCGATCAAGCCGTGGGTCGTACGGCAGGATGGTACGACTCGTCCGACCCCTCGTCTGCCTGCGGCGAGGATCTCGGTGCTTATTGCAGGGACGCTGCCGAGCTCCGTCTGCCATGGACGACTTGAAGGGGCTGAAGGGACGCCGCTGTCTGGTGACCGGCGGCGCGGGATTCATCGGTACGGCGTTGGTGCGGTTGCTGCGGCGCGAGGGCGCCTTGGTCTCCGCCCCCGCGCGGCATGAAGTCGATCTGCGCGACGCCGCCGCCGTAAGTCAATGGACGAGAGCTCACTCGCCCGACGCCGTCTTTCACCTTGCAGCCGAGGGCGTGACTGACTCGGTCGACGTCCGTGAGCTCGCCGCGGCCAACGTCCTGGGCGTCCGCAACCTCATCGCATCCATCATCGGACAGCCCGGTCGCCCCAAGGTCTTGCTGCTCGGGTCGGGCTTCGAATACGCCCCGCAGGAAAGGCCCTGCTCCGAAACAGATCCTTTGTCACCATTCTCGCCTTACGGCGCTTCCAAGGCGGAGGCCGCGGCTGTGGCCGCAGCCCTCGCCCCCGAGATGCCCGTCGCCTGGGTGAGGCCGTTTAACGTCTATGGCCCCGGCGAGCAGCCTTCACGGCTCTTGCCATCGATCGTCGCCAGCGTCGTGGCGGGCCGGCCCGCCGAAGTCACGCCCGGCGAGCAGCTTCGGGACTTCACCTTTGTGGAGGACGTCGCCGAGGCTCTCGTGAAAATCCTTCTTAGTCTCCCGGACCGGCCTTGCTGGGAGACCTATAACATCGGAACCGGCAGGCCTGCCCGCTTGCGCGATTTCATCGGGCTGGCGGCGGATGCGCTTCGCGCTCGAGGTTTCAGCCCCGACGTGCGCTTCGGGGCCAGGCCGTACCGTCTGGGCGAACCCATGTGCTACCTGCCCGACGTCACCCGGCTCCGCCAGCGCCTTGGTTGGACTCCGCCCACGACCATCGAAGACGGCATTAGCCGCACCCTCGTCGCCTTGCTCAACAAATGATTGCCGATTCCATCACCATCATCCCGCGCCGGCTAATCGCCGACGACCGAGGCGTGTTCATCAAATGTGTCACGGGGGCTGAGAAAGATCTTCCGCCCCGCACGGGCGAGGTTTACGTCGTGATTGCCCGCGCCGGCCAGCGACGAGGCGACCATTACCACCTCGCCGCAAGGGAATGGTTCACGGTCGTGGCGGGCCGAGGCCGCCTTTCACTCATGGACGTCCGCTCGGGGGAGAGGCTCGACCTGCATATGTCGGCCTCTCAGCCGGCCAGTGTCTGCGTGCCGCCCGGCCTCGCGCACGTTTTCATCAATGACGCCGAGGACGGCCTAGACCTTGTTATCGTAGCCTATACTGACAGGCCTTACGAACCCGCCGACACCGTCCCGCACGTCGTGCCGGCATGAAGGTGTCAGTGGCATTGCCCGTTTACAACGGGGAAAGCTTCCTGCGCGAGGCGCTGGCGAGCGCCGTGGCCCAGGGGGAAGAGCTGGCGGAGATCGTCGTGGCGGACAACTGCTCGACTGACGGCACCGCGTCCATCATCGCAGAATTCGCCGCACGCGACCCCCGCGTGCGGCATGAGCGGTCGGAGAAATTCCTCGGCCAGGCGGACAACGTCACCCGCTCGGTGCGGCTTTGCCGCCAGGAGTGGGTGCAGCTGCTCTGCCACGACGACCTGCTCCTGCCCGGCTCGATCCGCGAGCTGAGCCGCGTAGCCGCATCCTTCGCCGGCACGGACTGCTGTCTCATCGCCCACCGCCCCGCGCACCTCTTTTCCGACGGGCACGTGTGCCTCCGGGCCGCCAGCGGATGCGCCGTCACCACGCTCGGCGAAGTCCTGTCTGCGGCCGTTCCGTCCGCCCCGGCCGTCTCGCTCCTTCCTGCGCCTTCGGCCTTGCGCGAGGCCCTGGCCAGGGGCGCCATGCCCTACCTGCCGTCTTTGACCACGGCCGCCGTGCGACGCGATCTTTTCGAGTCCAGCGGCGGCTTCGACGCACGCTGGGTTCATTTCGACGTCTTTCACTGGCTGCGGATGGTGCAGGCGAACTCACATGCGGTGGCGGAGGCCAACTGGACGTTGACCAGGGTCCATGGCGCGCAGGTGGCCGTTCACTCCAGGCGAAGCCAGAGGTCCTACCGCGACTTCCGGGACTTTTTCCGCGAGTTCGTCCCCGAGGCCGTCCGGCGATACTCCCTCTCCCCCTGGGCGGCGTTCAAGCTTAGGCTCAAGCCCGCTTCGCAGGCGGCGGCCCCGCTGGTCGTTGCGATCAGGAGCCGCAACTTCGGCATCTTCTGCCGGGCCCTGACCTCGCTGCCCCCGCACGTCTGGCCGCTGGCGCTCCTCTTCTGCGCGGTGAACTACTTCAGGGAGGCCCGCCGCAACGCCGTCCTGTGGCGCCAGGTTCCGCCCGAGCTGACTTACGAATGAACCAACGATCATGAAGGCATTTGTCACCGGCGCCGCCGGATTCATCGGGTCCAACCTTGTCGACCGCCTGCTGGCGGAGGGGCACGAGGTGATCGGCTGGGACAATTACTCGACCGGTCAGGAGCGTTTCCTCGAGGCGGCCTCGCGCAGCCCGCGCTTCCGCATGGTGCGCGGCGACGTCCTTGACCGTGCGGCGATGTCGAAGGCGATGGCCGGATGCGACACGGTCTTCCATCTGGCGGCCAACGCTGACATCCGTGACGGGTGGGCGCACCCAGCCCGCGACCTCGAGCAGAACGCCCTCGGGACCTTCAACGTCCTCGAAGCCGTGCGGGCGGCCGGGGCCCGCCGACTTGCGTTCGCCTCGACCGGTTCGGTGTACGGCGAGCCCGCGGTGTCGGCCTCCGCGCCGACTCCTGAGAACGCCCCCTTCCCGACACAGACCTCTCTTTACGCCGCCTCCAAGGTGGCCGGGGAGGGCTTGGTCTCGGCGTATGCCGAGGCGGGCCACCTGGACGAGGCCTACGTCTTCCGCTTCGTCTCCATTCTCGGCGATCGATACACCCACGGGCACGTCTTCGACTTCTGCCGCCAGCTGATGCACGATTCCGGACGCCTCCGCATTCTCGGGGACGGCCGCCAGCGCAAGAGCTACCTCCACGTCCAAGACTGCGTGGAGGGCGTACTTCATGCGGTGGGCCGCGGCGCGGCGCGCTCCGCACCGCACCGCACGGAGGTCTACAATCTGGGCACGGACGAATTTATCGACGTGCGGGCCAGCGCCGGGCTCATCTGCGCCGCCTTCGGCGCCAATCCGCGCCTCGAGTTCGCCGGCGGAGAGCGGGGCTGGGTGGGCGACAGCCCCTTCATCTTCCTCGACACGCGCAAGGTCCGCGCCACCGGCTGGAGCCCGCGCTTCAGCATCGCCGAGGCCGTGCCAGCCACGGTGCGGTGGCTGCAGGCCAACCCCTGGGTCTTCGCCGCCCGCTCCTGACCCGCTTCCCATGATCATCGTCCGTTCACCGCTGCGCATCTCCCTGGGAGGCGGGGGCACCGACCTCCCCTCGTACTACTCCAAGCACGAGGGCTTCCTCGTGGCCGCCGCCATCGACAAATACGTCTACGTGACGGTCCACCAGAACTTCACCGACGAGTTCATCCTCAAGTACTCCAAGCTTGAGCGGTGCGCAAACGCCGCGGAGATCCAGCACCCCATCATCCGCGAGGCCGTCGCCCTCGTGGGCGTCCCTCGCCCGAACCTCGAGATAACCTCGATGGCCGACATACCGGCGGGCACCGGCCTCGGCTCCTCCGGCTCGTTCACCACGGCCCTCCTCAAGGCCCTGCATGCGGGCCAGCGCCGCCCGGTACAGCCCCGAGAGCTCGCCGAACAGGCCTGCCATCTCGAGATCGACCGCCTCGGGGAGCCCATCGGCAAGCAGGACCAGTACATCGCGGCCTTCGGAGGGATTACCGCCTTCACTTTCCGGCGGGACGGGACCGTCGAGTCGGCGCCGGTGAAGCTGGCCGACCCGACCCTCCATCAGCTCGAGGACAACCTGCTGCTCTTCTTCACCGGCTACTCCCGGTCGGCCTCGGCCATCCTCCGCGACCAGAACGACCGGTCGAAGCAGGACGATCCGGACATGCTGGAGAACCTGCATTTCACCAAGGAGCTCGGGCTGCGTTCGCTCGACGCCCTGGTCGCCGGCGACCTACGAGGCTTCGCCGGCCTCATGGACGGACACTGGCAGCGCAAGCGCCGACGTTCGGCCGGGATGAGCAATGAAAGCATCAACGGATGGTACGACCTGGCGATGCGCAACGGCGCCTTGGGCGGCAAACTCATCGGCGCCGGCGGGGGCGGCTTCCTCATGTTCTATGCCGAGGACAAGGCCGCGCTGCGCGCCGCCATGGCCGGCGCGGGCCTGCGGGAGGTCCGCTTCAAGTTCGACTTCGAAGGCACGAAGACGGTCTGTTCGGAATGAGCCGTCCCGCCGCCCACGACCTTTCCGTAGCCATCCTGGCCGGAGGCATGGCGACCCGGCTGCTGCCAGTCACCCGGACCATCCCCAAGTGCATGGTCGAGGTGGCGGGCCGCCCGTTCATCGAGCATCAGCTCGGCCTGCTCTCCCGCGACCGACTCCGCAAGGTCGTCCTCTGCCTGGGGCATCTGGGCGAGCAGGTCGTCGAGCACGTCGGTGATGGGTCTGCCTTCGGGGTGGAGACGGCCTATTCCCATGACGGCTCGGTCCCGCTCGGCACCGGTGGCGCGCTACGCCAGGCCCTGCCGCTCCTCACCGACCCTTTCTTCGTCCTTTACGGCGACTCCTATCTGCCGACGGACTTCCGTCCCGTCGCCGAAGCATTCCTGGACGCCGACGCCCTCGGCTGCATGACCGTGCACCGGAACGACGGACGCTGGGACCGCAGCAACGTCTGGTTCGAGGACGGCCGCATCCGGCTCCATCATAAGCGCGGACCGGATGACCGTATGCGGCACATCGACTACGGCCTGGGACTGCTCAGGCACGCCGCCTTCCGCTTCGCGCCCACGCAGGGACCCTTCGACCTCGCCACGCTCTACGAGACGCTGGTGGAGGACGGACGCATGACGGGCCACGAGGTCGCCTCCCGTTTCTACGAGATCGGCTCCCCTGCCGGACTGGCCGAGCTCGACGCGCTGCTGCGCGGCCCCGCTGACTTTTCCTGACCATGAACTACTCCCAAAAGCACCTGGCCGAGACCGCGAAGATCGCCGGCCTCCTCGACGCCGCCGCCTGCGAGAAGGCGGTGGATCTGCTCGCCCGGACGCGCGAGTCCGGCGGACGGCTCTTCATCCTCGGCGTGGGCGGCAGCGCCGCGAACGCCTCGCACGCCGTCAATGACTTCCGCAAGATCGCGGGCTTCGAGGCCTACGCCCCCACCGACAACGTCTCGGAGCTGACCGCGCGCACGAATGACGAGGGCTGGGAGACGGTGTTCGTGGAATGGCTGCGCGGCTCACGGCTGCGCGCCGAGGACTGCCTGCTCGTGCTGTCCGTGGGCGGCGGCAGCGTCGAACGGAACATCTCCCCTAATCTCGTGCGCGCCCTCGAGCACGCACGCAAAGTGGGCGCCAGGATCGTGGGCATCGTCGGACGGGACGGCGGCAGCACCGCCAGGATGGCCGACGTCGCGGTGCTGGTGCCGGTGGTGAATCCCGGCAACGTCACCCCCCATACGGAGGCCTTCCAGGCCGTCGTCTGGCATCTCCTGGTGTCGCATCCGGCGCTGAAGGCGGCCGCGACCAAGTGGGAGAGCAGCACCCAGCCTTGATGCCAAAATGACGACCGAGCGCGACAGGCACGACTTCGAAAAAGCGCGTTCTCACTTCGCCGGCAAGGCGCGGGGATATGAAGACATCGAGGCGAACCGGCATGATGAGCACGCCATGGCGCTCGGATTCCTGGCTTCCCAGGTCGGCCACTGCGGCATTGGTTCGATTCTGGACGTCGGAGCCGGCGTGGGGACCGATTTGATCGAGCTGAAAAAGCGGTGCCCCGAAGTCAGGGTGGCGGGGATCGAGCCCGTGGCTGAAATGCGGGCAGTGGGGCATGAGCGGGGCCTTTCACCGTCAGAGCTCATCGATGGCGACGTCCCGTCGCTAGATTTCCCGGACAAGCATTTCGATTGCGTGTGCGCGTTCGCCGTCCTTCACCACGTCAAGAACCCCGACATGGCGGACGCGGAGATGATCCGCGTGGCGAGGAAGGCGGTCTTCATCTCTGATTCCAACTGCTTCGGTGTCGGCGGCGCCTTCGCGCGGTTTCTCAAGCAGGCCGCCCATGCCGCCGGACTATGGCCATTGGTGGATTTCCTCAAGAGCGGAGGGAAAGGGAGCTACTACAGCGAAGGGGACGGGCTTTTCTACTCCTACTCCACCTATTTTAACTATCCCCAGCTGCGCAGCGTGTCGCAAGTGGTGCATGCGCTCAACACCAAGGGCACGGGAGTGAACCCTTATCGCACCGCGTCGCACACGGCGATGCTCGCCGTTCTCAAATGAACGTCCGCCGCTCCGCCGTCTTCCTGGACCGTGACGGAACGCTGAACCGCGCGCTCCCGGCCGCGGACGGCACCCGCCCGCCGCACTCCGTCGAGGAGTTCGAACTCTTGCCCGGGGTCGAGGAAGGATGCCGGGCGCTCCGCGCGGCCGGCCACCTGCTCGTGGTCGTCACCAACCAGCCCGACGTCGGCCGCGGCGACCTCAGTCTCTCCTCCGCCGAGGCGATCAACGCCCGGCTGGTCCGGCTCCTGCCGATCGACCGGGTCGAGGTCTGCTACGATTCCGGACGCGGCGAGCCCTCCGAATTCCGCAAGCCCGCTCCGGGCATGCTGCTCAAGGCGGCCGCCGACCTCGGCCTCGACCTTTCCCTTTGCTGGATGGTCGGAGACCGCTGGCGCGACGTCGACTGCGGACGCAACGCGGGCGTGCGCACCATCTTCATCGAGACGGGCCGCGCCGAGCCCCTCCGGGCTCGCCCGGACTTCGTCGTGCGCGATTTCACCGCCGCGGTCTCCGTCATTCTCGGGACCTGAACCCTTTGCCACGACCATGCCCCTCGCCACGCTACCCATCAAGATCTTCGCCGACGGCGCCAGCCTCGAAGGCATCGCCGAATGCTGCCGAAAGGACTACGTCGCCGGACTGACCACCAACCCGACGCTCATGCGCAAGGCCGGAGTCTCCGACTACGAGAAGTTCGCCCGGGCCGCGCTGGAGATCGTCGGCGAAAGGCCGATCTCCTTCGAGGTCTTTTCCGACGAGATGCCGGAGATGCGGCGGCAGGCGCTGCTCATCCGCAGGTGGGGCCGCAACGTCTTCGTGAAGGTGCCCGTCACGAACACCCGCGGCGAATCCACCGCCGGCCTCGTGGCGGACCTCGCCGCCGAGGGGGTCCGTCTCAACGTCACCGCGCTTCTGACGCTCGACCAGGTGCGCACGGTCGCCGCCGCGCTCAACCCCGCCGTGCCCTCCGTGGTCTCCGTGTTCGCCGGACGCGTCGCGGACACCGGCGTCGACCCCGAGCCCCTGATGCGCGCCGCAAAGGAGGCCCTCGCGCCGAACCCTTCGGTCGAGCTCCTTTGGGCCAGCGTCCGCGAAGTGTTCAACATCCACCAGGCGGTGCGCTGCGGGACGCCGATCGTCACGGTCACCCATGACATCCTCGCCAAGGCCATCCAGATGGACGGCCGGGAGCTCGGCGCGCTCTCCCTGGACACCGTGAAGATGTTCCGCAACGACGCGGTGGCTTCCGGCTTCTCACTCTGAACCCCGGTCCGCGCCCGCCGGCGCGGACGCACCCATGGATTCCATCCCCTGGATATCGGCCCAAGCGGCCATCAACGGCGGCTTCTTCGTCCCGCGTCTGCTTGCCAGGCACGGCCGGCTCGCCCGCATGATCGTCCCCCTTTGGTGCCCACCGGGCGCCTTGGGCACGGCCTTGCTTCGGAAGGCCTACTGGAATGCGCCCAACTTCTACCATCCCGAGCTGAAGGACGCGCCGGTCAGCACGATGTTGGCCGCGAAGCTCCGGTTCGAGGCGGGACGGCTCTTTTGCCGTGAACCGCGCGCCTCCTGGAAGTTCATCGACCGCAGCAACCGGGCCTACGAGAGGGCGCTCATCGACAGGCTCCGGTCCCCGGAGCTCGCCGCCGTGATGCGGGGGAGGCCGGGCATCTTCATCTCGTGGAGCGACATCTCGCTCGCCGCGATCCGGCTCTTCCATGCGGCCGGCTGGAAGACGGTGACCATGCAGCTGAACTGCGGCCGGCTGGAGGAGGAGATCGTCGCCGCAGAGTGCGCGCGTTATCCGGCGATGGCGGAGAAGCATTACCGCGCTCCGGACGGCTTCCATGAACGGACGGTCCAGGAATACCTGGAGACGGACCATGTGATCTCCAACTCGGCCTGGGGAAGGGAATATCTGGTTTCGAACGGGGTCCCGGCGGAAAAGATCTCGCTCGTGCCTTTCGCCTACGAGGGCGCGCCCGGGCGGGGTGTCCGCCGAGAGTATCCGGCCGCCTTCACGCATGAGCGCCCCATGCGCGTCCTTCACGTCGGGCAGATGAGCCTGCGCAAGGGGCTCGGCCGGCTTCTCGAGGCCGTCGGGGCCCTGCGCGGCCATCCGGTCGAATTCACGTTCGCGGGCTCCGTCGGCGTGCCGATCCCTCCCGAGGTCGCCACGAACCCCCGGGTGAGAATCCTCGGCGTGGTCTCGCGTGAGAAGATCGAGTCGCTCTACCGTGAGTCGGACGTGTTCGTCTTCCCGACGCTTTCGGACGCCTTCGGCCTGACCCAGCTGGAATGCATGGCCTGGCGGCTGCCCCTCATCGCCTCGCGTCATTGCGGCACCGTGGTCCGTGACGGGCAGAACGGCCTCCTGCTTCAGGAGCTGACTCCGTCGTCAATCGCCGCCGCGCTCCTCCGCTGCCTCGGCTCGCCCGCAAGCCTGGCCCTCTGGTCCTCGGCGTGCGCGGTCCCGGCCCAATGCTCCATGGACAGCTTCGCCGGCTCCCTGCAGGAGATCGAGCGGCGGCTTTACCCCGTCTCGGCATGAAGCGCCGGCTGCTCATCAACGCCTCAACCTGCGTGGTCGGGG
>JACCDL010025478.1_pt1 | contig 12161 bp, 10 predicted proteins | sample 7441931 | NCBI WGS metagenome assembly JACCDL01 (sample SAMN15323437, study PRJNA562643) | freshwater metagenome | isolation source: river surface water | place: USA:Blue River Watershed | collected 2017-08-16 | reverse complement strand
CGGCTAATTTAGTTTTGCTATTAAAAGATTCGCCGATGGTTAAATCTCATGCTGCAGATGATCATCGAGTTCAAGATCCATATTCACTTCGATGTGCTCCACAAGTAGCCGGCGCGGCTCGCGATACTTTAAATCACGCCAAAACAATTGCAGAACGTGAGTTATCTTCAATAATTGATAATCCAATCGTTCTTGGAAGTGGGGAAATCAGAAGTAATGGCAATTTCCATGGCGCACCAGTTGCACATGTTCTAGATTTCTTGGCAATCTCTATTGCTGATACAGCTTCGATGTCAGAACGTCGAACCGATGGCTTACTAGATGAACATAGATCCGCAGGGCTTAACGCCTTTCTTGCAGATGACCCAGGTGTTGATAGCGGAATGATGATCGCGCAGTACACACAAGCCGGGCTTGTCAGTGAAATGAAACGATTGGCAGTTCCCGCATCAGTTGATTCAATTCCATCTTCTGCAATGCAAGAAGATCATGTATCTATGGGTTGGCATGCGGCGAGAAAATTGCGTCGAGCTATCGATGCCTTTACTCGCGTCATCGCAATCGAATTAATGGTGGCAGCCCGCGCTGCCGAGATGCGCAAACCACTCACCAGCGGCCCAGCAACCGCAGCTGCCATTTCAACTATTCGCTCTAAAGTCGCCGGAGTAGGCCCAGATCGTTGGTTAACACCAGAGATTGAGGATTGTGTTGAACTAGTTGGAAGTGGCAAGATTCTTGAATCAGTAGAGAAAGTAGTAGGTAACTTGGCATGACAATGACCCGAATAATTAAGTCTCCACACGGAAATAAGATTTCAGCGGTTGGTTGGCAACAAGAAGCTGCGCTACGAATGTTGCAGAATAATCTTGATCCTGAGGTTGCCGAACGTCCCGAAGATTTGGTTGTTTATGGTGGTACCGGAAAAGCGGCTCGCGATTGGAAATCTTTTGATGCGCTCGTTCGCACACTTACAACTTTGAAAAATGATGAAACCATGTTGGTGCAATCAGGACGTCCAGTTGGAGTATTTCAAACTCATGAATGGGCGCCACGAGTACTTATTGCCAATTCCAACTTAGTTGGCGATTGGGCAAATTGGCCAGAATTTAGAAGGCTCGAATCACTTGGTTTAACGATGTATGGCCAGATGACGGCTGGTTCTTGGATTTATATTGGTACACAAGGAATTTTGCAGGGTACATACGAAACCTTTGCTGCCGTTGCAAACCAAAGCTTTAATGGAACTCTTGCTGGAACGCTAACTCTGACTGGTGGCGTTGGTGGTATGGGTGGCGCACAACCACTCGCCATCACAATGAACGATGGCGCAGCAATTTGTATCGATGTTGATCCAACTCGTTTGCAACGTCGTGTTGATCATCGATATCTAGATTCTTGGACCGACAATGTTGATGAGGCAGTTGCGCTTGCGACAAAGGCAAAGAATGAACGTCGAGGTTACAGCGTTGGCTTACTTGGAAACGCTGCAACGTTATTTACTGATTTCCTAAAACGTGGCGTGCCGATTGATATTGTCACAGATCAGACTTCAGCTCACGATCCACTTTCATATCTTCCAGAGGGCGTCTCGGTTGAAGAATGGTCAGACTTAGCAAAACGCGATCCAGAAGATTTTACAAAACGCTCTCGCGAATCAATGGCTAAACAAGTTGAAGCGATGGTTGGTTTTATGGATGGCGGTGCAGTTGTCTTTGATTACGGAAATTCAATCCGAGGCGAAGCAATGCTTGCTGGTTACAACCGAGCCTTTGATTTTCCAGGTTTCGTTCCTGCTTATATTCGGCCACTTTTCTGCGAAGGAAAAGGTCCATTCCGTTGGGCAGCGCTAAGCGGAAATCCAAAAGATATTGCTGCAACCGATAAAGCAGTTCTCGAACTCTTTCCAGATAACGATCCATTACATCGCTGGATTAGAAAAGCTAGCGAGAAAGTTGCCTTCCAAGGATTGCCGGCACGAATTTGTTGGCTTGGTTACGGCGAACGTCATATTGCTGGCGAGCGCTTTAATGACATGGTGGCAAAAGGCGAAGTTGAAGCGCCAATTGTTATCGGTCGCGACCATTTGGATTGCGGTTCAGTTGCATCTCCATATCGTGAAACCGAAGCGATGCTCGATGGCTCAGATGCGATTGCTGATTGGCCATTACTTAACGCTCTTGTTAATACCGCATCTGGTGCATCTTGGGTTTCAATCCATCACGGTGGTGGCGTTGGAATTGGACGTTCAATTCACGCTGGCCAAGTTTCAGTTGCTGACGGAACAAAGTTAGCTAGCGAAAAACTTCGACGAGTTCTTACCAATGATCCTGGTATGGGAGTTATCCGCCATGTTGATTCTGGATACGAACATGCCGAAAAGATTGCATCTGAGCGTGGCGTTCGCATCCCGATGCAGGAGTTATGACCGCTACCTTAATCTCAAATATCGGAGAGCTCGTAACAAATTCCGATAAGGAGCTGGGCATCATCAAAGATGCTGCACTAGTTTTTGAAAATAATAAAGTTATTTGGGTTGGCGAAAATACAAAAGCGCCTGCTGCAGATAAAGTGATTGATGCTAAAAATGGAACTGTAACCCCAGGCTTTGTTGATTCTCATACCCATGCGATTTTTGCCGGGGACCGTTCTAAAGATTACGAAGCGCGAATGTCTGGTACTTCGTATTCAGCAGGCGGAATCAATACCACTGTTGCTGCAACCAGGAGCGCCAGCGATGAAGAACTGCGCGCAAATACTAAGCAAATCGTTGATCGAGCTCGTCAGTCAGGCACTACAACAATTGAAATCAAAAGTGGTTATGGACTTGATGTAGAAACTGAAGCCAAACTCCTTCGAATCGCTAATGAATTTACCGAAGAGACCACATTCCTTGGCGCACATGTTGTTCCCAAAGAAATGAGCGATGCGCGTGCTGATTACATAAATTTAGTAAAATCCAAAATGCTAGATGCTTGTGCCCCGCATGCAAAGTGGATTGACGTTTTCTGCGACAAGAGCGCATTTTCAGTCGATGAAGCTCGTGAAATTCTCAAAGCTGGAATCGCCAAGGGTTTGAAGGGGCGAATTCACGGTAACCAACTAGGCGATACCGGTGGCGCTGATTTGGCAGCCGAATTGAAACTGGCTTCCGTTGATCACTGCACTCACATATCCGATAAGACAATTGATTCACTGGCTGCAAGTAATGTGGTTGCTACTTTGCTTCCTGGAGCTGAATTTTTTACCAAATCACCTTATCCAGATGGAAAACGCTTCCTTGATGCAGGTGTGACAGTGGCACTGGCAAGTGATTGCAATCCAGGATCTTCATATATTTATTCAATGCCAGTTGTTTTATCGCTTGCTGTTCGTGAAATGAACTTAACTCCAGCGCAAGCTTTTTATGCGGCAACTATGGGTGGCGCAAAAGCGTTACAAAGAAGTGATATCGGACATTTGACCGTTGGCGCAAAAGCAGATTTAGTTATTTGGGATGCGCCAAGTTATTTACATATTTCATACCGTATGGGGGAAATCAACTCATTTACCCATAGTTAACTGTTACTTGCTTGTTAGAAATAGAACTTTCGTATGCCGCCATCGCAACCTGTAATGCTCGAAGTCCATCTTCTCCTGAAATTAATGGAGTGACTTGATCAATGAGAACATCTGCAAAATGTTCAATCTCGGCATACCATCCCCAGGTTCTTGCCTCTTCATGTGGAATCTTCAACCAACCTTTTTCGGTTTCAGCTTTTTCAGCCAATTGATCACTTCCAGCCAACGTAAATAGATCAAGAGTTTGTCCCCGTGCTAAATCGGCACGGACATACCCCTTTCTGCCAAGAACTTCTAATACATCATCCACGCCGCCCGGAGACACCCAAGACGCATCTACAGTTGCCAATATTCCATTATCGAATTCTAAAGTTAATAGGGAGTGATCATCCACTTCTGAGGTTTTATCTACCTTCAAAATTCTTGCAAAGACATTTTTGATTTTTGCCGGTTTCAGTAGATACGAAATAAGTCCAATTCCATGTATTGCCATATCCATGGTGACGCCACCGCCGCTTAATTTTGGATCTCTGAACCACTTTGCATGCGGTCCACCATGTCGTTCACGATGACTTATGTGGACAATTTCTCCAAAGCTTCCGCTGTCGATTAATTCCTTTACTTTCTTATAGCGCGGTGCGAAGATTATCTGTTCTGCATAAAGAAGTTTAATTCCCTTTTCTTTCGATATTCGAACCATCTCTGCAGCATCTTGAATATTTATTGCAAGTGGTTTTTCACAAACTACATTTACCCCTTTATTTGCCGCAAGAATCGTTAATTCTTTATGATAAATATTAGGTAATGTCAAAGAAACTACATCCAATTCCTCATTTTCAAGTAATTGTTTACCATCTTCATAAGAATTACCACCAAACTTACTTACAAAAGTCTCTCTAGTTGATTTTGATGGTGCCGCCATTGCGACAATTTCAGCGCGATTTGTAGCTAGCCAGCCCTCAGCATGAAGCGTTCCAGCAAAAGAACCGCCGATGATTCCAACTCGAAGTTTTTTAGTCATTTCTCACCATTCTGGCGCATCTAACTTTGATACTTCGTCTGCAGACTCGGCTACTTTTGCAATTGCATCTAGAACCGTTTTGGCATCATCTTTGCTTCCCATTAGTACTGATGTGGTGAACCAAAGCGTATTTGCTGCAAGTTTATCTGTTACTGGGAATTTTTGATCGTTGTATCTAATTTTTGTTACATCTCCACGTAATCTCGGAGCTAGACCAGAAGGATCTTTGAACATTTCAAGTCGATGCAGCGGAGGATAAGAAGTTGTAAGCGGGATACCTTCGGCAATTAATGCATGGCGAATCTGATCTCTAGTAGCCCCTTTTAGCTTCTCGCTCTCGACTTCAACCACATAACAATAATTTCCCTGATCCGTACAGTTTGGATAACGTCCTTGCGGCTTAAATCCATCTATCTTTGCGATTTCTGTGTTGAGCCAATTGGCATTACTTGCTCGGTTTTTCTGCTGATTTTCAAATCTTGCCAATTGTGTCCGCAAAATCGCACCTTGCCATTCGCTCAATCGATAATTGCCACCAAGTCTTAAGTGACGGTAATACCAAATACCCTCACCACGACCACAATTGATAAAAGACTTGAAGAGTGGAATTAGATCCTCGCGAGAAGTTGTAATCACACCACCTTCACCCGCAGTCATGAGTTTGGAGGCTTGAAACGAAAATGAGCCAGCATCGCCGATTGTTCCGGCATGCTTACCATTCCATCTTGAGCCATGAGCATGTGCACTATCTTCAATCAATGCAATTCCATGTTTCTTACATAAAGCTGTTAAGGAATCCATATCAGACATGGATCCGGCAACATGTACACAAACAATTGCCTTCGTTTTTGAAGTTATTGCAGCTTCTGCCTGCTTCACATCAATTGTTCCTGTAAGCGGATCTACATCAACAATTTTTGGGATTGCATTTGCTGTCAAAATTGTGCTGATAGTTGCAAGAAATGACCAGTCTGCAACAATAACTTCGTCGCCTTCACCAATTCCCAAAGCAAGAAAAATTATCTCAAGAGTGTGCGTTCCATTTGTAACTGCAAATGAAGCCTTTGCATCCGTGAATGAAGTCCATTCTTTTTCAAAAGCCTTTACTTCAGTACCTTGATTCGCCCACCAATTTCGCGAATCTAAAACTCTATTGAGTGCTTCACGTTCCGTTTCATCATAAAAAGGCCATGCTGGGAAGGAAGAATTGCGAACCTTACTGCCTCCATTAATTGCTAACTTGCTCATTATTCTTCCTCTCTGTTGTCTCGACCATCATTCTTGTTCGAATCTTCTCAGCTGCAAATGCAGCCGCGCCAATTACTCCCGCTTTCGCGTCAAGGCTAGTTACTTCTATCTCAACCTCGAATGGAACCAACTTATTTGCCCACTTTTGAACTATCGGAAGAAGTATTGGATTGCTTCCAATTCCCCCTCCTAAAACCATTAATTGCGGGTCAGCAATCGCTTTTATAGAAACGGCAATATATGCAAGATGTTTTCCAATTTCTTCGACCACCTGATTTGCAACGCCGTCACCTTTTTGTGCAAGGGAAAATATTTCTTTTACAGTCAGATCCGTCTTGGCTCCTGACAATTCTTGATATCGCCTCAAGATTCCTTTAGTTCCGACAACTGATTCCGCTAATCCATTTTCGATAGCCCATGGATCTTCAATATTTCCAAAAAGTGGAAGGAATGAAACTTCTCCGGCAGCGCCGCGCGAACCGCGAACTAATTGGCCGTCAATAAATAGGCCTGCCCCGATGCCAGTTCCTAGTTGAATTAACGCAAAGTTCATCACTTCTTTCGCTGCCCCATGTAAAAATTCACCCACTGCCGCCAAGTTGAGATCATTTTCAACGTCAACTTCAACATCAAAAAGTTTCTTTAAGATATTTGCTAAATGCATTCCATCCAAATTGCCAATATTTGCACCAAGCGAGAGTTTCCCATCATCGCTTAAAATTCCCGGTGTTCCTATCGAAATCTGCTTAATTTTGTTTGCTGTAATCTCAACTTCTTTTGTTATCTTCTGAATCATCTCAATTATCTGTGCAATTATCTCTGTGCCACCTTTTGGATTTATTGGTTCATAGATATCCGCAAGAATTTTCCCACCTACATCAGCTATAGCACAGGCAATTTTTGATCCCCCCAGATCAACCCCAACACCAAATCCAGTATTGGGATCGAGTTCATAGAGTGCTGCTTTTCTTCCAGGACGACCATGTGTAAATCCTGATTCTCTTATCAGACCATTTTCAAGGAAAAGCTCGACAATTTGATCCACGGTAGGTCTAGATAAACCACTTAATTTAATTAATTGTGGGATACCTATGGGATTTTGCTCAGAGACAATCTTCATAATTCGTTGTTGATTAATTTTTCGCACTAAATCGTGGCGACCTCGAATACTGGAATTATTTTCTATCATTCTTTCACCGCTCCACCTGATAATCCAACAACTAACCATTTTTGGATTACAACTGTAAAAATGATGATTGGAATGAGAGCAAATGTTGCAGCTGCAGCCATCGGGCCCCAATCTAGGGTTCTATTTGAAATAAAACTCGAGACCAATATAGGTAAAGTCTTGCTATCTTCACCAGCCATGATGATGGGAATAAGAAACTCATTCCACGAAAGTAAGGCAACAAATACTCCCGTTGCAACCAAACCTGGGGCTACTAAAGGCAATAGCACGCGAACAAATAATTGCACATTATTAGCACCGTCAACTCTGGCAGCATCTTCAATTTCAATTGGAACTTGATCAAAGAAGTTTGTCATGAGCCAAATCGCAAACGGAATGTTAAAACCAGCATAAATCAAGATTAGAGCCCAAATTTTGTCATATAACCCCAGATATGAACTGAGGTTATAAAGCGGGAGAATTATTACAATTCCAGGAAGTGCCCGAACAATAATCATTAAGATTTCAAGAGAATTTCTCCCGCGAAAGCGAGGTGTTCGAGCTAGTGCGTAAGCTGCAAGGCTTCCTACAATTAAACAAAGCACCGTCGTGCAAAAGGTAATTAAAATTGTGTTGAAGTAAATGCGCCAAAAGCCATCATACTGAAGTAAAGATTGATAATTTTTCAAGGTAGGTGAGAAATTAAAGAACTTTGGAGGTAAAGTAAAAGTATCTACTCTTGTTTTTATTGACGTTGACAAAGTCCAAAAAATTGGAAATAGCGAGACAAAAACGGCAGTCAAAAGGATGAGATAACTAAAGATTTTCCCCGGTTTAATCTTCATCGGACACTCTTTGATGCTCGGCGCCAGAGAAAATACACTGGAAGGGTAAGAGCAACAATGATTACACCGAGTGCTGCAGCACGTGACATCTCTAAAAAGATAAACCCAGTTTTATATGTCCAAAGTCCAAGAGTCGTAGTCTCATTGCCCGGGCCACCTCTAGTCAATATAAATAAGGTGTCAAATAGTTTCAAAAAATCCATAATTTTTATCATGGTCAAAACAAGTAAGGTTGGAACTATTAACGGCAGAGTAATACGAAAGAAAATCTGTAACTTATTTGCTCCATCTACAAGAGCTGCTTCGTAAATACTTGAAGGAATTCCGGCTAAAGCAGCAAGCATAAGCAACATTACGAATGGCACAGATTGCCATGAATCTACGATAACAACGGCTAGTAGAGCGGTATTTCGCGTTCCAAGCCAGTTAACTCCTTCAGAGCCAAATTGCGCGATCGCCCAATTAATGATTCCGATATCTGTATCGAACATGAATCTAAATATCAGCCCCACTGCCACTGGGGTGAGCAACATAGGTACGATTAAAACTGATCTAAAGAATCTACTTCCTTTAAGCGTCTGATGAAGAATTATCGCTAGAACTATTCCTAATGGAATTTGTATGCCAAGCCCCACAATCATCAACTGCAAAGTTGTCAGAAGAGTGGAATAGGTTTCAGAGGCTTTAAAGGCATGTCGATAGTTTTCAAGTCCAATAAATTGAGTAGGTAAAAATGAACCAAGATTTACATTTAAGAATGATAGATAAATTCCATAAATTAATGGGAAGACAATCGTTAACCCAAGTAATACCCAGGTTGGAATTGTGAAACTGGTACTAGGTCTGGCGGATGATGTTTTGATGCGTTTCTCACTCCGCAACTCAATCATCCGCCAACCTTTAGAGCTTTAACTTACCTTGGCTCTTTAGCCAATATTGGTTTTAGCTTTTCATTTAATGCATCCATGGCCGCTTTGCTGGTTGATTTGCCAGTTAGGACTTTTGTAACTGCATCAATAGCTGCAGCTTCAAATTCGGGCCATACGGCAATTTGTGGATATCTTTCAATTCGAGACGAAGATGGAATCTCTAATTGTGGAAGATATGGATTCTTTTCTTGCAGTGTTGAATCGGAAATAATTGACTTACGTCCAATCGCAGCTGCTCCAGATTCTAGATAACGCTTTGCATTGGTTTTTCCGAGAACGAATTCTAGAAATGCCCAAGCTGCATCTGGATTTTTTGCATCTGCAGGAATACCGATATTCCAACCAGCTAAGTGGGTGATATCCGACGCACCTTTTGGCATAGGAGCAGTTGCAAATTTGCCCGCATGCTTATTGATTGCTGGATCTAGAGCCATTCCGTAATAACCGGAATAGTTGAGCATTGCTCCGATTTCTTCACCGAGGAATTTGCTTGTTACCTCATCACCATTTGCTGTGATTGCACCCTTTGGTGAGACAGCTAGAAGCTTCTTCATGTAATCAACAGCAGCAATTGCTTCTGGAGAATTTACAGTCGGGTTGAGATTGTCGTCATAAAGCTTTCCGCCAAATGACCAAACAAGAGTCATCCACCACCAAGAAACATTTGGACCGAAACCAATTAGTTGTCCACCTGCACCTGAATCTTGAACGGCTTTAGCATTTGAATACCATTCATCCCAAGTTGTAGCAGGCTTTAATCCTAATTTCTCATAAATATCGGTTCGGTACCACTGAATCATTGGTTCAGTTGAAAGCGTTAGACCATATAGATCTCCGCTCGAGCATTTTCCGTAATCTTGTTGTCCTTTGCCGAAATCATTAATGTCATATTCGGCAGAGTCATTTACCCAATCATTCAATGGCAACATTGCTTGTGCTTGACAGAATGGCGCTAAGAATGAGTTATCGAACTGGGCTATGTCATAAGCCCCAGCTTTTTGTTTATAGGAAAGCAATTGCTTTTGATGTGCTTCGCCGTATGGCGTCTCTGAGACATTTACTTTGACGCCAGTCTTTTCCTCAAATTCAGGTATGAAGCTTTGTATTGAAGTCGATGATGGGCTCGGAATCAAGAATAAATTGAGCTCACCACTTAACTCTTTACCGGAATCACTACTTGACCCACCACATGCTGACAAGCCAAGAGCTAGGACGCAGACCAGAGCAATAACTTTTACGCGCTTAAGTTTTGCCACTTTCAGTTCCTTTCAAATTCGGAGCGGCCGCCCCGAGTAAATGGAAATCTACCTCTCCTATTCGGGGTTATGTGATTAGTAAAATAACAATAGTACTTAAACAACTTTTCGATAAGACCCTAGGTAATAGGCTTACAAGATGCTTAGCAGGCTGGTTCCACCAATAACCACTAATAAGAGAGCCCTAGTAAGTATTGCCCATGCCGATGATCTTCTACTTTTCGCAGGTGGGACGGTTTCATCCCTGATCAAAGCTGGATGGGAAATTGCAGTGGTTAGAGCTACCGATGATCGTTGGGATTCTTATAAGTTATCTGAGAAGGAAACTATCGCGGCAAACAAAAGGGAGTTTGATAGAGCGATGCAACTGATCGGAGTCTCCCAAATCTATGATTTAGGGATTCCCACGGATGTTTTGGGAGATTACTCCGAAGTTGAAATTCGAAAAGAATTTATCTCAATTATTCGAGAGTTTAGACCATATCTAACCGTCACATTCGACCCTGATTCCTATCTCTATGAAGACAATCAGGATCATCGACTTGTTGGCATCGCAATGGCGGAAGCGAACTGGGCCGCAGGATTTGATAAGCATCCTAATTCAGGACGTCGAAAACTAGAACCACATTTACCGATGGCTAATTGGTACTTTGGAAGAGTGGTCGCTAAAGCAACCCATTACTTTGATGTTTCGAAAGAATTTGAAAAAGTTGCACTAGCCGCCTCCATGCATAAAACCATGTTAATTAATATGGCGAGACAAATAGAATTAAAAGCTTTGACAAATAAGCTCTCGGTAAATATAACAAGTGAGGTTGAAAAATCACCCATTGGCTTTGTTAAAAAATTACTTTCAAAAAGTCGGCAGAATCAAGTAAAAGGCGTAAAGTATGCCGAGGTTTTTAGAGTAATCGACAACAGTAGCGATATCGCCAAATTAAGGAGCAAATAATGTTTAAAGCAAATGGTTTTAACGTTCAATATGGCTCAAATATCTGCGCAGATAGATTAAACGCTGTTGGCGATTATGTACTAATTACACATTTGGAACCTTGGCAATTTCTTAAAGATAAAGTGAAAAATCAACCCATTGAAGTCATAGAAGCAAAAGATCTTTCAAAGTCATACTTAGATGCGCTAGCAAAACGGGTACCTAATGTTCATATAGTTGGTCTCGGTGGTGGTTCTGCCATGGATACTGCCAAGTGGGTGCACTGGCGAAGACAATTACCTTTGACACAAATTCCTTCGATCCCATCAGTTGATGCTTGCTTCACCCGCATGAGTGCACTTCGCGAACAAGGTGGTGTTATTTATGAAGGCGATGCAGTTCCTGAACTAGTAATTGTTGATTATGAGTTGTTTAGGTCCGCTCCAAAGGCAATGATTACAAGCGGTATTGGTGACGTTCTATCGTGTCACACAGCTTGGTTTGACTGGAAATATGCGCACGAACAAGGAAAAGATGAATTTGGTTGGAAGCCTAGCGACCCTGCAATTTCAAAAGCTTACTTGGATGAACTTGCTGATTGTGCGCCGGGAATAAAAGAACAAACGGATGATGGTCTACGAAGATTAATGGAGTTACATCGTGACATTGGTTGGCGTTGTCATGAACTAAAACACGCTCGCTTTGAAGAGGGAAGCGAACATTTCTTCGCTTACACTTTTGAAGAAGTTACTGGTCGGACCATTGCGCACGGAGAACTTGTATCTATGGGCGTTTTAATCATGTCAAAATTCCAAGGAAACGATTTCGAGGGTGCTCAATCAATTATTGAAAAAGCTGGAACTCGACATCGATTAGCAGATCTGAAAGTTTCTGAGGATGAAGTTTTGAAATCGATTCGTAGAACCAGATCATTCTCAATTGAGCAGAATCATTGGTTCTCTTATGCCAAAACAATAGATTTCGATTCCATAAGCGATAAAGATATTTTGTCCTGCTTAAACTGGTAGTTGCGGAGACGAGAGGATTTGAACCTCCGAGACCATTTCTGGTCAACCTCATTAGCAGTAAGGGCTGCGAGGTCGCCCTAACTCCCATCTACGCTTGTTAACCGAGTTTACAGCGCTTTAAACGTACTTAGAATCATCTATCTAGACCTAATTTATGGGCGAAACATGGACAAATGG
>JACCDL010337323.1_pt1 | contig 12169 bp, 10 predicted proteins | sample 7441931 | NCBI WGS metagenome assembly JACCDL01 (sample SAMN15323437, study PRJNA562643) | freshwater metagenome | isolation source: river surface water | place: USA:Blue River Watershed | collected 2017-08-16 | reverse complement strand
CCCAGCGAAAGCCATCCCGGTACGCGGTGCCGAGCCCGAGCTTGCCGGGCCGCCGCAGGAGATGGATGCGGGGTTCCCGCGCGGCCAAATCGGCGATCAGGTCGCCCGTGCCATCGGGCGAGTTGTCGTCGACGAAGAGGATCTCAATCCGCGGATCCTGTGCGAGCACCCGCCCGACGAGCGTCGGGACGTTGGCCCGCTCGTTGTAGGTGGGGGTGATGACGAGGGCGCGCTCAGGCATCGCGCCGCCGGATGAACCCAACCATGAAGAGCAGTGCGGCGAGGCCGGCGGCGGCAATCGACATCCGCTGCCCCGCGTGGTACGGCGCCGAGTCGAAGCGGAGCACAACCACTTGGGCCCCCGCCGGCAGCGGCACCGCCATCAACGACAGGTTCGCCCGGATCGGGGTGACGGCCGCGCCGTCGACGCGAGCGGTCCATCCGGGGTAATAGTTCTCGGAGACCACGAGCGCGGCGCCGGACGGCGCGGGGGCAGCGAGGCGCACGGTCGCCCGCCCTGCCCCGACGTCGCTCACCGTGGTCGTAATCGCGAGCGGCTCCGGGATGGCCGTCAGTGGTGTGGTCGCGATCGACTCGCTGGGGTCGATGAGCGCGACGCTGCGATACGGGAAGTTCGGGGCGCGCGTCGCCTCCTCGACCGCCGCGTCCGGGTACTTCGCCAGCTGCGGGACGACCCACGCATAGTCGTGCACGCCGGGGAGTTCGTGCAGGTAGACGGTACTCCCCGCGGCGGACTGCACGGGCCCGACGATACGACGCGCGCCGCTGATCGGCAGTGAATCCAGCGTGGTATAGAAGTACTTGATGTTGAGGAGGCCCCAGAAGGTCGGATTCGCGATCTGGTCCCAGCCGCGGTCCTTCCCTCCGAGCCGCTGATAGCGACCGAGCTCGTTGCCGTGGTACCCGAGAGCGAGGCGCACCCCGTGGTGCATCAGGCCGTCGCCCTCGAGCATCGGGTCGTGGTACGAGCCGGGTACCCCCAGCGCCGCCCCCGCGGCGATCACCCGGACGGGGGACGCATCCGCCTTGATCCGATCGATCGCCGGATCGGACGCAAAGCTCTGCGCCGCAGGCGCCGAGAACGTGAAGTACTTCCGCTCGATGCTCCAGAGATCCGCCACGGTGACGGCGGCCAGCGCCCAGCCGGCGAGCGCCGGGGTGAGGCGACGCTCCGCGACGCCAAGTCCGATCGCGGCGACGAGAACAAGAAAGAGCCCGGACCGCCACGCCCCGCCGATGACCTCGCCGCTGTTCGCCGCGATGTTCGCCTCGAGCTGCGGGATCGTCGCGACGGCGAGCGCGAGGTTGTCGAACATCCCGGCGGACGCGAGCCCGGCGATGCCAAGCGCGAGCCCCGCGCTCCACGCGAAGGCGCGACGCCCGAGCGCGCCGTCGAGGAGCTGTTCCGTGCCGAACGCCGCGAGCATCGCGGTCGCGAACGTCGTCACATAGAAAATGGTGCTCGGCGCCCGGAAAAACTTGGACCCCGGCACGATGGCATAGACGAGCTGATAGAACGGGGTGTTGCCGCCAAGGGCCCAGAGGAGTGACACCACGAGTGTCCCCACCCAGAACCAGACGAGCCCCCGCCGTTCGTCGCGCCGACGCGCGCCGAGCCCGACGGTCGCGAGGAGTAGCACCCCTGCCCCGAGATATTCGGAATGCAGATGAATGCCGTTGCGTCCCCAGTAGCGATCGAGGATCCCGCTGAACTGTGGCAGGTAGGTGTTGACGAGCTCTTCGATCGGCATCGAGAAGCTGGTGGCGTAGTCGTAGTCGCGCCCCCCGGAGCGCGGTGACCACTCTACATATTCGGCCACGGGGAGATACTGGACGGCCCCGATCGCGAAGCCGAGGAGGACGGCTCCCAGGGCAACACCGAGACGGAGGAGGCGGTCACGGGTGGGGAGCGCCGCCATCGCACCTGAACGGCTCGACGCGAGGAAGAGGGCCCAGCTCCCGGCGGCGAGCAGTAGGTACTGGAGCAGCTGCGGATGCGGGGTGAGCACACCCAGGCCCACGGTGACCGCGAGGGCGCCCCACGCCCAGCGGCGACCGTCGCGGATCCCGTGCGTGAGCACCAGGAGCGTGATCGGGAGCAGCGCGGACACGAAGAGCTTGCCATCGTGTCCGGGCGAGACGAGCGACGCCACCTGACCGCTCATCATGTACGCGATGCCACCGAGGAGCGCGGCGTGAAAGCGCACCCGTAGGAGCCGCAAGAAGGCATAGGTCGCGACGCCGGCAAGGACGAGATGGAGGATCATCCCCCAGGTCATCGCCACATCGGTCGGCAGGAACATCCGAAGGAGCGCCGTCGGATAGAAGATGTCCCCGTGCATCGCGGCGATGTACGGGAGACCGCCGAACAGATACGGATTCCAGAGCGGGATGCCATCCCCGGCGCGGAGCGAGGCCGCGGCGAAATCCCGGAAGGGATAGCCCGCGATGTACTGGTCGCTGACGGCGGAGACGAGGAACCCGCCCGTGAGCGCGGGATGGGCGAGCGTCAGCGCCCCGAGGGTGCACGCCAGGATCGCCCAGAGCGGGGCGAGGCGAGGGGCGGACGAGGCGTCGGAGGAGGTCATGACGGAACGGAGCGAGAGAACGGACGGGTCGAGGGGCGCGCGAGGAGCAACAGGCCCCCGGGGACAATCTCGAGGACGGTGAGCCAGAGACGTGATGCGACGACGATCCAGGTGGCCTCGGCGACGGTGGTCGTGCCGGTGCTCACCAGGAGCCCGGCCAGCACCCCCTCACGGACGCCAATCCCACCGGGCGCGATCAGCGCGAGGAACCCCGCGAGGTACGACAGGGTGAATAGTGCGATGCTCGTCGCGGCATCTCCAGTCGGTCGGCCGAGCACGGCGGTGCCGAGAATGTGGAATCCCGCACCGAAGAGCAGCCATCCGCCGGCCGATCCGATCGCCGCGATCCAGACCGCGGTCGGTGGGAGCCGTCGGCTGGCGATCGGGCGGCCACGGATCCGCCCGGCGAGCGTCGCCCCCCAAGGCAGCGTCCACGGGAGCGAGATGATGCCGACGACGAGTACGGCGAGTATGGGGAGCAACGGCGTGCCCGAGGGAACGCGCGAGGACAACAGCGACCACCCGGTCATCGCGACGACGCCGAACCCGACCACGACGTGGACCAGCGACACCAGGAGCGCCGATCCGACCGCCGCCGCCGACGAGACGCCGACGCGCTCGGCGAGCACGGACATCGCACCAATCGGCCAGATCTTCCCCGGGACGTAGCGCCCGAGGTTCGACACGAGCCAGATCCGTGCCGCCGTCCCGTAGGCAAGCGATTCGCCCCACGATCGCACCGTGCGACGCCAGGTCTCGATGAGGACCGCGTAGCTGCCCAACGTGAGGAGCGAGGCGACGAGGACCCCGGTCCATCGTGTGGGATGCACGGCGCGAACATCGCGGACGGCGGCCCACTGCGCCACGAGGGCATTCCCGCCGAACCAGACGACGGCGATGCCGAACACGATCGTGAGCCCCCGGCGCAGGCCGTCCTCACGCGTGACCTCAGGCATCGGTCACCGCCGTGTTGTAGAGCTCTTCGTACCGGGCGGCGACGGCCGACGGCGAGAGGCGGTCCGCGAGACGCGTCCGGACCACCGCGTCGACGGCCATCGGGGACATGTCGAGGCGGTCCCGGAGGGCATCAGCCAAAGCCCCCGCACGCGACGGCGGCACGAGCGTCCCCGCCGCTGGCTCCACGACATCGGGGAGTCCGCCGGAACGGTACCCGACGACGTGGGCTCCGCAGAGAATCGCCTCGGCTGCGACGAGACCGAGTCCCTCCTCCACCGAGGGAATGGCGACGACATGCGCGCCACGGAACGCCTCGGCGAGTCGCGCCGGCGCGACGTTCCCGTGGAATCGCACGCGCGCGGTCAATCCCAGTGCGGCGACACGTGCGACCGCCTCAGCGCGTAAGGGGCCCTCGCCGAACACCTCGAGCGAGGCGGCGGGCGACTGCGAGGCCATCGCCTCCAGGAGCGGCAGGATCCCCTTCTGCGCGTTGAGGCGACCGGCGAACACGACGCGGCCGGGCGTGCGGTGCGCTTCCCCATCCGCCACCCTGAAGATCTCGTCATCCAGCGGCATCGGGGCGATGGCGACGGGAGGGACCGGGCTCGCTGCACCGAGCCACTCGGAGACGGTCGTGGTCCGCACCCCGGCGAGCGCGCGCCGCGCGAGCCACCGTGCGACGGGACTCCGGTGCGCGAGACGGACATCGGAGCCGTGCAGCGTCGCCACGGTCGGGGTGCGCACCCGAGCCATTCGGACCTGCAGTGCCGCGGGAAACCACCAATGTGCATGGATCACGGACGGCGACCAGCGGTTCACTTCGCGTCGCACCGCATGCGCCCCTGACCGGATGAGGCCGAGGAGTGCGGTGAACCCCGCGAGCGAACCGAGCGCCTGCTCTGCCATCGTCCCGGTGTAGGCGAGCGTCTCCCGCGGTTCGGAGGCGTACCGATACCGGACGATCGAGACGCCATCGAGCTGATCCTCCGCGGGGAACCCGGGCGACGCTGGGGCGACCACGCGAACCTCGTGCCCGCGCACCCGAAGGGCACGGGCGAGTCGATGCAGGAAGACGCCCGCCACGTCACCGGGCTGGCGTGGATAGGCGTGGGTGACGAAGAGGACGCGATGCGTCCGCGGAGCGGTCACTCCGGCGGGGCCTCACGCCCGAGGGCATCGAGGCGACGCCGGAGTTCGCGCTGCTCCGCCCGGAGGACCGCGACCTGCTCCCCGAGGAGCCCCGTCGCGAAGAAGACCGAGCCGAGGATCAGGCAGGTCTGAATCACCGTCCAGATGGAGCGAACCCCGGCTCCGGTGACGGCGAGCACCCCGAGCGCCGCGACGCCGCTCAGCACGCCGATGGCGAAGAGTGCGGCGCCGAGCATCCCGAAGGCGAGGAGCGGCTTCTGGCCGAAGCGGAGTTCGAACCAGACCGCGAGCATGTCGAGCACCCCGACCGGGATGCGCCCGATGCCGAACTTGGAGCGACCGGCCTGGCGCGGATAGAGCGCGATGGGGATCTCGCGAATCTCATACCCCTGCGCGTGTGCGAGGACGATCATGTACCGGTGCCAGTCGGGGCGCACCGGCTGGTCGGCCATCACGGCACGTCGATACGCTTTCACATTGTTCAGGTCCCGGACGGGCACGTCGAACAGGCCGCGGGAGAGGCGGTTGTAGATCGAGGAGACGAACGCCTTCTCGTAGTGGCCCTGCTTGTGACCGGTTACGACGTCCGCCTCGTCGGCCAGGATTGGGGCCGTGAGTCGCGGGATATCGACCGGAAGGAACTGCAGGTCGGCGGGATAGAACACAAGGATTTCTCCCTCGGCCGCGAGAGAGCCGCTGCGCAGCGCGTCGGCGATCCCGCGCTGCGCGCGGTGGCGGACGACCCGGAGGAAGGCGTGCCGCTCCTGCAACGCGCGGAGGACGCTCGGCGTGGCGTCACGGGATCCATCGTCGATGACGATGACCTCATACCCGACGTCCTGCGCGGCGATCATCTCCGCGCACAGCGCGACGAAGGCGGGGAGGTTCTCGGCCTCGTCCTTCGCAGGCACCAGGATGGAGACTCGGAGGGGAGCGGGCATCACGTCGGGGGCTAGAGGCGTTTCCGGAGGCGGGCGGGGAGCACGCCTAGTTGTTCACGGTACTTGGCGACGGTGCGTCGGGCGATCTGCACGCCGTCGCGCTCGAGCTGCTCGGCGAGCGCCTGGTCGCTGAGGGGGCGGTGTGGGTCCTCGGCAGCGATGAGTTGCTCAATCGTTGCTTTGATGCCGCGGGCCGAGAGGTCCTCGCCGTCCGCACTCTTGAGGGCGCTGGAGAAGAAGAAGCGGAGCGGGAGCACGCCTCGCGGTGTCTGCGCGAACTTTTCATGGGTCACACGGGAGACCGTCGACTCGTGAATCCCCACCGCGTCGGCGACTTCGCGTAACGTGAGGGGGCGCAGTGCCTGGATGCCTTTGTCGAAGTACTCGCGCTGCCGGTCGACGATGAAGTGCATCACCTTCAGCATCGTCTGCCGGCGTTGTTCGATTGCCTGGATGAGCCATTGGGCGGCGCTGAGCCGTGTGGTGATAAACTCCTTGCTCTCCCCATCGAGACGCCGCCGGTCACGCACGACGTCCTGGTACGACCGGCTCAGCCGGAGCCGTGGCAGGTGCGTGTCGTTGACGAAGACGATGTAGCGCCCCTCGATCTTCTCGACGATGAGATCGGGAATCACATACTCCGCCGCACGGGCGGCGTAGGCGAGTCCCGGCTTCGGATTCAGGCGGGCGAGCCCGTCCGCGGCGGTCTGGACCTCGGCGGGTGCGACACCGAAGCGTCGGCCGAGCTCCACCCATCGATGCGCGAGCACCTCGTCAAAAGCCTCGCGGACGAGGCGCTCCGCCAAGGTGCCCGCGAGTCCCGCGTCGTGGAGCTGCAGCGCCAGGCACTCCTGCAGCGATCTGGCACCGACGCCGGCCGGTTCGAGCCCTTGGATGACGCGGAGCATTCGCTCGGCCTCCGGAGGGCTGAACAGCGGTGGATCCCGATCGTCATCTCTCGCCTCCGCCGCCACGCGGACGACCTCATTGATCCCGCCAAGAATCTCGTCGAGCGAGGCTGCGAGATACCCCTCATCGGTGATGTTGCCGATGAATTCGTCGGCGAGCAGCAGGTCACGCTCACTCAGGTCGAGGAGGCGGACCTGAGCCCGCAGATGCCCATCGAGTCCTTCGGTGAGCGCGGCGATCGGAATCTCTCGTGCGGGCTCCTCGGGGGCGACGGGCTCTCCGTCGGCATCCTCTCCGGCAAGGACGAACTCCTCCCATCGCGATTCATCCTCGGTGCCCGGTCCTTGATCGACGGGCTCGGCGTGCTCCTCATCGCCGGACGATTCCGTCAGCGCGGGATCGCCGTCGCTGTCGGCGGTGTCGTTGACCGGCTCTTCGTCTTCCTCGACGAGCTCGAGGAACGGATTTTCAGTCAGTTCCTGCTTGAGATGCTGCTGCAGTTCGAGCAGGGGCATGTGTAGCATGTCCATCGCCTGGTAGAGGCGAGGGTTGGTCCGGAGCTCCTGCCCGAGCCGAGCTGAGGCGTGGAGGCCGGGGCGCATCGTCAGCCGTGCTCCGCTCGGAAGCGCTCCCGGAGACGGGCTGTCAGCGTCGGGCCGAAATAGACCTTGGCCACCGTGTCGTCGAATACCAGCTCCTCGACCGTTCCCGACACCTTCACCGCCCCATCGAACATGATGTACGCCCGGTCCACGATGTCGAGCGTCTGCTCGACATTGTGATCGGAGATCAGCACGCCGATGCCGCGATCCTTGAGCGACGCGACGATTCCCTGGATGTCGTGCACCGCGATCGGGTCGACCCCAGCGAACGGCTCGTCGAGCATCATGAACTTCGGCCCGGTCACCAGGGCGCGCGTGATCTCAAGGCGTCGCCGCTCACCGCCGGACAGAGCGTACGCCTTGCTGGCGCGGAGATGCTTGATGTTCAGCTCATCGAGGAGCTGCTCGAGGCGTGCGAGCTGCTCCGCGCGTGGGATCGGCAACGTCTCGAGGATGGCGAGGATGTTCTCCTCGACGGAGAGCTTCCGGAAGATCGACGGCTCCTGCGACAGATAGCCGACCCCTCGGCGCGCACGCTGGAACATCGGCATCCGGGTGATGTCCTCGCCGTCGAGCCGGATCGCCCCGGCGTCCGGCGGGATGAGCCCGACGATCGTGTAAAAGGTCGTTGTCTTCCCCGCCCCGTTCGGGCCGAGAAGCCCGACGATCTCACCTTGGCGGAGTTCGAGGCGTACCTGGTTGACGACGTGGCGACCGCGGTAGGTCTTCACCAGCCCGTCGGCCGCCAGGACGCTGCGCGGTGCGCGCGGGGTTGACTCTGCGGCTCGCAGGGGGGTGAGCTCGCGTGGGGCCGACAACGCGGCGCGCAGCGCGTCAGGGGTCGTCCGGTGCCACTCGTCGAGGGGCGTCCGCAAGTGGACGGTCGCGGCTTCGCCTGCCCCGTCGACCGTCAGCGCGCCTGCGGCGGCCAGACGCGGCAGCACGCCGTCGATGAGATGCATTCGCACCTCGTCCAGCGAAAGACGCCCGGCCTCCGACGCCACATCCCGTCCCTCAGCCGCCCACGAGGCGAGGTGGTCATCGCGGTACGCGATCGCGACGTCGTGGAAGGCGGCTCGACCGTCTCGGTCGGCGGACTGCGTGACGGCGAGCAGGCAGAGCGCCGCCGAGCGGTCGCCACCGGTCAGTCGGTCAAGGTGGTCACGCATCGGGTCGTTCGGCGGGACGGTTGGTTCAGGCATCGTCACGGAACGCGCCTCGCCGGCGCCGGCGGGAGAGGGGTTCGCGTCGAGTCCGCCCGAGCCTTCGGTGCCTCGAGATACAGGCCGGAGGCCTTCTCCTCCACGCGCACGTCGCGCACCGTCCCCTCCGTGAAATTCACCGTGATGCGGCGCCCGCGATTGTAGCTGAGGTTTGGCATCGTCGGATCGCCGTCGTTCGCGGCCACCTGATAGAACGCACGCGCGGCCCCGGTTGAGACCACATCCCGCAGCCGCGTCGTTTCCGCGGTGTCACCCGGCGGGGTGATCGTTTCGAACCGCGCGACGACCGTATCCCCGGCGATCCAATCCATCTCGTCGCTGCGGATCGTGGCGGTGTCCGGGCGCGAGCGCGTGACCGCGTCACCGATGGCCCGGACCTCCTCCAGACGCTGCCGTGGCAGGCGGAGGTCGAGGGAGTCCGCTTCCATCCGCTGCGCTGAGCCGTCCGCGTGGGCTCGCCCACCCCACGCCTGCACGCGGTCCATCTCCTGGTTCACGAGGCGGAGATCGAGGGTGTCCGCGCGCAGGACCAGCGAATCGGCATCGATCCGACCCTCGCCATGCCCACGGACCCGTTCGAGTTGCTCGTCACGTGACCAGAGGTCGATCTCCTTGGCGACCATCGTGTAACTCCGCTCGCCGGTGCCGACGATCCGTGGCGCACGGCGGAGCTGGGCGAGCCCAATCCCTTGATCCATTCGGGCGGAATCAGCCGTCGCCCGGAGGTCGGTGCGGGTGATCCGCACGGCCCCTACGGCCCAAACGAGCGAGTCATTCTCTGAGGAGACCACGTCCCCGATCACTTGGACGGTGTCGACCGGTGCGGTCGCCGCCGAGGACCGACGACCGGCGGCCCGAGCGCGCCCATCCGTCGTCGGCGCCTGGCGCGGCGGTGGAGCCAGCCACACCGTCGGTCGACCGGGAGCACGCCAGGCGGAGACAGCCCGCACGCCATCGCGCGCGCGGAGATACGTCATTTCCGGACCGGCGAAACGTGTGCCACCATCCGTGGTGCCCTGCACCGATCCGGTCGCGTGGAGGCGCTCCTCGTTGGTGTAGTACACCATCTGGTTCGAGGTCATCCGCACGCGCGAGTCCGTGTAGCGGACCCGGCGGATGAGGATGAGCTCCCCCCGGTCCGCGTAATGTTCGGCGCTGTCTGCCAGGAGTCGATTCCCCTGTCCTGCACAGGTCGCGTCGACGCCGCCGCTGATGTAGGTCCGTTTGGATCCATCGGGATTCGAGAAGACCTTCATCGCGGTCGTCAGGACCCCGCCGCGCACCACCCCGCGGAACTCGAGCGCACACGGGCGCCCCGGCTGCGCGCCACCGACGGTGGCGCACGCGAGGGTCGCGAGCATGAGCGCGCGGCGTGCCACGCGAAGCCGTGTCACGAGCCCGGCAACGTGAAGGTGCCGCCGCGACCACTCTGGACCTTCAGCACTTCGACGGCATTGAGATTCGGGTCCGCGCGGAAGCCCACACCGCGCATTTCCCGCTCGCCTGGCTCGGTCAGCGTGAATGCTGAGTCCGAGTACACCTGGTTTCTGGATTGATCGTAGCGAATCATCGGGGTCCGCAGCACGCGACCGTCGACCGACGTGATGACGACGTTGCCCCACGCCTCCAGCGTGTTGGCTCGGGTGTCGAAGAGTCCCCGTTCGGCGGTCGCCGTGGCCTCCTTCGCACCGGTGGCGCCGAAGAAGTCCCCCGTCAGACCACGGAGCGCGATGCGGGTGTTCTGATTCATGAAGAGCGCGGTGTCACCGAAGATCTCGGCGCGGAGCAACCCGCCATCGGTGAGGAGCGTGCGGAACCCGAAGGCGATCTGTTCGGCGGAGTCGAGGATGCCGGGGACGCGTGACCCATCCGGGCGGTCTCCGCCCCCACACGCGGCCCCAAGCGTGACGACGAGCGCGACGGAAGGCAGGAGCGCGCGCCTCACGCCGCCCCCGCCCGGAGGAGATCATGCAGGTGGACTACCCCGACGAGCGCGTCGTCGTTCCCAAGGACGGGGAGCGCGACCACGCCGGCCGTCTCCATCAGGTGGACCGCAGCGCTGCCGAGGGCATCCGCCCGGACCGTCCGCGGGGTGCGCGTCATCACATTCTGCACCGGCAGCGCCAGCACATCCGGTGCGCGCTCCATCCAGCGGGTGAGATCCCCGGTCGTGATGACGCCGGCCAGCCGCCCGCGGTCGTCGACGACGCAGCAGAGGCCGCGGCGCTCCGCGAGGACGACCACCGCATCGCGCATCGTCGCATCGAGCGCACAGGTGGGACGTCCGTCCGCGACCATCACATCACGAACCCGCAGGAGCAGTCGACGACCGAGCGACCCGCCGGGATGGAACCGCGCGAAATCCTCCGCCCGGAATCCCTTGGCCTCCAGCAGCGCGACCGCCAGCGCGTCTCCGAGCGCGAGGGCCACCGTCGTACTCGTGGTCGGGGCGAGATCGTGCGGGCACGCCTCCTCCGCCACCGCCGCGTCGAGCACGACGCGACACGCCCGCGCCAGCGTCGAGTCGAGCCCGCCGGTGATCCCGATGCACGGGACATCCATGCGCGCGAGCTGTTCGAGCAGCGGGAAGAGCTCGGCCGTCTCGCCGCTCTTGGACAGCAGGATCGCGACGTCGTCGGGCCCGACGATCCCGAGGTCCCCGTGGACGCTCTCCGTGGGGTGGAGGAAGCTCGTCGGAGTCCCCGTGCTCGTCATCGTCGCCGCGATCTTCCGCCCGATCAGCCCCGACTTCCCGATGCCGGCGACAATCACGCGACCGCGGCACTCCGCGAGGAGCCGTACCGCCTCGGCGAACGACGGATCGAGCCGCGACACCGCCGTGCCGATGGCCGTCTGCTCAAGCTCGAGCACGCGGCGCCCGCGTGCGATGATGTCCGCATCGTCCATCGGCGGGACGTCGCCTCTCGTGCTCATCACTCCGCCTCCTCGCGCGCCCGCACGTACGCATCGACCTGTGCTTCCCACTCGCCGCGGGCCCGGAGCAGCGCCTCGCAGAACTCCCGGACCGCCCCCGCTCCGCCCGAGCGGCTCAGGTGCACGGTGGCGACCGCCTGGATGTCGGCGGATGCGTTCGCAACGGCGACGGGGAGCCCAACCCGCCGAAGCACCCCGAGGTCGGGGAGATCGTCCCCCACGAAGGCCACCTCCTCCCAGGAGATTCCGCGTCGCTCGAGAAGCGCCGCGAGGGCCGGGACCTTCCGCGCCCGACGATCCTGGATGACGTCATCGATCTGCAGCTCCGCCGCACGCAACGCGACACTCTGCGATTCACGCCCCGTGATGATCGCGGTGCGCAGCCCTGCCTGCCGGAGGAGCGTAATCCCGAGCCCGTCCTGGATGTCGTATCGCTTCAGCTCGACCCGCTGCCCCGCCGCGTCGCCGAGCACGACCCCTCCGTCCGTCAGCACGCCGTCGACATCGAAGCAGACGAGCCGGATCCGACGCGCGAGCGCGGCATCGATCGTCAGCACGGGAACGAGCGCGATGGGCATCACCCGCGGGCCGCCTCCCAGACGGCGACGCACCGCGCGACGAGCGCATCCAGTGCGTCCAGCGGGATCATGTTCGGCCCGTCGCTCGGCGCGCGAGCAGGATCGGGATGCGTCTCCATGAAGAGCCCATCGACGCCGGCGGCACAGGCGGCCATCGCGAGGGGCGCGATGAACTCCCGCGCGCCTCCGGACGCCCCGCTCGCCCCCTGCCCCGGGCGCTGAACCGCGTGTGTCGCGTCGAAGATGACGGGGGCGTCGCAGGCCTCT
>JACCDL010382136.1_pt1 | contig 12172 bp, 8 predicted proteins | sample 7441931 | NCBI WGS metagenome assembly JACCDL01 (sample SAMN15323437, study PRJNA562643) | freshwater metagenome | isolation source: river surface water | place: USA:Blue River Watershed | collected 2017-08-16 | reverse complement strand
TGATTAAATCAGAAGATACCACATAGCCTCCGCCATTGTACCTAAAGTCTAAAACCAATTCATTCACGCCTGCTGTTTTAAAACGACCAAAGATGGCCCTTAAACTATCGTCAAAACTCGTTAAGAATTGACTATAGGCAAGATAACCCACTTTTTTACCAGACCACTCGATAACGGTATCCGCTAAGATAGGATTGGTTTGTAATTCAACTTTAGTCACAGTTACAGATTTACCATTGGATACAAATGCACCATTGGTAAAGTCACCTAATCCAAGTTTTAAAGTTTGATTAGACAGGATGGTTGTATAGTTGGTGTTGGTAATAGTTTGGTCATCTACTTTCATAATGATATCTCCTCTTTTTAAACCTGCTTTTGCTGCGGGGCTTCCTTTTAAAACGTAGGCCAAAACAAAAGCGAGTGTGGTCTTGCTATCATCTGTATAAAACGCATTGTTTTTAACACCTAAAACAGTGCTCACCCCATTTAACTGATTTTGTAAATTGGTATAACTTTCATCGATCCAAGAAAATCGATCTGTTTTTCCATAATCATTTAATAAGGTATAAAAATAATCTGTAGGTTTTGAACTGGTGTTGGAGCTGGCTAAACTTGGCATATTCGTATTCCATAGATAATAATAACTCATCACCTCATGTATCCAAGTATTGGCGGCAATATTGGGATTGGTTGGTGTAGGAGGCGTAGTAGCTTTAGGAGCTGGTTCGGCAGTTTCTTTTTTACAAGCAGTCATGAACAATGCTAAAAATAAAAATGGAAGTAGCTTTTTCATATTGTTTAAATGATTCATCGTAAATTTAATCATTCTCTTGTAAACCACATAAAAATACACCACCAAAACATGCTTAATAGAATCCTTTCTTTCTTATTGTCCTTCATGTTACTATTTGCTATTAATAGTAATGCGCAATCTGCTTCCTACCTTGCAGAAGTGGATCAATGGCATGCAACAAGAATAGAGGCATTGAAAAAGCCCGATGGATGGTTGAATTTAGAAGGATTATTTTGGCTGAAAGAGGGCGTGAATCAATTTGGAGCTGATTCAAAAAATGACTTAGTGTATTCCAACCCAGCCTTCCCCAAACATCTAGGAGAGTTTATATTAAAAGAAGGTAAAGTGTTTTGGAAAAACGCAGCAGGGCAAAGCATAACGGTGAAAAACGCTGCTGGCGCTGTAGTTCAAGATTTTACCAATGTAAATTTATTATCAAAAACAGATGGTGAATATACAAACCACTGGAAAAATTTTACTTGGATCGTACTACAAAGAGAAGATAAAATTGGTATTCGTTTTAGAAACTTGAAAGCAAAAACATTACTAGAGTTTAAAGGCATCGATAGATTTCCTGTGGAAGCAAAATGGCGTATAAAGGCCAAAGTGATTCCACAAGATCAAAATCCATTGATGATCATGAATGTTTTAGGACAAAATACAGCGCAAAAACATGGAGGAAAACTGGTATTTGAAATAGAAGGCAAGACCTATCAATTAGATGCTATTGACGAAGGAGGCACCAGGTTATTTGTAACCTTTGCAGATGCTACCTCTGGTATTTCGACTTATGGTGCTGGAAGATTTATAGAATTAGAAAGACCTGATGCAAATGGCTATACCTATATTGATTTTAACAAAGCCTATAATCCACCTTGTGCCTTTACGGAATTTGCAACCTGTCCATTACCACCACCTCAAAATAGGATGACGATTGCCATACCAGCAGGTGAAAAAAAATATGGACATCACTAAGGTCTCCATTAACTTTGACGCCTCATGCAAACCTTTACGCCTTCTAACCCGCCTATTATTGCCATTGTTGGCTTAGGCTATGTGGGTTTGCCATTGGCCTTGGCTTTTTCGGGAAAGCATCAAGTCATTGGCTATGATACAGATCCAACTAGGGTAGAAGCGCTACTAAACGGCATAGATGCTACTTTACAAGCTTCAACAGCCGAACTTCAAACCAAGCAACAATTAGTATTTACTAGCGACCTGCATGCTATTTCAAAAGCGTCCGTTTTTATTATTACTGTGCCTACGCCAGTTCATGCAGATAAGACGCCAGACCTAGGCCCCTTGCTTTATGCAAGCGCTCAAATTGCAAGTATCTTGAAGCAGGGAGATATCGTTATTTATGAAAGTACAGTTTATCCAGGTTGCACAGAAGAGGATTGCGTGCCGGTGCTTGAACAAGGATCAGGTTTACAATTTAATAAAGATTTTTATTGCGGTTATTCTCCAGAAAGAATCAACCCGGGGGATCAAGTAAACACGCTAACAAAAATTAAAAAAATAACTTCAGGTTCTACGATAGCAATTGCAGATTATATTGATCAATTGTATGCAAGTATTATTTCTGCGGGCACTTATAAGGCACCTTCTATGAAAGTTGCCGAAGCAGCTAAATCAATAGAGAATGCTCAAAGAGATGTCAATATATCCTTTGTCAATGAATTGGCTTTAATTTTTGATCGCATGGGTATTGATACCAACGAAGTTTTAGCAGCTGCAAGTACCAAATGGAATTTTTTACCTTTCAAGCCAGGTCTAGTGGGAGGTCATTGTATCGGCGTCGATCCTTATTACTTAGCCTATAAAGCAAAAGCTTTAGGATACAATCCACAAGTGATTTTGTCTGGCAGAGAAGTGAATGATCAAATGAGTTTATTTGTAACAAATAAATTAATTGATTTACTACAGGCCAATGGAAAAAATATTCAAGCAGCAAAAATTTTAGTACTTGGTGTCACTTTCAAAGAAAATTGTCCTGATATTAGGAATTCAAAAGTATTTGAAATCATACACGCTTTAAAAGACAAAGGAGCCATCGTAGAAGCTTTTGATCCATTTGCCAATGCCGATGAAGTGCTTGCTAAACAACAAGTTCAATTGGTGACGGCATTGAATCAGTATGATGCGATTCTATTAGCGGTAGCACATGATTTTTTTAAAGCACTAGATTATGCAGCTTTGAAAAAAGATACACATGCTATCCTCTATGATACCAAAGCATTTTTAGATAGATCCATCGTGACAGCAAGATTATAGATAAATATTTTTACCTTCGGTTTTAAATTTCCTTCATTCCAATTTAACCCATTCACTATGATAGAGTCAAAAAGATTCGGTTCCAAAAAAGCATTAGTAGACATTGACGAAACAATTTGTTTTTATTCCGATAAGCGTGTGTATGAATTAGCGGAGCCAAATTTTGACAATATTGCTAAGATTAATAAATTATACGACGAGGGCTGGCATATCACTTATTGGACCGGAAGAGGAGAAAGCTCTAAGCGAGATTTAAGGGCGTTGACTTTAGGACAATTAACAGAATGGGGCTGTAAGTTCAATGACTTAATAACAGGCTATTGTCCAAACGGCGGTGCGGTTAAACCAAATTTCGATTTAGTGATTGATGATAAAGCAAAACGCATCGAAGAACTATAAGCTTAGAGTGCCTAAGCGGCTCTTTTGTTTTTTCTTGCAAAAGGTAGGTAGAACAACCAAAAATGTGAGATAGCCGCAATTTCAAAAGTAATCAAGTAGAAAGGCCAATCTCCTATGATGAGTGGATTGGTTGCAGTGGGACGAGCTCTTAAAAACATATAATTGGTCCCTATTGCATAATTCATTAGCCCCACCGAAAGTACTACCCATTGAGAGTAGCCAAATATTTTTAACCAGGATCCTGGCCTTGGTTTAAAGCCATTGTGTTGAACCATATATAAAACTACCAGTAATAGACCTCCGTGTCCAATAAAGAAGCTGTAAAAATTATAACCTACCACACCCGTATTAAATTCTGGTGTCATGAGTGCGTGTATGCCTCCTAATAGCCCCCAATAATATACAAACTCTCCCAAGAGTTGGTTTTTATTGAACAAATAAATAATGCATAAAATATTACTGATACTACATAAATGTGCGGGAATATTTTGTTGAATATTCCACAAGCCGTTATAGTAATTGTAGGTTTGTTCGATGAGGAGGTTGGCCATTAATAAAAGAGCAATAAATAAATCGTATTGCTTGATCTTAATGGCTTTGATATATTTAGGAAGTTGGATCAATACAAAAATACAACCACTGATTAATAAAATACTTTGCCACCATAGAGGAGAAAAAGTAGCCAGTGTGATTGATTTTTCAAATTGCATAAGTAGTTCACCTGATTCAATACATTCATATAGTTGACTGCATCTACAGAGGCACAATTTAACTTTTTCTGACTATAATCTATCGACTATATTATAGAACTAAGTCATGCTCAAAATTTAATTAGGGGTGAATGTCATGCTATTTTCCGCCACAGCTGTAAAACTGCTTTATTATTAGTGCTATTTGCTAGGTCTGACGTTGTTTTAATCATGCAAAAAAAATATATACATCAAGCAGGTCTCAAACAAGTTTTCATTTGCGATCAGCAAGCGATTTATGCCATGGGTTGTGGTCAATTAGCCAAAGCGCATCCTATGTGCAATGGTTATCGAGTGCTTAGTTCTATTGACGATATTGCTAGTATTGAATTGGAGCCGGAGCAAGGCTTATTCATTATTGATTGTGCTTTATTTGATTTTGATGAACCCACTGTTCGTAATAAGATTCAATCCCTTCAATTGGTTTTTCCATTGATAATCTTATTAAACGAAGACACGCCAGATTATACCTTGTACCAGTTACTGGACCTAGAAGTAGATGTGTTAGTGTCAAGAAATATGTCCAGCAATGAGTGGAATAAAGCAGTCGAAATGGCTTGTCAACATAAGATCTATTTTTGCAACCACACTGCAGAACGTGTTTTCTCCTTAACACAGGAAATGAATAAAATTAATTTAATAGAACGCGTTCAAGCCCTCATGCTCTATGATAAATATATTTTGATCCGAATCTGCGAAGAAGCATCCAGCAAACAAATTGCAGCTGAGCTTGGACATAGTAAAAGAACCATCGAGGGTCATCGAACCAGGCTTATGCAAATCCTCGCAGTAAAAAACGTAGCAGGACTTGTAAAGATTGCTATGATTACAAAACTATACGATCATTATTTAGCCAACCCAGGATGGTACGCTACTTGCTTATTGGCTAAAACATCTTCTTTATAATAGTGGATAGTTTTGAATTGTCCATGAATGAATCCTGCAGCTTGGTTGGTGAAATGTTTGCTTTCGGCAAATCTACTTTGTCCACCTGTGATGATTGTTTTTGCTTTTAATTTTTTTCCAAACTCAACTGCCGCAACAAAACTATTGCCGGTGTAGCCATAACGCTTTGTGGTATTGGGATAGCGTCTGCTTTCAAAAGAAGGCAGGCCGCCCCATCTTGAAGATGCTTGATTTACGGCCAAACTCATTTGATTGTCATCAAAATTTTTGCCTGGCCCCACTCTTTGATAACGATTGATGGCACCCCATTTCACTTCCCAACTACCATACCATTTTTCAAATTGGTCCAAAGTGGCTTCTAATAATTTGATCTTGGTTTCAAAAGGCACTTCTTGGTCCATGCGATTGTATTTGACTAAAATCTGTGTGGCTGCTTCTTCGGTTTCGGCTGGCGGAATTTCTGTACCCCATTTAGTAGCCCACTCAATAGCAATGCTTGTAGCAATTGAATTGGTATCTGCCACATGATCCCAATCTGCTAAATAGTCAATCGCCTTTCTTGTTCTTGGTGCAAGGGTTGCTGTTTTTGCAGCTTCAATAAAACCTGGTAATAAAATATCGAAGGCGCTTAATTTTTTATTATAACCTAGTGCTATCAATTCATCTAAATTGATTTTGTCAATTTTAGATAATAAAGCAACCGCGGTGACACCCCTTCCATTTTCTCCATCGGGTGCCATATAAGCTGGATAAGCACTCGCTTTAGGACTTTGAGCGCCTGCAACGGTGAAGGGCGTTGCATTACAATTTTGTAACCAGCCATTAGAAGGGTTGATACTTTGCACAATCTCTTTTAAAGCATGTATACCCATCCAGTTGGTCGCTTTGGTACTGCCGTCTACTGGCTTAGTGTAATCAAATGCTGGATCACGCTTAGGCATAAAATTACCATGCCAATAAGCAATATTGCCCGCAGCATCTGCATAGACCGTATTATTACTATTATTTGCTAATAGCTCCATTGCTTTTGTATAATCTGCTAAACTCTTAGATTTTGTTCTTGACCAACATTCCATTAATGCATCTAAGGATCTATTGTTTTCTTGTAGACTTAGCCATTTTCCTTGCTGCATTCCCATCACTGGCCCGTGACCTGTGAAGTAGGTGTCGAATGATTTTGTTTTTACAACACCTTGCTCAAGGTATTTGATATCAATTTTTCGAGCACCCATTTTTTTAGTTTCTTTTTCGTAGGTGTAAAACAATTCGTCATTTATTTTTTGAACCTGCTCTTCATATACATCGGCAACATCTGCATAACTACTGGTATGCATCCAGCCACAATGCTCGTTGAATCCTTGGTAAATAAAAAACTGCCCCCAGGTAACTGCACCGTAGGCATTTAAGCCTTCTTCGCTCACCATATGCATTTCTGATCTAAAATAAAAAGGCACATGTGGGTTGATGTATAACATCGCATTGCCGCTCTTGCTATGTTTAGGTGCAATCGCAAATCCATTGGAACCCTTTAATGTTTTATCCTCCATGTCATAATTAGGACGCACACTATTGAATGCTATAGGGTTGGCCACAAGTTGTTGTCCATAAAATGCCTCCACATGCTTTTCGGTGATACCTGCCGTCCTTGTTGGAGAAACACTGCCATCTGTCCACATCAAATGATACCAAGGCTTAAATTTTTTGAGCACTGCTGGTTTTACTTCAGGATGTTTGTATAAATAATAATTGATTCCATCTGCATGTGCTATTAATAGTTGCTTAAACCACAAAGGGCTTCTTTCAAAATCTTTTACAGCTGCTGCACTATCTTGAATCAATTGCATCATGAGGTCTTCATAAATCATTTTAGGGCCTTCCATCTCGGCGCGACGTCCCAGCATTTCTAAAAAATTCTTTTCTATCTGTGGAAAGTTTTCTTCGCATTGTGCATACATCAATCCAAATACAGCATTTGCATCCGTTTTGCCATAGACATGAGGGATATCCCATTCGTCACGAATGATGGTGGTTTGTGTAGCATGTTGATTCCACCTGGCAAGTTCAGCACTGGTTGGCTTTTGTGCATATAGAGTGCTACTTGAAACTAGTAATACCAATAAGAAATAATATTTTTTCATATAATAATTTTTAGATAGCCCTACAAAATGCTACATGCTATATTTTGAAATTAACTTTCGGGGGTTTATTGTCCCTTTGATTTATAATCCCCAAGTTTTGATACGTTCTAAATTAATTTTTGCACAGTCTAAAGGTGCAATACCTTGATAGGATTCTTGTTCAATGATAAAATGGTGCGTGCCACCAATTGCCTTAGCCAGCAAGCTTACAGCTTTTGGATCTACAAGGCCATTGCCTAAAATGGTACTGTCATGTCCGTCATTCATTTCGCCTACAGCTACTTTGATTTCATCTTTTACATGGACAGAGGCAAATCTGCCTGGATACTTTTTAAGCCAATCCATACCTCTTGCGCCAATGCCAAACATATTACCAAAATCCAATTGATGGATCACTAATTCAGGATCTGTTTCCTTTAAGATGATATCATAAATCAATTGACCATTTACTTTTTCGACAAATTCAAAATTATGGTTATGGTAACCAAAACGCATGCCCGACTCCTGACACAATTCTCCCGATAAGTTAAAGACTTCTAATTGATGCATTAAAGCATCATAAGAGGTTCTTACTTTTTCATCCATCCATGGACTAATCACATATTCTTGCCCTAAAGTAACTGCATCATCAATGGTGTATTTCCAAGCATCCGTAAATTCTTTTTTAGCCTTATCCCAATGTGTTGCATTCATCACAGTATGGCCACTAGGCATCTCCATTCCAAGATCTGTCAATATTTTTTTGAATTCAATAGCAGTAAAGCCATAAAATTTTCTATTACTGTAATTCGCATGCTCCACATATTGATACCCCATTTTAGATAAAGCTTTTAGGGTACCTAAAGGATCTTTAAACATGGTATCACGCACGGTATACAATTGAATGCCAATTTTAATTTTAGCATCGGCTAAAATATTTTTTGACCATAAAGCACTTGGCGCTAGACCAATTCCTAAAAGGGCCAAGCTACTATTTTGAATAAATTTTCTTCTTGAGTTTTGCATCGCATTAAATTGAGTACTTAAACTTACAAAATTTCGCGCGGATGCGCGCGAAAAAACAAAAGAGGCGGACCAACGGTCCGCCTCTTTTTAAAAAACCTTATTTCTTCCAATCTATAGCTTGTAAACGCCATAGAATCAGTAGTGCTTATTCAGCTACTTTGGTATTTTTAACTGGTTTTTTATCCAAGTACTCTTTACGATCTACTTTAGAATTTCCAGTCACCATTTCATCTAAATTATCGCCTTTGTATAGACGACCATTTTTCATGATGTATTGGATGCTATTTGTATTTCTAATGTCCTCTAAAGGGTTCTTATTTAAAATGATTAAGTCGGCTAATTTACCTGCACTAATACTTCCCAAATCCTTATCTAAGCCTAAGCTTTCTGCGCCCAAGATCGTAGCTGTTTTTAAAGCATCTAAATTACGCATGCCGCCAGATTGCATAGACCAAAGTTCCCAATGGTACCCCAATCCTTGTAATTGACCATGACTTCCTATCCCTGCAAGACCACCTGCTTCTACAATTTGCTTCATGCTCTTTGCATGTTTTTGAAACACATGCTCTTCTGGTAAGAACCATGTAGCACGACGTCTAGACTTGTTCGCTAATTCTTCGTAAGGCGTATAGTATTGCATTTTTGCATCTCCATATACATTTTCTGTTTCGTAATAATAGTTCTCCGCCCATGGACCACCATAAGAAACCAACAAAGTCGGAGTTACGGCCATTTTTGAAGTCGCAATGGTTTTTACCACGTCATTGTATAATGGGTAAATAGGCAAAGAGTGTTCGTGACCAGGATAACCATCTAATAAATTAGTCATGTTTAATTTAAAATCCAATCCCCCTTCTGTAGTTGGCATTAATTTTTGATTCTTAGCTGCTTGAATCACCCATTGTCTATGTTTACGATTACCAACTAAATACATTTTAATGTACTTAGTATTAAAGTACTTACTGTATTGTGCTAAAACAGATTCCGCTTGCGCAGAGTCTTTTAAATTATAAGACCAATAACCCACACCTGGACCTGTAGAGTAAACTCTTGGTCCAACCATTTTACCCGCTTCCACTAAATCGCTATAAGTTAATACATCGGTAGTGGCTGTTTGTGGGTCACGAGTGGTGGTTACGCCATAAGCTAAATTGGCTGCGTAAATCCATGCTTGATTTTTATGAATACCCCAACTAGGCCACATATGTGAGTGGGTGTCTACAAATCCTGGCACCACAGTTTTACCCGCAAGGTTCACGCGTTTTGCACCAGCAGGTACTTTCAATGAACCAGCTTTACCTACTGCTTGAATTCTATTTTTCACTACCAAGATATCTCCATTGTTGATCACTTGATCTCCATTCATGGTGATGATTCTTGCGTTCGTTAATAAAACAGTGGTATTAGGCATATCATTTTCGTAATATACTTTCACCCAAGTTTCTGTTGCTTTATATTTTGGTGCTTCTTTTTTATCTTCTTTCTTTACAATAGTGGCACTGTCTTTTTTAGTTGTATCTTTTTTAACAGCAGCTTCAGCTTTTTTAGCAGTTGCTACACTATCATCAAAAGCATAAGCAGCGTCAATATCATAAGTAAAATGTGCTGCACCTAAACTCCAATGAATCGTTTTGCCATCTGCCTGCCAGCTTGGGAATTCACCACCAATCTCAGTCAATAATTTACTAGGGAATGCAGCACTCTTTGCATCGGCTACAGAAATTGAAACTGACTTGCCTGATTGAGGGATGGTTACGTAATAAATATTGTTATTCACCTGTGCGATTGCAGCGCTTCCTTTTGGTGACAATAAAATTGTATTGGCACTAGAAGGTGGATTGTTTTCTTTTGCTGCTTCGTCTTCATCCGTTACTTCTGGAATAATACATGGGTCAGCAACTGGTTTACCGCGATGTTCGGGGATACTACCAAAAGTGGTGATACCAGAAATTTTTGCAATCTCTTTTTCATCTCCACCATCCCATTGAATAGAAATCAATCTGCCGCGGTTGTTTAAATAAATTCGACCATCATTCATTGCAAAATGAGGATTGTATCTTCCGTTTGCTTTATCAATGATGGTTTCTTTTCCAGTACTTAAATCTATCCATGCCAATTCATCTTCCGCATCATCATAAGTGGGTTCAATCGCGTCTTTGAATTTTTGAGCATTCGTTTTATTGTACACTAATTTTTTTCCTGTTGGATCAATAGCTAATCCTTGATACAATGCATTTTCTTTAGTAATAGCTTGTACTACATTGTTGGCTAAGTCAATGTATTGAATACTTCCACCTGCTGCATTCCAAGTGGTAAAATAAATACCAGTTCCGTTGGTGTTCCATACTGGCTGTGCTTCTGTGAAATCATTTTTTGTCAAACGTGTAGGATTGCCATTAGGATACTCCATTACATACAAACGATTCAATACTGTAAAAGCTAAATGCTTTCCATTAGGTGAAGGCACGGCATCTCTAATTTGAGTCGCCATTGTTGCAATCGTATCTTTAATAGGGTACTTAAATAATACTTCAGGACCCATTTCTATTTTTGCATCTACGGTGTAAGCAATTTCAGTTTGTGCAGCTGTTTCAATATTGATCTTATTAATTTTACCTCCATAAGAAGCCAATACATATTTACTATCTGGCGTAAAACTCATTGCGGGTAACACCCCTAATACGGCAATAGATTCTTGATCGTCTCTTTGAACAGGATACGCTAACCATGTTTCTTCACCAGTGGCTAAATTTCTTTTTACCAATCCAGTTTTATCTTCAAAACGAGAACCGTATACCATCCATTTGCCGTCTTTAGACAAGACAGGAGTGAAGGCAGATCCATACCTAGAAGCTATGGTTCTAGTAGTACCTTTTTCTCTATCATACACACCTATACTATATTGAGGTAACATGGCATTGTAGTTCCATGCGCCATTTCTTGCACTATAATAAATGTAACGACCATCTGCACTCACTGCAGGGTCAATTGTTTTTAATGCAGCAGGTGCGTCAATTAAACTGGTTCCTGCACCACCATTTTTATGCATTAAATATAATTTCGTATTACGACGACCTTTTGTGTAGACAATATAATTCCCATCAGGTGTATAAACTGCACCCGGAAAATTATTGTTCTGATCTTCGGTCAATGCAAGGGTATCTTTTTTCTCTAGATCGATATACCATAAATTTTCTGCACCAGAACGATCAGAAATAAATAAGATACGCTTACCATCTGGGCTAAAGCTTGGGTGGTTGTCATAAGCAATACCCTTGGTGATGGCTGTTGCTTTTCCTCCTTCCATTGGTATACTATAAATGTCTCCCATTAAATCGAACAAGATGGTCTTACCATCAGGACTCACAGCTAGAGAAGTCCAAGTACCTTCGTTGGTGGTGAAGTCTACCGATCTTGTGGCTTTTAAAGGCAAGCCTTTGAATTGGGTGTAAGGCAGGCTATCTTTTTTAGGACTTTTTTTGTCCTGTGCCTGTGCTTGGATTAAACCTAATCCCATCATCAGGGTCAAAGCATATATTCTCATGATAATTATTTTTCGAAAGTTACGTTAAAGGGATAGTCCATTAAAAAAAAAGGTCCCTATTCAAAATCGCCGCTCATCAAATATTTCAATAATTTTAACTAAAAATTTAGTCAGAATTACTCTATTTTGACTTATGTTTACGAACCCAATCGTATATTTACAGTATGAATACACAAAAAATAGCTCAATTTATTTTCATAAACTGCTTACTATTAATTAGTTATGTAAATTTTGCTCAAAATACAAGCATTCAAGGCACCATTAAGGATAGTATTGCGAATCGCGCATTGAACGCAGCAACGGTTTCATTGGTGAATGCGAAAGATTCTTCTTTAGTTAGTTTTACAAGAACCAACGAGTCAGG
>JACCDL010400969.1_pt1 | contig 12186 bp, 14 predicted proteins | sample 7441931 | NCBI WGS metagenome assembly JACCDL01 (sample SAMN15323437, study PRJNA562643) | freshwater metagenome | isolation source: river surface water | place: USA:Blue River Watershed | collected 2017-08-16 | reverse complement strand
ACGTACGCAGGCCTGCGCTGCGTGGTTGAAAGCGTTTGACGCCCAGGCCATTCGTGCGTGGGTTCAAGGCTTGGGGCTCGACACTTTTGTTGGCACCTCGCAGCGTGTGTTCCCCACGGACATGAAAGCGGCGCCTTTGTTGCGGGCTTGGTTGCACCGCTTGCGGCACCCTGCACAAGGTACGCCCGTGACCTTCCACATGCGGCATCGCTGGAACGGCGCGTTTCAGCACAACGCGTCAGCACCCCATCCGTTCCACTTGGTGTTTGACACACCGCAGGGCCCTCACACCACCGAGGCGGATGCGGTGGTGTTGGCGCTGGGCGGTGGCAGTTGGGCCAAGCTGGGCTCTGACGGCGCTTGGCAGCCTTGGCTCAGCGCGCTTGGCTTGGATGTGGCGCCCTTGCGCCCCGCGAACTGTGGCTTTGATGTGCAAGGATGGAGCGCGCACTTGGCGACCCAATTTGCAGGCACACCCTTGAAGGCAGTCGCCCTGTCGTTCACCGACAGCGTGGGTCACAGCTTCTCGCGTCGCGGTGAATTTGTGGTCACTGCCACCGGCATTGAAGGCAGCTTGGTCTATGCCGCATCGTCGCTGTTGCGCGATGAGATCGCGCGCAGCGGGCACGCCACCTTGCACTTGGACCTGAAGCCCGACTTCACGGCGGAACGTGTGTTGAAAGAGGTGCAACACCCAAGGGGCTCCCGCTCCCTCAGCAGCCATTTGAAAAGCCGCCTCCACCTCACACCCTTGCATCTGGCGCTGCTCCACGAGGTGTTGAGCAAAGAGGCCATGCACGACGCCGCGCAATTGGCACACACCATCAAACACTTGCCCCTCACACTCGCCGCGCCGCGTCCGCTGGACGAGGCCATCAGCAGCGCAGGTGGGGTACGACTCGAAGCGCTGGATGAACGGCTGATGGCCAGGGCCATGCCAGGCCTGTTCCTTGCAGGAGAAATGCTCGACTGGGAAGCGCCCACAGGCGGCTACCTGCTCAGCGCTTGTTTGGCCAGTGGCCGAGTGGCGGGGACGGGCGTAGCCGAGTACCTGAGCCACTATGATTGAGGTCTTGCTTCGTTTTTGACCGTTTTCAGCCATGTTCCGCACCCTGCTCAAATCCAAAATTCACCGCGTCGCCACCACCCAGTGCGAGCTGCACTACGAAGGCTCGTGCGCGATCGATGAAAACTTGCTGGATGCGGCCAACATTTGCGAGAACGAACAAGTCCACATCTGGAACATCAACAACGGTGAACGCTTCATCACCTACGCCATCAAAGGCGAGCGTGGCTCGGGCATGATTTCTGTCAACGGTTCTGCCGCACGTCGTGCCAGCGTGGGTGACTTGTTGATCATTGCGTCGTTCGCGCAAGTGCACGAAAAAGACGTGGCAACGCACGCGCCACAACTGGTGTTTGTGGATGAACACAACCAGCAGGTGGGCTTGCGCCACCATGTGCCCACGCAGGCTGCGCCTGGGCATGGGACGGACGAATGTTGAGCTAATTTAGCTATCTCGCCCGTATCAGCGCACGATCGAGCATCGTGCGTTTTACTTTGTGGAACCCTCTAAAGCAATGGTTCTAGAGCGTATTTGTTATTGAGACTTTGCGTCTCTCCCTCTACGATTTTGGTTGTTACTTATTCAACCATGCACATGAGATTTGCAACCGTTACGTCCTTGATTTCTGCGGCCCTGATCGCAGTCCTCAGTTCTGCTGCGATGCTCTTTTTGCACCAGCCTGGCAATACATCCATCCACCGCTTCATGCCGCGATCCACCATACAAATTGAGTGGGGCGAGGGGTCTGAAGCTGGCGTGCCAGAGAACGTCATTCCAAAACACTAAAGCAGGTCTACCGATGTCCAGATTCCTCACCCCTCATTCCCGATTTGTCCGTATGGCATGCGCACTTACCAGCGTTGTTTTCATGTCCAGCACGGCCGTATGGGCGGCAAAAACAGAGCGTGTGGGCATCAAGCTGAGCAACGACGAGGCCGAATTCGTCTTTGCTGGCAAATGCGCAACCGAAGAGCCTTATCGACTTGTGGCGTATAAAAAAACTGTGACTGGCTTGACTCAGTCGTTTTATGACTACGAAGGGCCCAATGGCAAAGGAACCGTACAAACTGAAACAGTTCCCAAAGTGATGGCCGCCAGGGTCTGCCGCAAAATGGCGGAAATCATCAACGCCAACTACTGGGAATGAGCCTTTAATTGGTGCAGCATTCTTTGATATCTATAACCAAAGTTTAGTTGCCGCAGCTATGGCGAGTCAGTAGCATTGTGCTAATGGACGTCCGTGTTAAAAAATCTCTCCTCATCATCGATGACCACCCGGTCTACCGAGATGCGTTGAGTGAAAAATTGGCGCATGAATTTGAACCACTGGGGATCCTTGTTGCCGTCGCCAGCAGCGCGAACGAAGGCTTAGAGGTCATCACAAACTCCAACAAGCCCTGGGTGGTCTTGCTAGACATCTTGATGCCAGGGCTCAGCGGTCTAGCGGGCATCAAGGTCTTTAAAGATCTCCCGAACGTTGAGCAAGTGGTCGCTATTTCAGGTCTGGACGAACACGCTTGGGAGCCCAAAACAGTTTCCGCCGGCGCTTCGATGTTTTTATCTAAGAACAGCACCGCAGACTTCATCATTCGCAAACTCACGCCGCTGATGTCGGAGCAGTGCGACCCCGTCGCGACGAACGAGAGTTCGGAGCCGAAAGAGTTTCGGCTGACCCAACGGCAACTGCAAGTACTCGACTTGATTTCTCAGGGCCACCCCAACAAGGTGATCGCGGACTACCTGGACATCAGCGAACAGACGGTGAAAATTCACATCAACCAAATTTTCAAAGAGCTACGGGTTTTCAATCGAACCCAGGCTGTACTCAAGGCGCAAAAGCATCAACTGCTACCTTGACGATTCAACCCTACCCAAGCTCGCCTCTTGCTCAAATGCCATGCCAGTGAATCAGAGCGCCACTTCCGTGGCAATCCAAAGTGATCAAGCAGACGAGATCAACAATTTTTATTTGCTGCGCGAGAAGTCGATCCACATCATCAAAGCAGCCCGCTCCGCTACGCTGGCCAATGTCTTGGCTCCACTGCTCTGTATCCCGATGTTCAAAGATGAAGTGCCATTCTCGGATTTGGCGATCTGGCTGGGCTATATGTTTGTTGTGGTCTCCATCCGAACTTGGATTGTTTACAGGCTGCCATTTGAAGCAGAAAAGATTGTTGCCCCGCAGCGCGATTTGAAAATCATCACTTACGCCATCGGCATCGTCGGTTTTGGTTGGGGCTTGGGATGGATCTTGATGGCGCCCGACTTGCAGATGGTGAACCGCATGATCTATGTGTACATGACCACAGCCGCCATGATCTCGAGCATGTTTGCCTACAGCGTGAACACGCCCACGTTTTACGCATTCACGTTGCCCATCATGTTTCCTTCGCTGGGCAGCGTGCTGTGGTCGGTCCATCTTTTTCCCTGGCCATTCATGGTGGGTTTAGCTTCCCTGTATGTGGTGGTCTTGAGCATTGCGAAAAATTTTTCCCAGACTTTTGAGAATTCAGTACGGCTGAGATTTCGCAACGAGCGCCTCTACCAAGACTTGGCGACTGAACGCGACCAATCCATTGCCGCCAATGTGGCGAAGTCCAAGTTCATTGCGGTTGCCAGCCATGATTTGCGACAACCCATGCATGCGGTCAACGTCTACCTCGACCTGTTGAATCACGACAACTTGCCCGAACAAGAAAAGAAATCGATTTCCAAAATTAAAAGCAGCATCACCACACTGAATGCGATGTTTGACTCGCTGTTGAACATCAGCAAACTGGACGCCGATGTGATGCAAGTGAATCACCGTATTTTTCGCTTACGAGATCTGGCGGATACGGTGCGCGACTTGAGCGACGCCAAAGCCATGAGCAAGGGGCTGGTGTTTCACCTGATTTGTCCTGACTTGATGGTGCGTGGTGACAAGCTCCTTCTCCAGCAAATCATCATCAACTTGGTTTCAAATGCTATTCAATACACCGAGCAAGGCCAAGTGACCCTGCGATTCGAAGTGGTCCATGACTGCTTATCCATCGATGTTTCAGACACCGGCTGCGGCATCGCGCCAGCAGAGCAAACGCAGATCTTCAGCCAGTTTTACCGGACAGACCAAACACGCGCATTGCACGATGGATTAGGACTTGGTTTATCAATCGTTCAACGTTTGTGCAGTTTGATTGGCGCCGATATTCGTGTCATCTCGGACCTCGGTCAGGGTGCGCAATTCACCGTAACCACCCCGTTTCCTGCTTCTGCCAGCGAAGCCGACATTTCAACTGCGCCGACAGCGCCCAAAAAGCAAAGCACTCATCGCAGCCTACAAGGTAAATACATCGCGGTGATTGAAGACAACCCCATCATCGTCGAAGCGTATCGACAAAACTTGTCCAGCAAAGGCGCCTATGTTCAAGTGTTGTCCGAATACGAGACCGAGTTGGAGGCCCAGTTAGAAACGATAGACCGTCTCGACTGCATCCTGAGTGACTATCGCCTGACACAAACCACTGGCGACGTGGTGATACAAAAACTCCGCGACAGTTACAACAAAGAAATTCCCGCGATCATTGTGACGGCGGACACCTCGCCCTCACACATCAATATGTTTGCTCAGTTGAATATTCAAGTGCTGCACAAACCGATCAGCTTTCACGACGTTGCCACGGCTATTGAAAAAATTGTTGAGTGAGGCTGCCGGTGCGTGCCGTCTGCCACTAAGCCGTGATGTCGACCACCGCCCCTTTGTAACCATGCGGCGAATACAAAATTGCTTTGTAATCTTTGAATTTCAGCTCGCGAATTAAGTCGCCAGTTTGCTGCTGCTCCACTTTGACAGACAGCAAGGCTTGCTCTTTGTTGTATGAGATATCAAGTCGGTTGACGTTGGCGGCCTGTTCTGCACGCGCAGCAAGTTGCGCCTCGATCAACTTGATGTTGGCCAGCATGTCGGGCTGCGCTTGACGCTTCACCTCCAGCGCATCTTTAGATTTACCCGCCACTTGGGGTGCCACATCGCCAGCCACGCGATGAGGGCGCGCGGACACCTGCGCCGACATGCTCGCGGCGGTTGGCACATTCGTCGATGTCACACTCAGGCTGTTCACGCTTGATCTCCTTGTTGACCAAGAACAATAAAAATATAGCGCACGGGCGTCGATTTTTGCAAGACCCCATGCGCTCTATTAGCATTCCAGGATGTTCAAGTACTTCAGCATTCACACCGCCTACCTGTTGATTGGGTTGTTGTATGTGCTGCTGCCCATCATGTCGTGGGTCATCTTGGCGAACCAACGACGCAAAGAAGTGGCTTTGTGGTGTTTTGGTGGGATTTTGTTTGGTCTAGGCGCCATGCTGATTGGACTGCGCTTGGTTCTCGACCCCTTGGTGTCATACACACTAGCAATTGCCCTACTTTGGTTCGGATTGGCCATCAAGATTGACGCCTTGAAACTAGAGCTCAACATCCGACCCGAACCCTATGCGGCCTTTTTTATGGGAATGGCTTATATCGCGGTGTATGAGTTTTTCAGGACTGTGGTGCCATTGCCTATGGTGCGATTCAGCGTGGGCATGCTGGCATTTGTTTTTCAGTCGCTGTTCATTGGTCATTTGGTACTCGCTTTTTACAAGCGTGAAAAGCTGCAGAGTTTGCTGTGGTTGTTTTTCACCTTTGTTGCAGCGGCTGCCCTCAACGTGATCAAGCTGTTGCTGGTGGTCACGGGCTATACCGCGCCCGATGTCAGCAGCTCCGAACTGGATGGCTTGCTGACCGTGACGTCGGGCTTATTGCTGGCCGTGGTCGGCAACTTCGCATTTGTCGGGCTGTATCTTGAGCGGGCAGTCAAAACCCAGGAGTCCAAACTGTCGCGCCAAGTGGCACAACTGGAACGTCAACGCTCCATCGGACTCATGGCCACGTCATTTGCCCATGAGCTGTCGCAGCCCTTAACCTCGATCTCGCTTGACCTAGAAAACATCAAAGAGCAAAACAAAACCCAAGGCATCACCCCATCGGCATTGACCCAAGCCATTGAAGAGGTTGAAAAGACACTCACGCACGCCATGAATTTGATTGCGCGCATTCGCAATTACATCCACCCCCAAGCTGCCAATTTTCAGGAAAACGATTTGGTTCACTTGTTGCGTGATGTCGCCACCATCGTGAACTACGAAACTCGGACCCATGGCGTGACGCTCCAATTCGACCTACCCGCTGAACTGAACGTGTGGTGTGACAAGGTCGAGATTTCGCAGATCGTATTGAATGTGTACCGCAACGCCATTGAAGCGATGCAAGACTCGCCCGAGCGCATGTTGTTCATCACGATGCGAAAAGAAGCCCGGCAGGCAGTGATTCAATTCAAAGACACGGGGGTGGGCATCACCGATGCCGTCAAGGACCATTTGGGCAACGCTTTCTTCACCACCAAGGATTCCGGGCTGGGCGTTGGCCTCTCTATTTCCAAAGCCATTGCCGACAAGCACGGCGGTACTCTGGTCATTGACAATGGTCTCTCGGGTGGGGCGCTGGTCACATTGCGTCTGCCGATCGGGCCTTGATGTTTGTCAATTACATAATTTTCGCCGCCGCTCTACGCCCATCGGCGTATTGACCGGCACCTGATGGGCTGAGAGAGTGGCGGTTGTTTTGATGACCCCGCTGCCGCAAACTACCCCATGACCCCGCTCGATCGTCCACCGCCGCCTGACGCATTTGTGCGCTGTGACGCAACCTACTTGCGCGAATTGCGCGAGGCATCGGGCATGGACTTGATGATCCTCGCACGCAAAGCCTGTTTGTCGGTAGGCCAAGTGCGCGAGCTCGAGAGTGGCAAAGACGGACGTTACTTTTATTCGGAGACCATCAAGCGCCAAGCCTACAAACGGGTCTTGCAAGTGCTGGGGGTGACGCCACCCCGCGAGGCACCCGATGTCACGACGCCTAGCCTCTCCAGCGACGACCCCCGCTTGGGCTCACTCGATCAAATCGCAGCGATGAGCCATCGCCCCGCGATGAATCGCTCCCTGTTCAGCGCCTTTCATGTCGCGGTCGATCGGCTGCATCAACACAAGCAAACCGTGAGTGCGACTGTGTTGTTGCTGTTGGCCGTTGGCGGACTGGCCCTCTATGGCACGCCACGTGCCACGACGAGCAAGCCGACAGAAGACGCGCGCGTGGCAGCCAAAGAACCAGCGACAGCCCCTGCGCCCACACAGACTGCCGCTTCCGCACCCGTACCGTCTGAAGCAAAGGCGCCGCCACTCACATTGCCTGTCGTCACACCCCCACCTTCGGCCACAGCAGAAACCACGTGCGCCTTCAGCACAGAGGCCATGCCGCAACTGACCCCCGTGCAAGCGCACAAAGAAGGGCGCTATGTGTACGTGGTGAGCACCGTCGACGCACAGGTTTGCGTGGTCGATGCACAACAGCGCGCCACCCTGCTCCAGATGAAGACCGGCGAAAGCCGAAGTGTCTATGGGGCTGCGCCCTGGCAAATCTCGAGTTCGCAATTGCCGCAACTCAAAATTTATTTTCAAGGCGGCTTGGTGGCGCGGCCGGAAGGTGCGCTTCAGCGCCTCTCATTGGTAGAAGCGCCAGTGACGCGCTGAGTTCATGTTCAAGCCACTCAAGTTAGGTTCCGCAGACAAGGAAGCCACACGCCACCCCACCGTGATTGGCAAGTCCACGGTGATCGTGGGCAACATCGTGTCCCAAGATCAAGTGCAACTGAGTGGTCATGTGGTGGGCAACATCGACGTCAATGGCGGCCCCCACGCGCAATTGGCGGTGATGGCACAAGGGCACGTTGAAGGCGATATCAATGCACAACAGGCCTCGGTGAACGGCGTGGTCACCGGCAACATCGCCTCGACTGGCCGCGTCGAATTGCATTCAGGTGCCGATGTCAAAGGCAACATCACTTACGCCACGATGGCCATCGAGCATGGCGCCAAGCTCTACGGAATAATGAGCAGCAAAGATGCCGAGCAACCCTGAACTTCTCGCCAACTCCTTAGGCCATGTGGTGGTGATCGACGACGACGCCTCCGTGCGTCGCAGCGTGCGCACGATGCTCGAGCGCGTGGGCTACACCGTCAGCGTGCATGAGGGCGCCAGCGCGTTTTTAGAACAAGACCCGCCCACTGCGCCGGCGGTGCTGTTGTTGGACATGCGCATGCCGGGCATGACGGGCGTGGCACTTCAGGCACACATCAAAAACTCGGGTCTACAAGCGCCTGTGATTTTCATGAGCGGTGACAGCCGCCCCGACGAGATCATCACGGCAATGAAGCAAGAGGCCTTTGATTTTTTGCTCAAGCCTTTCACGGCCCAAGCCATGCTTGGCGTCGTCGAACGCGCCATGCAAGCGGCGCAAGACGCGTTGCAACACGACCATCATCTGCGCGCCATCGCGCTGCAACTGCAACAACTGACGCCGCGCGAGCTGGAAATTTGCAAATGGATGGTGCGTGGCTACACCAACAAACAAATTGCGGCATTTGATGGCGCCGCACCCGCCACCATCAAGCTACACCGCGCCCACGTGATGGAAAAAATGGGCGTTCGCACCTTGCCCGAACTGATCGAAACCGTCGGCCTCCAATTCACTGCCAGCTAAGCCTGCGCCTCCCGTCGCGCTCACGATTCGCGCTACCATTTCCGAATGCTGCAGTACGAAACCGTCCCCGTCACCCCGTTCCAACAAAACTGTTCCATCGTCTGGTGCGATGAAACGATGAAGGCCGCCATCATCGATCCCGGTGGGGACTTGCCCCTGCTGGAAGACGCTTGCAAACAACTCGGCGTGACGCTCGAGCAAATCTGGATCACCCATGGCCACATCGACCACGCAGGGGCGACGGCCGAACTGGCGGAGAAGTTGAGCCTGCCCATCATCGGCCCACACGAGGGCGATCAGTTCTGGATTGATGGCTTGCCGCAGGCTGCGGCCAGCTACCGCTTTCCCCCCGCACGGCCGTTCACACCCACACGTTGGTTGCACGACGGCGACACCGTCACCCTCGGCCAACACACCTTGCAGGTGCGCCATTGCCCTGGCCACACCCCCGGCCATGTGGTGTTTTATTCACCCGAGATCAAACGTGCATTTGTGGGTGATGTGCTGTTTGCCGGCAGCATTGGTCGCACCGATTTCCCCCGCGGCAACCATGACGATTTGATTGACAGCATCACCCAGCGTTTGTGGCCTATGGGAGACGACACCGTCTTCATCCCCGGTCATGGCCCCGAGAGCACCTTCGGGCGCGAACGCCGCACCAACCCCTACGTGGGCGGGACCTGAGGCCCACGTTTATTTGGCGCGCTCGAACAGCGGCATCACCTTGGGCAGGTTGGCCTGAATTTCATGAATGCGAGTAGTCCCTGACGGGTGGGTGCTGAGCCACTGCGGCGGCGCACCTTTGTTGGCTGCGCTCATTTTTTCCCACAGGGTCACGCCAGCGCGCGGGTCAAACCCCGCACGCGCCGCAATCTCCATTCCCACCAAATCGGCTTCGGTTTCGTCATCACGACTGAACTTGAGGTTCAACAAATTTGCCCCCTGCTTGGCCACCAAGTCAGTGATCTGCGGGCTCACGCCAAAGAACACCGACGCCACCGTGCTGCCAATGGCCGCCACACCGTTGGTCGCCGTGGCTTTGCCCATGCGCTCACGGGCGTGCTCACGCAGGGCATGCGCAATTTCGTGGCCCATCACCATGGCCACCTCGTCGTCGGTGAGCTGCAATTGATTCAAGATGCCGGTGTAGAACGCAATCTTGCCGCCGGGCATGCAAAACGCGTTGATCTGGTTAGAACCTACCAAGTTCACCTCCCACGTCCACTCCTTGGCGCGCGGATTCCAGTCAAAACTGTGGGGGATGATGGCCTTGGCAATTCGACGCAGGCGGAGAACTTGCGGATGGTCATCCGGTCCCAAGGCTTTTTTGCTGGCTGCGTCTTTCATCATCTCGCTGTACTGTTTGCGGGCCGACTGCTCCACCTCAGCGGCAGGAACCAACCCCGCAAATACCGAAGCTTCGCGGCTGACCTGTACGCCGTCGCGTGCCAGCAAAGCGCCACTGCCCAAGCCGCAAGCGCAACCGACACAACCGTAAAGAAAAGCACGTTTGGTGAGCATGACAAAGTCTCTTTGTGAAAGCCTGAAAATACAGGTATGAACGATACAACAAGTCCTGCCTCTGCGTCTGAAGCCACACCCTCAAAACCAGGGTGGTTGACGGCGTTTCGTGTGTACTTAGAGCCCGCCTCTTGGCGCATGCTGTGGCTTGGGTTTTCGGCAGGCTTGCCGCTGTTGCTGGTGCTGGGCACCTTGAGTTTTCGTTTGCGTGAAGCCGGCATTGACCGCAGCACGATTGGTTTTTTAAGCTGGGTGGGCCTCGCCTATGGCTTCAAGTGGGTGTGGTCACCTTTGGTGGACCGGCTGCCATTGCCCTGGCTGACGCTCGCCTTGGGACGTCGCCGCAGCTGGTTGCTATTGGCTCAAAGCATGGTGGTGTCTGGCTTGGTGGGCATGGCGCTATTGGACCCACAACAAGCGCTTCAGCCGGTGGTCTGGTTCGCGTTGCTGGTGGCCTTTGGCTCCGCCACCCAAGACATTGCGCTGGACGCCTTTCGCATTGAATCTGCCGACGCGCAGCACCAAGCCGCATTGGCCGCCACCTACCAGACCGGCTACCGACTCGCCATGATTTGGGCCGGGGCTGGGGTGTTGTGGATTGCGGCACGCGCCGCTGGCACCGACGACACCAGCTACCAACACGCGGCCTGGCAAACCGCTTATTTGGTGATGGCTGCCTCCATGGGCTTGGGTGTGTTGACCGTGTTGTTGTCGCCCGAACCCATGCCCCGCGAACTGCCGCCGGCACGCAATGCGCGTGCGTGGTTGCAAGGCGCGTTGATAGAGCCGTTTGCCGAGTTCATTCGCCGCTATCGCTGGCAAGCGGCACTCATTTTGGGATTGATTGCGGTGTATCGCATCAGCGATGTGGATGGGCATCATGGCCAATCCGTTTTATGTGGACATGGGTTACACCAAAGACGAGGTGGCCGCCGTGACCAAAGTGTTTGGTGTGATCATGACCTTGTTGGGCGCTTTCATCGGTGGCGTGTTGTCGATGCGCTTGGGCGTGATGCGCATCTTGATGCTGGGCGCTGTGTTGAGCGCACTCACCAATTTGTTGTTCGCCTGGTTGGCCACACGCGGCCACGACCTGACCGCGTTGGTCTGGGTGATTTCGGCAGACAACTTGGCCAGCGGCATCGCGTCGGCTGCCTTCATTGCTTACCTGTCGAGCTTGACCAACATCAACTACTCGGCCACCCAGTACGCGCTCTTCAGTTCCATGATGTTGCTCGCGCCCAAATGGCTGGCGGGCTTCTCGGGCGTGTATGTGGACGCGCATGGCTATGAAGCCTTCTTCAACAGCACTGCGCTGCTCGGCGCTCCAGTGCTTTTGCTGGTGTGGCTGGCTTCGAAGATCTTGCCTGTGGCACATGAAACAGCAGAATCCACGGCCGTAACCCACGCACAATCACACCCATGACACACCCCACTTTGCACACCCGTTTCACTGAGCGTTTCAAACTCACCACACCGATCGCTTTGGCTCCCATGGCCTTGGCTTCTGGCGGCGCCTTGGCCGCCGCGTGCGCGCAAGCCGGCGCGCTGGGTTTGGTTGGTGGTGGGTACGGCGACTTGGCATGGACGCAACGCGAAGTCACGCTCGCCAACGAGTTGCTAAAAGCCGATGCAGCCGCGCACGCGCGCTTAGGCGTTGGCTTCATCACTTGGAAATTAGACGAAGACGCCTCCGCCTTGGATTGGGCACTGACGCAGCAACCCTGCGCCGTGATGCTGTCGTTTGGCGATCCGCGGCCTTATGCCGCACGCATTGCAGCCTCCGGTGCTGCCTTGATTTGCCAGGTGCAACAGCTGGCGCAAGTGCCGCTGGCAATCGAAGCAGGTGCCGCTGTGATCGTGGCGCAAGGCGGCGAAGCCGGTGGCCATGGCGCCAATGCGTTAGAGGGTCGTAGCACCTTCACGCTTGTGCCCGAAATCGCCGACCACTTGGCGACACACAGCCCTGACACCCTGTT
>JACCDL010054448.1_pt1 | contig 12191 bp, 11 predicted proteins | sample 7441931 | NCBI WGS metagenome assembly JACCDL01 (sample SAMN15323437, study PRJNA562643) | freshwater metagenome | isolation source: river surface water | place: USA:Blue River Watershed | collected 2017-08-16 | reverse complement strand
GCAGAAACCGCCTTTTGTATCGCCTCAAAACTTCTTACTTCAATGCGTGTTCTCATGACTTTATCAATCTTGCTCGCCTCCATGGCAAGTAGTCGCATCAAATTAGCGCTAGATTCCAAACCCACAATGTCATGATCAAGAATCTTTGCGTAGGTTAAGTTTTTAACTTTACTAAGTGCATGACCTTTTGGAAATACAGCGCACAAGTGATCAGTTTCATAATCATGCAGCACTAGCCCATTGGTAATAGAGCCATTGATAATGAATCCAACATCGATTTCGGCAGACAAAAGACTTTTAACAACCTCATCACTCCACCGCTCTTGAACGACTACACGAAAGTCTGGATATTTTTTTAAAAATTTTGCAAGATCATTAGGGAAGCGATGCGTCATAACCGAGGTTGAGGCCATCACCTTGAGAACCCCTTTACTCCCGGTCTCGTAATCAGTCATTTCGGACTGCATCTTATTAATATCAACTAGCAGATCTTTGGCGTGCTTAACTAAAGCACGCCCAGCATTAGTCAATTCAATGCCGCGAGAAGATCTATCAAAAAGAGATGCTTTAAAGCGATGCTCCAGCAACGCAATGCGCCTACTTGCAGCCGCCAAACTCATGTTGGACTCATCGGCAGCCTTTGTAAGGCTACCTAGCTCTGCCGCCTTAACAAACAGAGCTAATGAATCTACATCAGGAAGCATATATTCTCTTCATAAAATTACCGCATTACAAATGGATTTCCGCTAACGGCGCCACTATTAATCCACACACTTTTAACCTGCAAGAATTCTTTGATAGCTTCTTGCCCATTCTCACGGCCTAGACCAGAGTCTTTGTAGCCGCCAAATGGTGCCATATAGCTAATCGCACGGTATGTATTAATCCAAATAGTACCTGCTTTTAATTTCTCTGACATACGTATGGCTCTGCCAATATCTTTTGTCCACGCAGCAGCTGCTAATCCGAAGCGAATGTCATTGGCAATTCTCACAGCATCATCCTCATCCTTAAATTTGATGATTGACAGTACGGGGCCAAATATCTCCTCTTGCGCAATACGCATAGTATTTTTTACGTCCCCAAAAATAGTTGGCTCAACAAACCAGCCCTTTTCACAGCCAGGAGCTTTACCTGGTGAACCGCCCAACAGTAAGGTTGCCCCATCTTTTTTAGCAATTTCGATGTAATCAAGCACCTTCTTATATTGCGGCATCGTTGTCACTGGACCAACCTGAGTGGTCGACTCCATGGGGTTACCCATCTTCGCTGTTTTTGCCACTTCTAACAATTTAGCAACAACCTCGTCATAAATACTTTCCTGCACAAGTAATCTTGAACCAGCAATACATGTCTGCCCTGTTGCTGCAAAGATTCCAGATACCGCTCCAAAAACTGCCTGCTCGATATCTGCATCTTCAAAAATAATATTTGGAGACTTACCACCCAACTCCATCGCGGTGTGTTTTAAATGTGCTGCAGCCTGTTGATTAATTAATTTACCCGTGGCATCAGATCCAGTAAAGCTGATCTTGCTTACTAATGGATGCTCAACCAAAGCTGCGCCCACCTCTGATCCAAAGCCAGTGATAACGTTAAACACCCCCGGAGGGAAGCCAGCCTCCTCAAATAAACGAGCAAACTCAAGCGTGGATGCAGAAGTAAATTCAGAAGGCTTGATCACAATTGTGCAACCTGCAGCCAAAGCTGGAGCAATCTTCCATGCAGCCAACATCAATGGTGAATTCCATGGGGTGATTGCTGCTACAACACCAACAGGCTCATTTCGAGTAAAGCAAAAGTAACCCTTTTTATCGAGTGGCAAAGTACTTCCCTGAATTTTGTCAGCTAAACCACCGAAGTAGTAATACCACTGCGGAATGTAATTTAATTGTCCAAACATTTCGGCATATAGCTTGCCGTTATCCTGGACTTCAATCTCTGCCAATTTCTTTGCATCGCGTGCAATCAAATCACCAAGGCGATGCATAAGCATTCCCCTCTGACTTGCAGTCATTTCTGCCCATGCGCCTTTAGTAAGTGCAGCGTATGCGGCATTTACAGCCTTATCAACATCCTTTGGAGTGCATCTTGGAACCTCAGCCCAAACTTCTCCATTAAATGGATTGCTACTTTCAAACCAAGTGCCCTCTTCTGGGTTTACCCATTGACCGCCTACCAATAGTTGAAAACGCTTCATTTCCTACTCCAATCGATGTCTCATATAACTTTATGTGCCCCATTATTGCTATTAGCAAGGGAATATTGCTATCTTAAATTGCTATTGCTCTTTACATGAAATAGAATATTCTGATTGAATCCATTCCGAATACGCATAAGGGCAAATCGTGGACCTCAAACAGTTAAGAGCCTTAATCACTATAGCCGAAACAGGCAACGTCACCAAGGCTGCAGAGCTCTTAAATATCGTACAGCCTGCAGTCTCGCGGCAACTAAAACTCCTAGAAGAAGATGTTGGCACACCCCTGTTTGACAGGGAAAGTCATGGAATGAAGCTAAATGAAGCCGGAACAACCTTGGTTGAATATGCACGTCGAATCTTGAATGAAGTTGACAAGGCTAGAGCAGAAATCAGACCCTCGCAAAATTCAGTTAGCGGAATTGTTACGGTTGGCCTACTTCCAAGCACTTGCGATCTTTTATCAAGCGCTTTAATCAGTGCCATCAAGAGAGATTACCCAGAGATTCGAGTGCGCATATCCACTGGCTACGCTGGACATCTTCAAGACTGGCTAAGTAATGGAGAAATTGATACAGCACTTCTTTATGACACCAAGCCTTCACCATCAATTCAGATTGAGCCCTTACTTGAAGAGCGATTATGGGTTATTGGACTCCCTAATTGTGGACTTAAGAAGAAAAATTTGAGCATTGGGGATTTGGTAGATAAGCCATTCATTCTCCCAAGTCAGCCACATGGCTTAAGAACTCTAGTAGACCAAGCCTGCAAGCTACTAAAGATAGATCTAAATGTAACGGCGGAAACTAACTCACTGAATGTGCAAAAAAGCCTAGTTCTTGGGGGTAATGGAGTAACAATATTGCCAAGTATTGCCGTTGCCGATGAACTCGCAAGGCAAGAGCTTGTTGGCTCGCCACTTCAGGATGATGCTTTAACAAGAAAGATTGTCTTAGCAACACCAACCACAAGAAGAATTACACCTGCAGCAAGATGTGTAACGACAGAACTAACCAGATGCATGAAAGATAAAGTTAGCACCGGGAGTTGGCCCGGTGCTAAATGGATTGTGGAATAAATCACCATCCACAGAATTACTCCATCTTTGCGCCGCTTACCTTAATAATCTCGGCGTAGCGTGTTAAGTCTTTTTTCCAGGTTGCCTGGAATTCTGCGGCAGACCCACCCTTAGGTTCAGCACCCATATAAGACAAACTCTTGATGACTTCAGGGGTTTTTAGAACATTATTAAGTGCTGTGTTTAGCTTTGCCACAACTGCATCTGGAGTGCCGGCTGGTACAGCAATACCAAACCAAGTGCTTAATGAAACACCAGGGTAGCCAGCCTCCTTCATAGTTGGAACATCAGGAATAGCAGCTAGCCTCTTATCGGCAGTTACACCGAGAGCGCGGACTTTGCCGCCCTGAATTTGGTTAATTGCACCGTTGTTAAACATGTAGTCAATTTGTCCACCCATGACATCCATAAGCGCAGGTGTATTTCCTTTATAAGGAATATGAAGAACAAAGATCCCAGCCTGCGATTTAAATAACTCACCAGTTAAATGTCCTGAGTTTCCATTTCCGCCAGATCCGTAAGAAAGTTTGCCTGGCGAGGCTTTAGCGGCCGCAACAATATCCTTTGCAGATTTATATGGAGAATCTGCCCTTACTAGCAATACACTCGGGACCGAAGTGAACTCAATAACAGGCACAAAGTCTTTGATTGGGTCAAAAGGCACCTTTGCATATAAATTCGGATTTGATGAGTTTGTTGAGCTAGTTGCCAAAAGCAATGTGTAACCATCAGGCTGCGCTTTAACAAATGCTTGAGTAGCAATATTACCGCCAGCACCTGCAATATTTTCAACAACTACTTGTTTTCCGAGTTGATTGTTTAAGCCAATACCAATCATGCGCCCAATCGCATCCGCAGAGCCGCCAACAGGCCAGGGAACGATAAGCTTGATAGGCTTATCAGGATAGTTTGATTGAGCATTTACCGCAAAAGAAAATGCACTCAGAGCCAAACCGCAAATCATTGATTTTAAAAATACTCGCTTCATAAATTTCCTCCACTTAATTGCTATCATTTTTGCACTAGCCTAATCTGATTAAATTTCTAAATTAAAAAGGTTGTAATCCCAAAGTAGCGCGGAATCTATTTTTTACATAAACGCCGTCTCTAGAAGGCAAAGCTCTTGGTGGCTCATCTGCCGTAATTAATACTTGATTAAAGTTTGTTGCTGACTTTTGATTAATACGCTTAGCAATTTCAGCATATCCATCATCGGAGGTAATTAAATGAGCATCAGGGATCCCAGATGCCTTGGCAATCCCAACCAAATCAGCTCCTAAACTAGCGTGGCTACGTTGCATACCTGTTTCGCCAAAATGCCCGTTATCCAATACAACAATACTCAAGTTTTTTGGTGCTTGAACAGCAATAGTCATCAAGCTACCAATACCCATTAACTGCTCACCGTCACCAGCAATAACAACCACCTTCTTCTCAGGCTGAGCTAATGCTAGACCTAGACCTAGAGATGTAGATCCGCCCATAGCACCCCAGAGGTAAAAGTTTTCATGACGATCTCCTGCTGCAAAAACATCATAGGAAGGCGACCCAAGACCAGTTACAACCAATGCGTCAGGAACCTGTTCAAGCAAGTTCGCCACGAATTCACGACGGCTTACAGCGTGTTTAACTAGTGCGTTCGTCATTATTTGCGCTCCCATTTTTTACGTCCAATTAATTTTTGTGATAGCAATACAGCAACTTGCTCACCAGCTAAGAATGCGGCATCTAATGCAGCACTAACAACTTCACCCACTTCTTCTGGTTCGGATGCTCTCATTACTGTGATGCCCATGAGTTCCAAGGCTTGTTGTGTAGTTTTTCCCATTGGACCTTGCCATGGATTGAATTCCGCGTATTCGCCGCGCATCGTGACTAATGTTAGGAATGGAAAATTACAGCTTCTTAATAAAGAGAACATATTCACGCAGTTACCCACACCGCTGCTTTGCATTAACAATGCCGCACGGTCACCACCCAACCAAGCGCCACTTACAACGGCAACACCCTCTTCTTCGGTAGTTAAAACTACATCTTTGATATCTGGATCAGCAATAGCAGCACGAATTGCATACGCATGCCCAGCATCTGGAACATAAGCAACTTGCTTAATGTCGCCATCCTTCAGAGCCTTAAAGACTGCCTTTTGCCACTCTGGTGAATCGTTGTGTGTTGTGCTCATATTCACTTTCATCTAAATAATGGTGGTATCTTAAATTGTTATGACTATAAATATGAAATAGAATTTACTGATTGTTTTAATCTCATTTTGAGATTGAGGGTGCAACAAAAAACCAGCTACGCGAGCTGGTTTTTTTGCAATCAATGAAACTCTTAATCGGGAATATTCGATTTTCTGATGATTGGACCCCATTTATTGATCTCGGACTCCAAGTGAGACTTAAGACCTTCGGCGGTAATCTTATTTGCCGGCGGAATAACAATATTAGAGTCGCCTAAGCGTTTTTTAACATCTGGATTATTTAAAGCAGCATTAAGCGCTTTGTTTAACTTTTCTAAAATGGGTTTTGGAACACCTTTAGGTGCATACATGCCATGCCATACCTTAACCTCAAAACCTTTGAGACCCTGCTCACTTAAAGTAGGGATGTTTGGCAAAGCACTTAAGCGCTCTAATGAAGTCACACCAAAAGCCTTCACGCGACCATCTTTAATGTAAGGAATAGTTTGAGTGGTTTGGTCGCATAAGAGGTCAACCTGACCACCCAAGAGGTCTGTCAAGGCCGGACCAGTCCCTTTGTAAGGGATGTTGGTTAACTTGATACCTAAACGACTTTGAAAGAGTAAGCCGCATAGTTGTGACACTGCGCCTGGCCCGGCATTAGCCATCGTAACCTTAGAACCATTAGCCTTAATGTAGGCTTCAAGCTCTTTGAAGTTATTAGCTGGCAAATCTTTTTTACCCAATAAGACCATTGGCACGTCAGCGACTTGTCCGATGTATTCGAAGTTTGTCATTGGATCATACGGTAGCTTGTCATACAGGGCTTGCGCAGTAGCCATGCCCATGTGATGTAAGTAGATGGTGTGGCCATCTGGGGCAGCACGAGCCACCTTGGCGGTTGCAATAGTACCGCCGGCACCATTCACGTTTTCTACAACCACCGTTTGACCTAAGGATTGCCCCATTGGCGTTGCCAGGAGTCGCGCTACAGCATCAGTTGGACCACCAGCAGCAAATGGGATGACTAAAGTAATGGGCTTAGTCGGCCAATCCTTTTGTGCCCACACAGGATTGCAAACTATTGCAGCTGCCGCTAAAGTCATCAATAACTTCACCGGTTTTAATTTACCTATATTCATGCTATTTCCTTTTGTTTTAAGTAATGCGATTAATACAGATTGATACATGATTCAAAATTAACTTACGTAAAATTGGCAATCGCCCCGTAAAGAAATGATCCGCACCCGGTACCACGGAGATGACTTGAGAATTTTGTGTTGCCCAATCCAAAATAGACTTAAGCGGAACAATCTCATCTAACTCACCGTGAATTACCAGTGCATCACCCAACTCTTGTGGCGTATCAAATACCCTTCCAGTCTGAACTTGTCCAAATGGCATGCCTGCTAAACATAATTTTTCTGCTGGCTCACCAGACTTAATTAACATCTCAGCAACCCTTGCCTGAACAAAGGCGCCAAATGAAAACCCAACTAGACATAAAGGAAGATCGCCAACTTTAGGGCGAAAGAGCTTAACAACCTCAAGAAGATCCTGTGATTCACCCATTCCATGATCATGCTCTCCGGCAGACCCTCCAACACCACGGAAGTTAGGTCGAACCACCAACCAACCATTCTCTGTAAGCGCCTTTGCTAAAAAATTGGGGATCTTGTGTTGGGCCGATCCACCCATTAGCGGCTGAGGATGAGCAATCACAGCCAACCCCTTAAGCTCGGGAGATTGAGGATGATCAACGATTACCTCTATATCACCTATAGAGCATTCGACTAATTGGAGACCCGGTTTCAAGATTTTTCTAATTTACTACATTCAAAGTTCAGCAATAAGCTCAGGTACCGCAGTATTCAAATCCGCTACCAAGCCATATTCGGCAACACCAAAGATTGGTGCTTCAGGATCTTTATTGATCGCCACGATCACTTTGGAGTCTTTCATACCCGCTAAATGCTGAATAGCGCCAGAAATACCTACGGCGATGTAAAGCTGTGGAGCGACAATCTTGCCAGTTTGACCAACTTGGTAGTCATTCGGTACATAGCCAGCATCAACGGCTGCGCGTGATGCGCCCAATGCTGCACCTAACTTATCCGCTAACGGGGTAATGAGTTCTTGGTACTTCTCGCCCGATCCCAAACCACGTCCACCAGACACAATAATCTTGGCGGCCGTGAGTTCTGGACGATCAGATTTCGTGAGTTCGCGACCAACAAAAGACGATAAGGCTTTGCTATCAGCAGCGCTTGCTTTTTCAATCACAGCAGAGCCACCAGTTGCAGCTACTGGATCAAATCCAGTAGTGCGCACAGTAATTACTTTTACTGGGTCCGCACTTTGCACGGTAGCGATTGCATTACCCGCATAGATTGGGCGCTCAAATGTATCTGCCGATACCACTTTAGTAATGTCAGATAACTGCGCTACATCTAACTTGGCGGCAACGCGTGGCAAGACATTCTTACCACTAGCAGTTGCTGGGGCTAAGATATGGCTATAACCATTTGCAACCGAGAGAATTTGTGCGGCTAAAGGCTCTGCCAATTGATCGGCGAGATTAGCCGCATCAATTTGAATTACCTTACGAACGCCAGTAATTTGTGCAGCAGCCTGTACTGCAGTATCAGCATTACTACCAGCAACCAACACATCTACTTCTGGCGAGCATTGCAAAGCAGCTGCCACTGCATTTAGCGTAGCTGCTTTTAAGGATTGATTGTCGTGTTCAGCAATAACAAGTGCGGCCATTTAGATCACCTTCGCTTCATTTTTGAGTTTTTCCACAAGAGCTGCAACATCAGCAACCATCACACCTGCGCTACGCTTAGGCGGCTCTTCTACTTTGAGTGTTTTGAGACGTGGGGCAATATCGACACCTAAGTCTGCAGGCTTAACGGTATCAATTGCCTTCTTCTTGGCTTTCATAATGTTTGGCAAAGTCACATAACGTGGCTCATTCAAACGTAGGTCGGTGGTAATGACGGCAGGCAATGACAATGCAATGGTTTCCAAGCCACCATCCACTTCGCGAGTCACAGTAGCTTTGCCATCTGCGACAACCACTTTAGATGCAAAGGTTGCTTGCGGGATGTCCATTAGGCTTGCCAACATCTGCCCAGTTTGATTGCTATCGTCATCAATGGCTTGTTTACCAAGGATGATCATTTGAGCCTGCTCTTTTTCTGAGAGGGCTTTGAGAATCTTCGCTACTCCCAGCGGCTGAACTTCCTGCTCAGTTTCAACCAGTATCCCCCTATCAGCACCAATAGCTAATGCAGTCCGAAGCGTTTCCTGACACAATGCCGGTCCTATCGTTACAGATACAACTTCAGTTGCAATTCCCGCTTCTTTAAGGCGTACCGCTTCTTCAACGGCGATCTCATCAAAAGGATTCATACTCATTTTGACGTTAGCCAAATCCACACCGGAGTTGTCTGATTTCACCCGAATTTTGACGTTGTAATCAACGACACGCTTTACTGCTACTAAGATTTTCATTCCAAGGTCCTAATAGTTATATTGTTTTAGAGCTTTTAAGGTTTGCAATCTTGTCAGCGGAGATACCAAGCCCTTCGAGGATGGTTTCGCTATGCTGGCCAACTGCCGGAACTGGGTCCATGCGATAGTCATATTGATCATTTAGGCCCGGAGGCAGCATAGCTGGAATATCACCGACAGGAGAATCCACGTAACGCCATCTATGTCTTGCACCCAATTGTGGGTGGTCCCACAGATCCTTCATCGTATTGACTTGAGCATTTGCGATCTGGGCATCTTCAAGCCTTTCAGTCACAACCTCAATTGAAAGCTCAGCAAAGCAATCATCAATGATCTTTTTCAGAGCTTCACGATTTTCATTTCTCTTAAAGTTAGAAGAAAATCTCTCATCAACAGCTAGGTCAGGACTTAATAGAACTTTTTCGCAGAATAATTTCCACTCACGCTCATTTTGCAACCCCAACATTACGGTATTTCCACCAGCCACACCAAATGGTCCATACGGATAAATAGTTGCGTGTGAAGCGCCTGAGCGTTGAGGTGGCTCAGCGCCATCGTATGCGTAATACATCGGATAACTCATCCACTCACCCAATGACTCAAGCATCGAGACATCAATATGGGAACCGACATTCGTTTTATTTCTCAATAGCAACGCACTGAGAATATTTGTATATGCGTACATTCCAGCAGCTATATCCGCAATCGAATTACCGGCCTTACTAGGCGTTTCCTTCGTACCAGTTACCGATAGGAATCCAGCCTCACTCTGTATTAGGAGGTCATAGGCTTTTTTATTTGTATAGGGACCGAAGTTTCCATAACCCGAGATGTCGCAAATAATTAGCCTTGGGTTTAACTTCTTCAGCTCTTCTACAGATATGCCCATCCTAGAGGTGGCCCCTGGAGCTAAATTCTGCACAAAGACATCTGCAGTCTTCAAGAGAGATCTCAAAATCTCCAAAGCTTCTGGCTGCTTTAAATCCAGAGCCAAACTCTCCTTTGAACGGTTTGCCCAAACAAAGTGTGATGACATTCCCTTAACTCTTTGATCATAGCCTCTTGCAAAGTCCCCCACTTCCGGGCGCTCAACCTTGATAACACGAGCACCTAGATCGGCAAGCTGACGGGTGCAAAATGGGGCTGCTACGGCATGCTCAAGAGAAACCACCGTAACACCATCTAATGGACGAATGCTCATAAAGACCCCTGTTAGAAAGAGCGTGGCAAGCCGAGAATATGCTCAGCAACGTAGGAGTAAATCAAGTTTGTAGAGATTGGCGCCACTTGATAGAGGCGAGTTTCTCTAAACTTGCGTTCCACATCATATTCATTAGCAAAGCCAAAGCCACCATGGGTTTGCAAGCAAACGTTCGCCGCCTCCCATGATGCTTTTGCAGCTAAGTATTTCGCCATGTTTGCTTCTGCGCCACATTGTTGTTTTGCATCAAATAGCTCGCAAGCTTTAAAGCGCATGAGGTTAGCTGCTTCTGTTTCAATATAAGAATCTGCAATCGGAAACTGAATACCTTGATTCTTGCCAATTGGACGATCAAATACTACGCGCTCATTTGCGTAGCGACGTGCTTTGTCGACAAACCAGTAGGCATCACCAATACACTCAGCAGCAATTAAAGTGCGCTCAGCATTGAGGCCATCCAAGATGTACTTAAATCCTTTGCCTTCTTCGCCAATCAAGTTCTCGGCAGGGATTTCCAGGTTATCGAAGAAGACTTCATTGGTTTCATGATTCACCATATTGGCGATCGGTTGAATGGTCATCCCTTTGCCAATGGCTTCTTTGAGGTCGACGATAAAGATCGACATACCTTCAGACTTTTTTGTGACTTCAGCGAGTGGCGTGGTTCTTGCCAAGAGAATCATCAAGTCAGAATGCTGAATGCGGGAGATCCAAACCTTTTGACCATTCACTACATACTTATCACCTTTTTTGACGGCAGTAGTTTTGAGCTTAGTGGTATCTGTGCCAGTAGTTGGCTCAGTAACAGCCATGGTTTGTAAACGTAATTCGCCGGTTGCAATCTTAGGGAGGTAGAGTTTTTTTTGTGCCTCAGAGCCATGGCGCAACAAGGTGCCCATGTTATACATCTGACCGTGGCATGAACCCGCATTACCGCCAGCAAAGTTAATCTCTTCCATAATTACCGAAGCTTCGGCAAGACCTAAGCCAGAGCCGCCATATTCTTCTGGAATCAGCGCAGCTAACCAACCCGCCTCTGCCATCGCATCGACAAACGCCTCAGGATAATCGCGCTCATGGTCAATCTTTTGCCAATAAGCGGAGTCAAAACTGCTGCAAAGGTCGCGTAAGGCTTCGCGCATATCTTGATATTGATCTGGTTTTGGAATTGGGTGGTTCATGAATGTCTCGGTACGATTTAAGCTAAGTGAATGATGCTCCTTTGGCCATGAATTTGGAATTGGAATTAGGCAAAGAGTCCCTTCGAAAAATTCGAATACAGCCCTGGGGGCCCTATTTTGAGATGATTGCTAGAGTTCTTTTGGCCAGAAGAACTACTGGACGATCAATCATTCGTCCATCAAGCTTTACTGCTCCACCATGCGAATCCTCGTCCGCCTGAATAACTCGTTTTGCCCAGGTAATCTCCTCTTCCGTAGGCATAAAGGCATTTCTAACGATTTCAACCTGTTTTGGATGGATGCATAACTTTCCGCCAAACCCCATACGTTTTGCTCGCTGGGCATCATCGGCAATTCTCACTACATCATCTGTAGATGGAGTAACTCCATCGATTGGCGGCGCCAATTCAGCTAGACGTGAAGCAACTACCATTCGAAATCTTGCAGGCAAAAGCTCAGATTCCTGTGCGTCACAAACCATGCCAAGATCCGCTTGAAGATCAATATTTCCCAGAGCAAGACGCAACACTGAACTAGCACTCGCAACCTCTGCAATATTGTCAATGCCGATAGCGCTCTCAATTAGAGGAATTATTGCCACAGTTCCTAATGCTTGAGCTACAGCGTTAATTTGATCTCCAGACTCACTTTTTGGAATCATGACGCATGAAATTGCCAACTCTTTTGCTAACACCATATCCTGCAGGTAGTGTTTGCTATTTGGTGCGTTAGTTCTAATAACCAATCGCTTTTTTTGCTCCTGAGTAAACTCGCTCCATGCCATACGAAGAAGATTTCTTGCCACCTCCTTCTCATCCTCAGCAACCGAG
>JACCDL011322317.1_pt1 | contig 12197 bp, 11 predicted proteins | sample 7441931 | NCBI WGS metagenome assembly JACCDL01 (sample SAMN15323437, study PRJNA562643) | freshwater metagenome | isolation source: river surface water | place: USA:Blue River Watershed | collected 2017-08-16 | reverse complement strand
GTTATGAACCCATGATCCATTTAGGGGGGAATGACTGGCAGCAAAAAAAGAAAGTCAATCATCAACAATTGTATAAAATTGGTATTGCAGGATTTTGCTTTAGCAATATTATGATGTTGAGTTTTCCTGAATATTTATCCGACCAGGTTGTGGATTTAGGAAATCTTAGGCCATTATTTATCTATTTGAACTTACTGCTTTCAATTCCGGTATTATTGTATAGCGCAAGTGATTTTTTTATTTCTGCTTATACCGGCTTGAGACAAAAATGGCTGAATATTGACGCGCCAATTGCTTTAGCAATTACTGTTACATTTATTCGAAGTGTCTATGAAATTCTAACTCAAACAGGAGCAGGTTATTTGGATAGCATGACTGGTATTGTATTTTTTATGTTAATAGGCAGATGGTTTCAGGATAAATCTTATGATTCATTTGCCTTTGATAGAGATTATACTTCGTTTTTCCCTTTGGGTGTAACTGTATTAAAAGAAGGTAAAGAGTTGAATCAGTCTTTAAATGATATCATTAAAGGCGATTTATTACTCGTTAGGACTGGTGAAATGATTCCAGCAGATGCTATGTTAAAAGAAGGGATTGCATTAGTGGATTATAGTTTTGTATCTGGGGAAAATGCACCCATCGCATTTGAGCCTGAGGCATTATTGTATGCTGGCGGTGTTCAAAAAGGAAGAGCGATTCATGTAGAAGTAGTTAAGCCGGTTGGACATAGTTATATCACTGAATTATGGAACAGCCCTTTATTAAAACAAACTAAAAATGCAACAACCTCATTTGTACATCCTTGGAGTCAATACTTCACTTACGTGCTTTTTGCAATTGCATTCCTGACAGGTTTGTATTGGTGGGCCGTTGATTCCACTAAAATTTTGCCTGCAGTCAGTTCAGTTCTAATAGTGGCATGTCCATGCTCCTTATTACTTACTGTTACATTTACTTATGGCAATGTTTTGAGGTGGCTTGGAAAAGCAAAAATGTATTGTAAGAATGCTTCTGTGATAGAATCCATTGAAAAAATAGATACCATCGTTTTTGATAAAACAGGCACGTTAACCAATCATGCTAATTCGAATATGGTATATATTGGCGTGGAGTTGAATGCACTTGAAGAAGCAATGATCCGATCTATCACAAGGGAGTCTTTGCATCCAATGAGTCAAATGATCTATCAAAAATTGACAGAAGACAATATACCATTGGTAGAGATAGAACACATTGAGAATAGTATTGCAAAGGGAACGATTGCGAAATTTAAAAATCAAAAGATAATTATAGGTTCTGTGAAGTTGTTAATCCAGGAAGGGGTTGCTGTAAATACAGATTACGATCATTCAGTGGTTTGTATTGCTGTAGATGGAGTTTTTAGAGGATTTTATAAAGTAAATCATGCCTATCGAGAAGGGATCTCTGCAATGGTAGGTCAATTACGTTCAAAAGGCTATGAAGTTCATTTATTAAGTGGAGACCATTCAACTGAAGGACAGAAGCTAAAATTACAATTAGGTGCAACTATTCCAATGCTTTTTGATCAGTCACCTGCAGATAAATTAAATTATATCCAACAGCTTCAAAACGAAGGGAAATCTGTGATGATGGTTGGGGATGGATTAAATGATGCAGGCGCTTTACAAAAAAGTAATGTGGGTGTTGCTGTCACTGATCAAACCCATTTATTTACGCCAGCAAGTGATGCCATTTTAGAGGGTCATCAAGTGACGCAACTTTTTCAATTGATTCGTTATGCTAAAAGCGCGAAAACAATGATCGTCCTTATTTTCATTTTATCAATTGTATACAATTTAGTTGGCATGTATTTTGCGACTCAGGCTTTATTATCTCCAATGGTAGCAGCTATTTTGATGCCAATTAGCTCAATTAGTATTGTTGCCCTCTCTGCTTTGTTATCCTATCTTTTTGCCAAGCAGCTTCGGGACTAATTACGATGCCCTTTTTCTAAAAATGACTGGCGTTTTTATATGATATAAATCATTTTCGGCTTTGATATAAGTCATAAATCTCCTAATCTGAAGCAAATAGCTTTGTCCCAAATAGGATTATGAGTGTATTCGTCATTTTAATTATTACAAGTGTATTGGTTGCAGCTGGGTTCTTGGCTGCATTCTTATGGTCTGTCAAGTCTGGGCAAATGGATGATGATTATACGCCTTCAATTAGAATTCTTTTTGACGACGATGTAAAATCAAAAAAAACTAAATAATAACCATACAAATTAGCATTATGCAAGTAGAAAGTTTTCAGTATGACAACAAAACAGTAAGGAACTTCGCTATTGCCACCATTATATGGGGAGTAGTAGGGATGACTGTTGGTTTATGGGTTGCATTGCAACTTGTTTTTCCTGCAACCTTAAATCTTCAACCTTTGTTTAGTTTTGGGCGAATTCGTCCATTGCATACCAATGCAGTGATTTTTGCATTTGTCGGTAATGGAATTTTCATGGGTGTGTATTATTCTTTACAAAGGCTTTTGAAAGCAAGAATGTATAGTGATTTATTAAGTAAGGTCCATTTTTGGGGATGGCAATTAATCATTGTTGCGGCAGCCATCACTTTGCCACTAGGTATTTCAACTGCGAAAGAATATGCTGAATTAGAATGGCCAATAGATATTGCGATTACCCTTATTTGGGTGGTGTTTGGATGGAATATGTTTGCGACTATTATTAAACGTAGAGAGCGTCACTTGTATGTAGCTATTTGGTTTTATATCGCCACATTTGTTACTGTTGCGGTTTTACACTTGGTCAATTCTTTTGAATTGCCTATCTCTTTATTTAAAAGTTATACCTGGTATGCTGGTGTGCAAGATGCTTTGGTGCAATGGTGGTATGGACACAATGCAGTAGCATTTTTCTTGACAACGCCTTATTTAGGTTTGATGTATTATTTTATGCCAAAGGCTGCAAACCGCCCGGTGTTTTCTTATAAGTTATCAATTATTCACTTTTGGGCTTTGATCTTTTTATATATATGGGCAGGGCCGCATCATCTATTATATACAGCATTGCCTAATTGGGCGCAAAGTTTAGGAGTGGTTTTTAGTTTCATGTTGATTTTCCCAAGTTGGGGTGGTATGATTAATGGTTTATTGACTTTAAGAGGTGCTTGGGATAGAGTGAGAGAAGATGTGATTTTGAAATTTATGGTGGTGGCTGTAACTGCTTATGGTATGTCTACTTTCGAAGGTCCAATGCTTTCTTTAAAAAGTATCAATGCGATTGCGCATTATACGGACTGGATTGTAGCCCACGTTCATGTGGGTGGATTAGGATGGAACGGTATGTTGACCTTTGGAATCTTATATTGGTTGATTCCTAGAATGTACAAAACAAGTTTGTTCTCCAATAAATTAGCAAACGCCCATTTCTGGTTGGCGACATTGGGTATTTTATTTTATGCGATCCCAATGTATTGGGCAGGTTGGCAACAAGCTTCTATGTGGAAGCAGTTTACACCTACAGGACAATTAAAATATCAGTTCTTAGAAACGGTAACCTACATGCGTCCATTTTATGCAATGCGTTCTTTGGGTGGTTTGTTGTATTTAACTGGTGCTGTATTGGGTATGGTGAATTTATTTAAAACAATTGGAAAAGGAACATTAGTGGCAAATGAAGATGCCGAGGCGCCAGCTCTAGAAGCAACATATGAGCAACATAAAGGAGAGCATTGGCATAGATGGATAGAACGTAAGCCCACTCCAATGTTAGTCATGTCTTTGATTGTGATTTTAATTGGTGGTGCTGTAGAAATGATCCCCACTTTTTTAGTAAAGTCAAATGTGCCCACAATTAGTAGTGTGAAGCCTTATTCACCATTAGAATTACAAGGTAGAGATATCTATGTAAGAGAAGGCTGTTATACTTGTCATTCTCAGATGGTACGACCTTTCAGAAGTGAGACAGAGCGTTATGGGGAATATAGTAAAGCCGGTGAATTTGTGTATGATCATCCATTCCAATGGGGTAGTAAAAGAACTGGGCCAGATTTAGCCAGAGAAGGTGCTGGTAATAACAAGAAATCCAATGCATGGCATTTTAATCACTTAGATGAGCCAACTGCTATTTCTACCGGGTCTGTCATGCCTGCCTATTCTTTCTTAATTGAACATGAATTAGATACAGCGACCACGCCAGCTAAAATTAGAGCGATGCAAACCTTAGGTGTTCCATATGCTAATGGTTATGCGGAAATAGCAAATAAGGAATTGATGGAGCAAGCAAAACAGATTGCGGCCAATTTAAAACAAGATGGAATTGAAGTTGGTGCAAATAAAGAAATCATTTCAGTGATTGCTTATTTACAAAGACTAGGAATAGATATCAATAAAAAATAACCATTAAATACAAAGCTATGTTCAGTTTTATAAAAAAATATACCGAGACGATGGAGCATTCAACCATTTATCCCATTTTCTCCTTACTTGTATTTGTGGCATTCTTTGTTGGTGTATTATGGTATGTCAAAGTGATGGATAAAAAAGAAGTAGAAATAATTAAGCATCTGCCTTTAGAAAATTAGTCAATACTTAAAAATTTAAATTATGTTGAATTATATAGAATATTTAGTATTAGCTGTGGCACTTTTATTAGTTGCTGCGATATGGCTATTGTCTTCCGTTTTAATGATGCTTTCAAAGAAAGTGGTTGAAATGTCAAAGCAAAACAAAACGACAACCCTATTTTTGATTGCAATATTAACTGGAATCTTTAATCCCTTGCTTGCGCAAGAGGCAACAACTGTCACAGAGGGCGTATCAGAAGTAGTCTCTACAACTTCCTATTATGGCGGCTTGTCTGCGCTCTCTTTTTGGACTTTGACGACAGTATTAGGGCTTGAATTATTGATCATTTTTGTTTTGCTTTATTTTATTCAAAACTTATGGCGTATACTCAATCCTTTACCAGTTCAGTTGACTGCTGAGGGTAAAAATGCGCCATCATGGATTAAAACAACTTGGGCCACTTTAGATAAAAAATTCTTGACAAAAGCTGCGCCAATAGAACAAGAAGCAGATATCATGTTAGATCATGACTATGATGGCATTAAAGAATTAGACAATGCATTGCCACCATGGTGGAAATATGGTTTTTATATTACCATATTTGTGGCCCTATTTTACATACTTAAATTCGAAGTATGGCATACCGGGATGAATCCAACGGAGGAGTATACTACAGAGATGGCGGAAGCAAAAATTGAAACAGATGCTTATTTGGCATCTATGAAGGAAAATGTAGATGAAAAGACAGTTGTCATGCTAGATGCCACAGGTATTGAATCTGGTAAAACATTATATACAAAAACTTGTGTTGCCTGTCATAGCCCAAATGGAGCAGGTGGAGTAGGGCCTAATTTGACAGATAATTATTCAATTCACGGTGCAAGCATTCAGGACATTTTTAAAACAATTAAGTACGGATGGCCTGATAAGGGTATGCAAGCTTGGCAATCTAATTTTTCACCTGTTGAAATGCAACAATTAGCTAGTTATGTAAAATCATTAGTGAATACCAATGTGGCTGATGGGAAAGCTCCGCAAGGTGATTTAATTAAAGCCGAGGCAGCATCTTCTGATGATTTAAAAACTGATTCAACAAAGAGTAACGCAAATAAAGCAGCAGCTATTGCTACAAAATAATGAGTAATCAATCACCAAATATTGACTCAAAGCATAATGAAAGAGTAGCTAATTTAAAAAAAGAGTTATTGGATCAGGAATTTCGTGATTCAGTAGGTACTATAAGTAAAGAAGGTAAGCGAAACTATATCTTTCCTCAAAAGCCATTCGGCAAATTGTATCATCTTAGGTCTTACTTTAGTTACTTTTATTTAGTCTTATTTTTTACCCTTCCTTTTATCAAAATAGAAGGAGAGCCAATGTTTTTATTTAATGTACTGGAGAGAAAGTTTATCTTTTTTGGTCAAGTATTTTGGCCGCAGGACTTTTTTATTTTTGCCATTGGTTTATTAACATTCTTGGTATTTGTTATTCTATTTACTGTAGCGTTTGGTCGTTTGTTTTGTGGTTGGGCTTGCCCTCAAACCATCTTCATGGAGATGGTCTTTAGAAAGATTGAGTATTGGATTGAAGGCGATGCAAATCAACAAAAGAAATTAAAGGCAATGCCTTGGACTGCAGAAAAAATAAGAAAGCGGATCACTAAAATTATTGCCTTCTTCCTAGTATCATTTTTAATAGCTAATTTTTTCTTAGGGTATGTAATTGGGATTGATAGGGTTGGTTTAATGATTCAAGAAGGCGCTATTGTTCATTTTGGTGTTTTTAGTTCATTGGTCATTTTTACATGTATCTTTTTCTTTGTTTATTATTGGTTTAGAGAGCAAGTATGTTTGATTGTTTGTCCTTATGGACGGTTACAGGGGGTATTGTTAGACCGCAATTCTATTGTAGTTGCATATGATTATGTTAGGGGTGAGCCGAGGGGTAAAATGAGTGATATAAAATCAGATAAGGGCGATTGTATCAATTGTAGCGCCTGTGTCCGAGTCTGTCCAACAGGTATAGATATTCGAAATGGCACACAATTAGAATGTGTCAATTGTACAGCATGCATTGATGCCTGTGATGAAATTATGGACCATATTGATAAACCAAAAGGGCTAATTCGTTATGCATCTGAAAATAATATTGCTAAGAATGAAAAGATAAGCTACACATGGAGGTTAAAACTATATACAGCAGTGTTATTATTGTTGCTTTCTTTCCTTGCAGTTTTATTAATTACTAGAGATGATGTAAGTGCGAGGGTGTTAAGAACACCAGGACAAATGTATCAGAAGCTTTATGGTGGAAAGATCAGCAATTTGTACAATATAAAATTAGCTAATAAGACAAGAAAAATCATTCATATAGATCTTAGATTAGAGAATCTTGAAGGTGAAATTAAAATGATTAATCAAGTAGATGTACCTAAAGAGTCCTATTATCAAACAAGTTTTTTTGTGATTTTAAAAAGTTCAGTAATTAAAAAGAGAAAAACAACTTTAAAAATTGGGTTATACGAAGATGGTAAAAAGATTGAAACAGTTTCTGCCATTTTCCTTGCGCCATCATTATAAAATGATTAAAATGAAAAATATTAATTGGGGCCATAAGATCCTATTTATTTATCTAGCATTTGTTGTAGGCATACTATTTATGGTGGTGAAATCATCTCAACAAAAATTCGACTTAGTAGAGAAAGATTATTATGCGGCTGAATTGAAATACCAAGAAGTGATTGACGCCTCTGCTAGAGCAAAAGCATTAGGGGGAGATTTTATTGTCAAATACGAGTCAGATTCAATCAAATTAATCCTTCCTAGTCCATTTAAAGGCGTTAATGTGGTAGGGAAGGTGCAACTATATTTCGCAGCAGATAAGCAACAAGATAAAACATATGAATTTGAAACTTTGAATGCCTATAAAGCCTTTAAGACAGAAAAGCAAAATAAAGGGTTGTATACTATCAAGCTTGATATTGTAAGATCAGGGGTCGCTTATTATTATGAACAAAAAATATACTTATAGTAATGTTCAATAGTAACTTTTTGGAGATTGGTTTTTTCATGGGTTTACTTGGAAGTGTCCATTGCATAGGGATGTGTGGACCCCTAGTGATGGCACTTCCTATTTCCAATTTAAAACCCTTGCAAAAAGTAGTTGCCACAATTCTTTATCATGTTGGCAAAATAGGCACCTATGGGTTACTTGGACTTCTTATTGGCTTTTTTGGAAAGCAAATACCATTTTACAATGTTCAACAGCATTTGAGTATTGTTATTGGCGCTTTGATGCTAGTTTATGTTCTTTGGGTGTTTTATTTACATCCTAAGCGTAAACTTACTTTTTTTAAAATTGATTGGTTGCAAAAGCCAATTGTTTCCATTTTAAGTAAATTATTAAAACAGAACAAGGTTATTTCATTTCTGTTAATCGGTTTATTAAATGGGCTCTTACCGTGTGGTATGATCTATTTGGCTTTGGGTTCTGCATGGGCTGGTCAATCTGTTGTACAAAGTGGTTTATTTATGGTTTTATTCGGTATTGGCACATTGCCAGTGTTAATTTTAGTTGCATTTGGAGGACAATTAATGGGCTATGCATTTAGAGCAAAAATTCAAAAGGCATTACCCTATATGCTCTTTAGTATGGGGTTGTTGTTGATATTAAGGGGGATGAATCTAGGTATTCCGTATGTTAGTCCAATTATTCAAAATGGTGCTATAGTAGCAGGCTGTCATAATTAAAAAATGAAAAAAGAACTTTATATACAAGAATTAGAGTCTTTAATTAGAACCTTGGATTTTATTCAAGAGGAGCAAGCTTTTATCAAAAAAAAGTTGACAAACTATATTGATGCAATAGATCAAGCAAGTTTAATTGTTTGGGCGGAGGATATGCAACAACAAATATTGAATAGAGAAGTTGCCTTACAGTTGATTAAAAAAGATATTTTATCTATTAAGTCAAGTAAAATGATTGATACTGAATTATTAAAGAGGGGCAAACAACAGGTAGGTTATTTAGAACAAGAATTCATACTTTGGAAACATGCTTTTGACAAGCAAATAGAAACTGTGGGTACAGTTTAATTGATTGTTGTAGAAATGCCACATTGACCAGCATTATTTACCACTATTGACTTTAATTGCATAAGCTTGCTAATTTCTTCTCTTCAAGAATGGTTATTTTGCCATCTTTTATACTGATTAATTTTTCTGATTTAAAATCGCTCAATGTTCTAATCAAACTTTCTGTAGCCGTGCCTGCAATATTTGCTAAATCCTCTCTTGCAATTGATATTGAAAATAGATCGGCATTTTGTTGATGGTATTTTTTCTTTAGCGTTAATAAGGCATCGGCCACTCTTTTCCTTAAACTATGGTATGCTAGTGCTACTAATTGGTCTTCTTTTTCTGCAATATTATTTGCCAATAGTTTAATGACTTTTAAAGCAATCTCTTGATGGTGGGTTAATAAATCTTCAAATTCATTTTTGGGTATTACTCGTATATTAGCCTCTTCCAATGTTTCAGCAAATTCAACATAGGTTTTATTTTCAAGCAAGGCAATATGTCCAAAAAAATCTCCAGGAGACAATAAGCTAGTAATAAACTCTTTGCCAGTTTCGCTCGTTTTATAAATTTTCACTTTGCCAGATTCAATATAGTAAAGCTTTGTAGGATGTTGACCTTCTGAATATATGACCTGTTTCTTTTTATATTCAACAATATCATGTTGCACTAGAGTCGCATTCATTTCATCTTTCTTGCCTAAATCAGTTAGGATTTGGTACCAGCCTTCTATGCCTTTAACAATGTTAGATTGGCTTCGTTTTGCTTTCTCTAATCTGGTATGTATTGCATTGATTAGTTCCGAGTCCGTGAAAGGTTTTGTGATATAATCGTCTGCGCCCATTTCCATGCCTTTTCTTAAATCATTTCTTTCGCTCTTAGCACTTAGGAAAATAAACGGAATAGCTTCCAATACAGGCTCTTTACTAATGATCTGGTATACGCCATAGCCATCAAGTACAGGCATCATAATATCACAAATAATTAAATCAGGATGGTGCATCCTAGCCATTTCAATCCCCACCTTTCCATTTTCTGCAACAATTACTTCAAACTGTGCCAATGTCAATATCTCTGCTGTATTCTCTCTTAGTGCCTCATTGTCTTCAATTAAAAGTATTTTTTTCATTTCCAATTTGCTTTAAAATTGATTTAATTTATTTGGAAGTTCAATGCAAAAGATACTTCCATTTTCCAATTGACTTTCATAGGAGATTTTGCCGTTCAATAAATCAATATACCTGCCTACGATATGCAGTCCCAATCCAGTGCCTTGTATATTTGTCACATTCGTAGCCCTGAAAAATCTTTCAAATAAATGAACCTGGTCTTTTTCTGGTATACCAATGCCTTTGTCAATGATCTTAATTTGAACCTTACTTTCTTCAATTTTTGTTTCAATTTTAATCATTGCATTTTCTGGCGAAAATTTGATTGCATTTGAGACAAGGTTTATAAGTACATTTTTTAGTAAGCTTGCATCTGAATTACACAGGTCATCGCCTTTATGATCATGAATTAATTCTTGTCCATTTTTTAATAGTACATTCATTTCGTTCATGACACCATTAATAAATTCAATTAAATCAAATCTTTCAATATTCACTTCTACTTTTCCTTCCTCAATTTTACCCAATGACAGAAATTCATTCAGTATATCTGTCAATGTTTTAACAGATGATTTTATACGGTCAATATGTTTATCACGTTTTGGTTGATCTTCGGTAGTCTCGTATTTGGCAAGCAATGAAATGGAGGATAAGATCGTGCTTAAAGGTGTTCTAAATTCGTGAGATGCCATTGAAACGAATCTGGATTTAAGGTCGTTTACTTCTTTTTCTTTTTCAAGAGACTTTGTTAAGTTATCTTTTGAAGCTTGTAATTCGATTAAAGTATTTTGCAATTCTTCTGTTCTGATTGCCACTTTTTCTTCTAAGCTTGCATTTAATTTTCTAATTTCTTCCTCGGATTCTTGTCTTTTTGTTATGTCTGATATAAACGCAATTACATATTTTGATTCTGCAGTTTCAAAATGACCCAAGCTGATTTCGACTGGAAATTCTGTACCATCTTTTCTTAAGGCGCTTAAAGTCATGCCCGTACCCATTGATCTTGCTTGAGGTTTAGCTACATATCCCTCCCGATGATGTACATGCGCATGATGGTATCTTTGTGGAATTAACTTTTCTAATTTTTCAGAAATGATCTCATCTGCTTCATACCCAAATAAATTATTAGCAAAATGATTAGACATAACAATGTCACCGTGTCCATTTACCACAATGATGCCCATGGATGCGGAATTAAACAGGGCTTCAAACCTAAGATCCTTGTACTGATTGTTTAGGGGCATGAAATAGACATTTTACTCCTGTAAAGTTACTTAGATTAAGGCAGAAATGGTAGAAATTTGTCTCTTTGGATTTCTTTTAAGATAGGAGCAGCAGTGTTTAAATGTTGGCCATTTAATACTTGTTCATATTTTTTCAAATAATTATTCGCCATTTGTACGCTCGTGAAATTTGACATCACATAATCATGGCAAATTGAACTATTGAACTGAGCTGCATTTTTAACAGCATCAACTAATGCAGTCAATGAATTGCTAGTAAAGCCAACTGCTGGCTGTATAATTTCTTTTAAAGAACCGTAGGGTGTTCCAAAAACAGGACATCCAAAATAAAGGCTTTCAACAATGGACAAGCCAAATGGCTCGTTCCATAGCACTGGGAATATGAGTCCTTTAGAACCTTTTAATAATTCATTTTTTTCTTTACCACCTTTTAAGCCATCAAATTGAATTCGAGGGTCAAATGTTAGACGAATGCCTTGGTTAAAGTTGAAACGATTGCCTCCAATTACCCTTAGTTTAACTTTTGCTTCTTGCGCAATTTTGATTGCGCCTCGAACATTCTTCACTCTCCAAGCAGCATCCCCTAAAAAATGAAAATAATTTCTTTTTTGATTCAATCCTGGGTCACCATAATCTTCAGGGTCAATTCCATTATGAACATAGGAGTGGCTACCAAATCGACTTGCATGATTTTGAGAAACAAAAACAGTATTTAAATCCAAAGGTATTTGTTCATTAGAATTTCCATGCATGGTGATGATGTATGGAATCTTGGGTAATTCATTCACTGTACAATTCAAATGAACCACATCTATACCAGTTGGTATTTGTTGATTAAATGGAATAGAATGATCTAGGGTATATACTTTCGCAAAATCACAAGAGGACCCAGCAGCCACTAAATAGGAGACCTGGTGCCCTTTTTTTACCAATTGTTTGCCTAACCACCATATTACCCTTTCTGTTCCGCCATATTTTTGAACTGGGATACTTGTATTGTTAACTATAAGGATATGCATGCTCAATATTACGATAAATTAAGGGAGATTATATTGGTTTTTAGGCATTTAAAGCGCTAATCATATTTTTTGCTATTACTTTTGAAAAAGTCTTAACTTCAAAACCTTAATAAAATTTTGATTGCATGAAAAGACTTTTTACAATTTTAGCCCTTTGTGCTGCTTTTGTTGCACAGGCTCAAGTAAAACCTACACCAGCTCAAG
>JACCDL010871926.1_pt1 | contig 12198 bp, 16 predicted proteins | sample 7441931 | NCBI WGS metagenome assembly JACCDL01 (sample SAMN15323437, study PRJNA562643) | freshwater metagenome | isolation source: river surface water | place: USA:Blue River Watershed | collected 2017-08-16 | reverse complement strand
CATTTGTTGAGTAAGTTTAACTGGTTCCATCACTCCTAATTTTTCTTGCTTGTTTCCGTTTTGGGGTTTGACTCCATATGCTTTGGATTGGAACTGGTCTTTCATCTTCTTTTGAGTAAAGTGTGTAGTGTTAACCGCGTTTCCCCCAACGTGCTTAGATGGTAATATCATGCGATTGAGTAATGGGTCTTTGCGGGTATCTGATTTGATAGAAACGTCTGACTGCATACTAATATCTTGGCTAAGTTTGGCCGTATCTTTGGTTTTCTTCATCGCAGTCATGGTAAGATTCATTTGCGATTCTCCTACTTCTGTCTCTTGCATTCCTTGTCTAAAGGCAGCATTGGTTGCTGCATCTACTTCTCCTTTATTTCGATACACATTAGATACTGAGCTGAGACCAAACTTATTATCTGGCTGTTGTAACCATTGAGCGCCTACTTGATTGCTTAAGAATGATACAGGGTTGTAGCCCATGTTAGGGTTAATCTTTTCGCTAGTAGATTGGTGATACTTCTGGTCTTCCTTAATCGTATCATTAGTATTTTGAATAGTTCTACCTGGATTAGGGTTTGACTTGCGTACTCCGGTATCTACTGAATCATCAAACAAATTTGTCATACGTGAGGCAGTTCTAGCAAACCCACTATACGTTGCTCTGTTGATCGCTTTTGCAGATGCAGTACCTTCAACTCTGGTATCTGGATCATCTTGTAGCTTACCAGCGATATATTTATCATGTCTAAACTTGGATTGCTTTCTCATCTCATTCCTGTCTGGTTCATTGTAAACACCTCTAGTGTCTTTGGTAAGATCACCTAAGAAGAGTTCAGGGTGGTATGGATCGTGAGAGTAAGGAGTGCCCGATGAATGAAGTTGTAATATGAGGTTTCTTTGTAGATTGTCCTTTCTTGGAAGTTCATGTTCAAAGATTGGGGCATCAGTACCTCTGTCTCTAAGAGCTTCTTTCATAAAGTTAGAAACAGTCGATGGGTCATAGTAAGTATCGGTGCGTGAAGTAAACTTTTTTGCCATCATCGAGTCCGGCATGGACGGGATATCATATAGTTTCTTATGCGAAGATCCATACATGGTTGCTATGTTATATATTGATTCCAATATAGTGCCACAGATTGAGCCAAAATTGATAGCACCCGAATCAATATATCTCATCATGAAGCTTATTACGCAAATTGAACTCAATCTTACCATCTCAAACGTTGTAGCCATGTATGCAAAAGATTACGAAAGTATGTTGTTACAACAAGCTCGAGACACCTATCAGCATAAGTGCTTAGATAATCAATTTATCTTGGACATTCATAGTATTGAGAAACGATCATTAGCTAATGTGGTCAAGCGCGACTTGGATGCTAAGACAAGAGTCTATGTGATTGTATCTGCAACTGTATTACGTTTCGATATGTACGATACCATTTGTGGCATGAAGGTGATCAATATCATCCGCAAATCCAAAATCTCTCCTAATGATATCTTACAACTCATTGGCAATAACTGTCACGCAATCGTTAACCTCAATGATGAAATGATCAAGCCTGAGATTGGAGATATCATTCCAATCAAGGTAGGTACTTGTGCTATGAGAATCTTACATGATAAAGTTTCTATTAATGCTTTTCCATTCGCTCCTCATATGATGGATAAGATTGCTTATGTAGTACCATCTATGAGTAAGTATGATGTTTCTCAGTTGAATGAACAATTGATTCCTCTGCTAGAAGCCAAGAAGAATAACTTGCAATTACTCAATGCCACACGAAGAGACTTTATGAGTAAGCTGCTATATCCATTCAAGGCAAAAGCCAAGCCTATTGGTAAGAACAAAGATATCTTTGCTTTCGTCAAGGATATTGAAACGCATGAAGGGGACATCATTTGTATCGATCAAGGTGTAGATCTATTAGAACTCAAGATTACAATCTTGAACTCTGATGAAGCCGAAGCTAATGAGTTCTCTGTGGTCAAGGATAGTAACCTTATGGAGAAGTGTTTGATGCCATTCATTAAACACCTTGATCTGATCTCAGAATTGACTATTGAATATGCTGATGATGAGATGTTCAATAAACATAAATATATTTGGGATACTTATGAGCAGTTTCGTTTGTAAATGATCTTATTAGAGAGGACTTATCTCTGATATTTTTTTTCTGACTAAGATTGTTTATTAATATAGTAATCTACGCGAACTCCTAGTACCGAGACCAATGGAGGAAATCAAAAAAAGGATCGAATCGAGTATTCGGGAACTCGATAAGAGCGATTATGAAGATATTTGCAAACTAATCAAGTTGTTCATTCCTCATGCAGATAATAACATAATCACAGTTATTAATAAAGGAACACGAATTGACTTAAATAAATTAGATGATACATTGTTACATAAGTTGGACAACATGATTGATTCGAAACTGCAACGCATACATATGAATATGCAAATGCGCCAATAAGCGTTTATTGTTTTTTTTTGCTAATAAGTTATACTATCTTCAAGCACTGTTATTAGCTTACTCAAAATATAACGTCTTATATACTATTCGATCAACAAATATATAACCATGAGCGACTCAATCTTCGATGCGTTCATTAACTCTGTCTATAATGGCGGATCGGCCATGGGATACTTTGATTCAGTACACGGTGGGCTTAATGATGATCACTTGTTTGGAAATATCGTTGGTGGCGCATCGTCAATTATCGAAGCTATGGATAATTTCTCATTCAATCACCCACTCGTAGATGGGGGATGTGACCATGAAGAATCAGCAAACGTAGATGGGGGGTATGACCATGAAGAAACATCAACCGTAGATGGGGGGCATGATCATGAAGCCAGTATTGATAATTTATTTTCTATCACAAATATGGTAGTGGGATCTGGTAAAAAGTCGAATAATAAACTTATTAAGAAAGATAATAGTAGCGACAGCGATAGCGGTGATAGCAGTAGTAGTGATAGTGATAGTGATAGTGATAGCGAAGAGGATAAAGATTTCATGTTAGATGATACAGCTTCAATCAATGCTGGCAATAATATTGAATTATCTTGGATGGATCTTACACCATTACTCACAAGTTCGCAAAAGGGCGGATCTCATAAGAGACGCAAGCATAGTAGTAAGTATGGTAAAGGTAAAGAAATAAATACCAATAATGATTCTATTGTAGGGTACCTTCAGTGCGGTGACAATACTACACCTATAACTGATGGTAATCAAAGTATCGTTGGCTCAATGAATCTTTCAGTGAGTGATCCAGTGAATGAAAAAAATAATGATATTGATTTCTCTATATCAGCATCCGATGTGCGAGATTTACTTGACATATCTAGTCATTAGACTGTTCTTGCAATCGTTGCATTAATAGTTCTACTAATTCTGTTCGTTTTTCTTGAGAGAAGTTCTCTTCTACGATTTGTGCTTTTTTTTGTGCTTCTTCATAGCGCTCTAACATCTCTTTGGTACTAGCATTCATAGCATCCACCGTTTCTTGATAAGCATTATTAATATCTGCTTGGTTACCATGAGGATTCGTCTCTTGAAGTAGATACTTGTAGTACAATGCATACTGCTTATTCTTAATGTAATACATGTTCTTCTTATCTTGCGCAACTAATCTTTGCTCTTCAGCTGTCTTCGGACGACCAAATACGGCTCGTACGTAACGCTTAAATGCATTAACATTGAAGATCTGTTCTGTGGAAATATATTCATACACAATTGGATGGACTTGTGCGAATGTTTCAAATTCAGGATTTTCTTGCAAGATATACTTCTTTCGTTCAACGCGATCCATAGATGTAAGCTTAGGAACGTTGCGTTGCATGAACGCAATGATACGTTTCGCCATAGCAATACCTTCTTCATTCATCCTGGCTACTCCTTCTGCATAGAATGATTCACTCATGGGTTTCTGCGAATGGTCCATAATAGTTATATAACTATTAACAACTAAGATTGACAATGATTATATTTTAGTTACTAGAATTAATTGCCTATATACACAACTTTAGTGGAAGCTGCGGAGTCTCGATGCACCGATGTGCGTTTGAAGATAGACCACACAGCAACAATACCTGGAACAATGCTCAATGCTAACTTGGCGTAATACATATTGCGCGAGTTAAGAGTTTCGTTATACTCTTTCAACTTACTTAAGGATTCGGCATCATGTACCTTTGAAGCGTTTCGGTTTACCAAGTCCTTCAATCTGGCTGTTAATGTTTCGTTCAAAATCTCAACACCAGGTAGATCCATATATTGTCTTAGCTTCTCCAGAGTTTCATAATCCTGAGCTCGGTCTTCTGGGATATCAAGATCTTTCTTAAACACGTAAATCTGTGTTAGATCCAAGATATAGGAACGGTACCAAATGATAATAGCAATTACCAATGCAGCGATGATACATACAGTATTAATCTTTTCCATAAGCGTATTCGAGATGATATACAATTCTTCATTAAGGAATCGCGACGTACGAGCAATGATATTGTTGTTTGAATAAGGATTAACCAAATCAGTCACTAATAAAGCGCGTCCTACTACATTGAATGGGCCTCTATTAGAACGAATATCGCCACGATGATGATCGATTGCTATGCCTTTACTTGTGATGGAAAGGGTTGGTATCTCAATCTCACCATATCCATTTACATTATTGATAGAATAATCTGGGGAGTCTTTATATGTATCCATGACATGGTTTTCTAAATATTCATGAGTAACTCGAGGAACGGATATTGTGTTATTTTCCATATTTAGTCCCATCATCGTTGCAGCCTTTGATGCTGCATTCATCAACATAGACCTTTTTGTAACTACGGACATTATGTTGTAATAGATTTGAAATCTATAGATATACTTACTCATACAAAAAAAAGTATCGCTATGATGTTTGATCATCAAGCATGAATAAGATATTTTTTTATTCATATTCGATGTTGCGTGCGATCTCTCTCATAAACGCGGCTTCTCCTTTATCAAACCCCTCAGAGCGAATAAGTTTTTCGACATTCTCTTTAGCAGTTGGTATGGCTTTATTATTAATATTATTAACCTTTTTTGCTGACACGTTGGACCTCCTTCCTTGCATGTTACTTTTTTTCAGTCTGCTTGAATAAATAGAGTCGTATTGTGCCAACTTTTGTTGTAGTTCATTTTTGTTATGTGGGCTATCGGCGATATCTTGGTTCTTGAGTTTTATGGAAGATGGTGTTTTATCATCTTCAGGTTCATCTGAAAGCATCTCTTGGAGCATGCGTTCATGGTGCGAGATAACTGGATCCTTTTCCTCAAATGCCGACTTGGATGTTTTCTTAGGCACCATTTCTAATCGCGCCAAAGCGGCCATGACATTGCTAGCTCCGAAGTCTGTTTCTTCATTGATTCTAATAGCTGGGACTGATGAAATACCTTGTTTCATGAACTTATTGATGTTACTATCATCGATGACCTCAATGGCAATTACAAATCCTGCATCATTGAGAAATCTATATCTATCGTTTAAGTAATCCATGACACGGATATTAAGCTCTTCATGATCATCCGCATCTCTTAGATACACTATTACCTTTTCAAAGCGACCTTCCATTTTGCTTGTATGTGTTCAGTCTAAAATTGATCGCTCCCATATAGTATATACATTTAAGCCCCAAATATGTCCATCGTTAAAAATCTAATTTTGGAACAACATTCAATCTCCCTTAAGAATACACGATATTCCGCTCTCGAGAAGCTTATTCCTAAGGCAACTGATTATACATTGAGTTTCGAATTAGAAAACAGTTCATGTGAGTTTGCTAATGCTTTATATCGTACCGTCAAAGGCGAAATTCCAGTACGCTACATGACTGCGTCGATGGATGAAATATTTACCAATGACGATTGGATGGATAAGTTTATCATTCGAAGTCGGTTGGAGATGATACCTATTGAGCAAGATATCGATTTCAATGATACCTTTTCTCTGTGCGTTGAAAACAATACTGATGAGATACTCTATGTGATGTCCGATGATATCAAACAAAGAGGGGTAGCATCTAAGAAGATACTTCCATCGGTATTGATTGGTAGCTTAAACCCAAGGACTATGTTGTCTATCAATAACATTTCTATTGTTGAATCGCAAGGTTATATCAATGGTCGCTCCGCTATTGGTTGCGCTGGTTATGAAATCATTGGTGAAGATTTTAACAATTCAATCCTTAAGGCCAATCCTTCTCATTTCAAATTATCATTTAGAGTTCCTAAGACCATAGACCCAAAACAAATGGTGCTCGATGCTATTGAAAATATCTGCTCTAGGATCAGATCAATTGATCTAGAAAACTCGAGAGAAGAATATGGTATCTTCAAGCTTTTCATCCCAAATGAGTCTCATTCAATTGGCTTCCTAATGGACAAGTATATCTTCAAGCTAAACCCTAACATTGAGTATGTAGCTAAGAGAGATGAACATCCATCGAAGAGAGCTTGTACTATCGATATCAAACACCCACAAGCCAAACAACTTTGCGAAGGAGCCATCAAACATATCATCACCGAATATGAAGCTATCAAGAAAGCCTTCAAGTAAACTTGATGAATCATATAAACGTACGTGCGTTTATATCTTTTTTTTAACTAAAAAAAAGATGAATATATAGTTGCACAATGAGTGACTGTCCTGGCGCGTACCTACTATGTATTGGTATTGTTGTACATTTGTATATTCAATCAATGAATAGACAAGATCATGACCGAGATATTTTAACTAAGATAGATAGAATCTATCAAGACACCATTGCTTATGTAGAATCTCGTATCAAGGATACGTGAAGCATCAATTAAAGATTTTTTTTCTTGTTCATTGTGAATAGCCAAGCATATGGAATATATCTGATAATATAAAACGCGCTATCTCATAGCTAATGATTTTCGGAATCTTTATTATCATTTCATGCGCTGCCATTGGTGGTATTTTGATTGTGGATGTATACAATATCCTCTACGGTAAGGCCGAATTATTTGATCAAAATCTTCATTCATTTGAAAGAGATATTTGTAATTTACGCGAAAGTATCCACAAGTTGTCTATCTCCATCAAGCAACTGAAAGATCAATTAATCAATCATAAATATGACGCCGATGAGGATATCTTATTAACCAAGATGAATATTCTATATGCAGAGTTGGCAAATCAAACCAGTGCATCTGAAAACAAAGTTGTTAATGTAAATCATCTCATGCTACTACAAAGACAACAAGAAGAATTCCAAACCAAGATAATCTTGGAGCTGGCAAATATCAAACTTATCTTAAGTAAATTCGATAACTCATCTGAAGGCCATTCAATGAAATGCCATGGTGGTAGCTTTGGGTGTTTCAGTGAAACATCTATCACATCACCGCTAGACTTGGGTAATCAGGATTATCAAATCAAGGATGGATCAAGCGATGACTCTGCAAACCAAATCAACTCAAATGAGACTGAATATGGATCTGATAAACTATAAGTAGCAAGCAGAACTTGGTCTTAGATAATTTTTTTTTGTAAAAAAAGATAGCATATAGTTGCTATTAGATTTGCATATTAGCAAATCCAGAGTGCATGATAGTATCGGTAAGAGTATTGAAAATGATATCGATAATATCTTTGTACATACCTCGAGCATGTTTATTCAAGTAACATGCATGTGTGGTTGCGTTATCATTACGATCTTGTAAGTTAAACTGGTCAATTATTTCCACGTACAATGGCTGCATTAAATGATATTTCCATTTGATATAGTTACTTGTCCATGCAGAGTGAGCATCTTCAATCATAGCCATGTATGGCGGTTTGTTCTTAAGAGCATTCATGATATCACTCAACTGTACTTTAGATAAGATTGCAACTATGACAGATGCATAGGCATCGTATGCGAAATCATTTGGCTCAATGAAGAACTTATCCATACCATAGTTGGTGACCATCTTATCATGAATAGTCTCAATCCAATTGGATAAAGTCATTCCAAAGAAAACTTGACTCAAATCAAATGACTGCATATTAGTATATTATTATCGGTTTTCCGCAATTTTAAAAATGCCCCATGTGTATCTTGTCCAACCTGCTACTCTTGTAGGGACCAATCGTTACAAGGTTGGTATGACCTCAATGAATAATTTGAATAGAGTAAAGTCTTATGGCCAGGGAACGCGATACCTTTGTATCTTCGAACGAGAGGATGCTGCTCAAATGGAAAAGAAATTACTTCAGATCTTTAGAGATAAGTTTAAACTAATCGCTGGAAAGGAATACTTTGTAGTCGATATCCCGGAAGCGGAGATGGTAACTCTATTTGTAAATATTGTTATGAGTACTTATACGGAAGCTAGCTACGAGACAAATGAATGTCAATCAAAAAAAGACGAAGAAGATATCATATCAGTGACCGATGAATCTACCACAAGTGACGATAATGAGAGTGACTATGAATTGGATACAATAATGGTCCCTTCATTTGCGGCTTTTAAATTCAATGGCTCTCATTAGTCTAATGATAGATGCTATCAGCGAAATCGCTGATATATGTATCAGTGAGCATTCTGAGAGTGAATCTAATATGGACACTTGTTCAATGATCGCCGGATAGTAGCAAGTAAAAAATTGATTTTTTTGTAAATGAATATACGGTAGCTACTGTCGGAATTGTGAATTGAATCATGGAGAAAGTTATGGAAGTTTTAATCAAACCAGCAATTGAATATACAATTCAAATATACAATTCTGAAGAACTAACAGTTGGGCGGATGTTTTGGATGACTATTATTGCGATATTCATCAATACTTTTATCTCTTGGAAGCTAATATCATATTATTCTTATATCCATGAGATGAAGTTGCAATCAGTGATTGATGCTTTAGCAGCTGAGAGTAAGCTTCGTGATGAGCAACATCAATCTTTGCTTGCAGTAATAGCAGCTGAGCGTAAGTTTCGTGATGAGCAATTTGCCACTGAGCGTAAGCTTCGTGATGAACAATTTGCCGCTGAGTGTAAGCTTCGTGATGAGCAACATCAAACTTTGCTTGCAGTAATGGCAGCTGAGAGTAAGCTTCGTGATGAGCAACACCAGTCTTTGAAGACATTAATTGAGATGCAAAACCATTGCATTACTAACTTGTACAATATTGGTATGCAAGCTCAGTGCAACGGCATTGGCTCTGGTCCAATCGCGTAATTGGATTGACTACCCAAGATAGCTGATCTTTGGCTAATCTTTTTTTTATTTATAAAATTGCGCTGAATCATAGTAAATATAGAATTGGAAATTGATATGGATATTGAGCAATACGACATGGATATTGAGCAATATGATGTAAGTCCGCTACAGGAGAATGATATGGGTATTGACCAATGTACATTGTGTGGATCATATAGTATGTTAATCAGTGACCTTACTGAGCGAGGTTTCTCCCTATCTGGCAGAATAATGATTTACAAACGGCAATCTAAAAATTATGCTAAGAAGTGTTGTTGGTTGAACTATGTAATTGGTGGGTTACGAAATGATTTGGTTTCGAATGGAGTATACTTGCGCTTATTGGAAAAGCTTAAAACTCTACCTTCAAAGGTACTAATTGATGAACAAGGTAAGCATTGGGATGTGTATGAGTTGAAATGCAAATACAAGATTGATAAAACTATTACTACCGCTTCTAAGCAATTCAGCAAAATAGAGCGTTCATCGATAACCCTTGTTTATCCATTGAGTAGCTATAACATTTATACTCCTTGCGAGTATAAGAGACTGTCTGCCAAGAAAAAAAATGAATCAATATATGTGCCAAGCGCTGATGCGATCAATGATATTGATATGTTGAATAACAAGTTCAATGGTTATATTTACTTATTAAAAGACCGTACCGCCATGGTTACTAATGCTAACATATACAAGGTAGGTAAAACAACTCAGCTTAACTTTAATCGTTTCAAGGGTTATCCTATTGGGTACAAAATATTTCTACATAGAATTTGCCCCAACTGTCATGAAGCCGAAAAAAAGATACTTGCCTTGTTCCGATCCAAGTACATTATTCGTAAAGACTTTGGCTCAGAAACATTCGAAGGCGACTTGGATTCTATGATCGCAGATATTAACCATATCATTAGTTCGATGTCTATTGATTCTGTGTGAGTAGATATTTGCTATATTCTGATAAAAGCCTTTTGATAAGTTTCTGTACCTTTTTTTTCTCTTCATTGGAGTACCCATTCCAAATGGTTCTGAGCATAGAGATAACTCTCTGAAGAGTATTAGTATCGAAGCCTTCGGCTTGCGCGGCTGCTGTGGCGTTACTATCATTTTCCCATTGCTTGTTGATGAGTTCATCCCACCGTCCTTCTGAGATATAATCTCTGAATTGGAAGATCTCTTTCCCAGTCTCAGTTAGCAAGATAGTTCTATCAGTGGTAACTGCTGCTGTGTATTTTCGTTTGATACTATCCATGACACCGTCTTGAGGGAGTTCATCGGCGATGATATCGATGAGTTCTTTAAGAGTCTTATTATATGTCTTGAAGCAGTCGCCCATTCGTGAAGCTTTCACTTGATAGAATATACGTGAATATTGATATATTCTGAAGCTAAAACTTAGGAATGACTAAGGGTCGCAAGCAGTTCAAGGTAATCAAGCAAGTACCTGAAGGTATTGATGAGCGTGAGATGATGCATATCTTCCAACAACTTGCAGGAGATCCTTCTAAGTTAGACCCCGAAATCGTGCAAGATAAATACAACCGTCTTCATGAGAGCCTCTCTCGTTGTAACAAACTTATGCGTAAGTTCAAGGTTGCGATCTTGGACCGTTTGATTACAAAGATTGGTCATGACGTTTATTTCGATCAGGAAGTAGCTAATCTGGTTAGATTCTTAGATAATGCCGAAGCATACCTTGATGAGAAGATCACTCCTGAGAATATGATTCCTATTTACCAAGCCATGAAAGAGAGTTTTGTAGTAGAAGAATATCTTAAGGTATGTAAGGCTTTACGCCAAGGCGATTCATGTTTGAAGGATCGTACTAACTTGCAAGACTCTTTTATCCGCAAGGCTATTGGAGATGAACTAGTCTTGTTTGACTTTTGTAAGATCAACTTCAAGCATCTATTTAGTCATATCTTGGAAGAAAACTTATCAAGTCGTGAAGAAGTTGCTGGGAGTAAGACTTACATCTTACTAACACTCAACATGCTATACATCACCACTCAAGATATCTATAATCTTGTATCAAGCCCAGATGTAGATATTGATAAGCTATCCGAGATTATCATTCAAGCAATCAAAGCTGCTCGTAAGCAGATCCCACGTTGCGATAAAGCTTTCCGAATGATTGAGGAAAGTGTTGACATGCTCAAGAGTGGTATGAATGGTTATTATAAAAACTTTGTGGCAACAGGTAACCCAACTGTAATCTTTGAAAACTTCATCAATGATCTGTCCGGAGATCTGCATATTGATACCAAAACAATGGGTCAGTTCAAGCGTATCATCTTCTTCTTCCGAAAGAAATCTGAGGGCATGCCTAAGCAGAACTCAGAGCAACTGAATGGGGTGTTTAGTATGTTGGATAAGATTATGTCACAGATTGATAAAGACGATATGAAGAAACCTGCTGCTACATCTAATAGCGATGACGATGCCGATATCGAAACGGTCCATGCCGATGAATAAGCATGGTTAGATGGTTACTTTAATATTGATTTTTTTATGTATCAATATATCAAAGCAACATGCTTGGCAACACTAATTTTTCCCCTGAAGACATTAATAAGATACCAATTATTTTAATTCAAGCTATCAAATCAGCTCGCGAACATATCCAAGATTGCGACAAAGCCTTTCAATTGATTGAAGATACTATTGATGCATTAAAAGACAATATGAATGATTACTATAATATCTTTATGGAAACTGGTGATACTGCAATGATTTTTGATAAATTTGTTAATGATTTACCGGAAGATTTTGACATCGATGCTACCACGATGGGGCAGTTCAAGCGTATTATTCTATTCTTTCGAAGCAAATATAATGACACATCTGATAATGTAATCCAAATATGCGATATATTAGATAACATTATTATGCAGCTAGAAGATGACAATGATACCAATCAATAAATGCGAATATGGTCCTGATAAAATTGATTTTTTTT
>JACCDL010168545.1_pt1 | contig 12198 bp, 9 predicted proteins | sample 7441931 | NCBI WGS metagenome assembly JACCDL01 (sample SAMN15323437, study PRJNA562643) | freshwater metagenome | isolation source: river surface water | place: USA:Blue River Watershed | collected 2017-08-16 | reverse complement strand
ATTCAAAAAATAAAAGAATTTGGTCTAATAAGATAAGCTCAAAGTGTAAAACCTGTCAATATAAGAATAAAGAATATCCATTGGGCGATAAGAAAAGTGGATTACACGAATGTTGGAAGCATATTGGGAACTTAAATGATACCGATTTAACACAGCCCTTAGTACTTGAATTATGGGGTGGATTAGCAGGACAAAAAAGCTTTATCAATGATGCATGTGCAGATAAGCGTTATTTACTGAAACAAGTAGACGAGACAATTATTACAAGAAGTGCCAGTAAACCAGAACCAATTGGTGACGCAATAGATCCTACCAAAAGAAGATTATTGCAAGTAGAGAAATCAAAAAAACAAGATTTTCAACCACACATAGATAAAGAGGGGTTAAAAGAATTATTTGAAAGCCTAACAGCGCCTTATCATTTCATAGATTTTGAAACCACCATGGTAGCCTTGCCATTTCATAAAGATAGACAACCCTATGAGGCTATTGCATTCCAGTACTCATATCATTTAATGGACGCACAAGGCAATATCCAACATAAGAGCCAGTATTTAAATTTTGAAAAAGGAGTTTTCCCTAATTATGAATTTTTAAGACAATTAAGAAAAGATTTAAGTGGCATAGAAGGCACAATTTTTCGCTATCATAAACACGAGAACACCTACTTATTACATTTATATCAACAGTTGTATGCCGTAAGTGAAACTGAAGTCCCGGATAAAGAAGAACTAATGGCTTTTATAAGAGAAATTACAACCCCCTCTGAAGATACTCCTGGCGAAAAATGGACTCCAAATAATAATATGCAAGATTTATGGGATTTTGTGATTAGCTATTTTTATTCTTTACATGCAAAAGGGTCTAATTCAATTAAGGACATATTACCTGCTATTATTAAAAGCTCGCCCTATTTAAGAGAAAAGTATAGTCAGCCAATATATGCAACTGCAGCCATGCCAAGTCTTAATTTGAAAGAGCCGCATATTTGGATTGATGAAACTAAGGGACTAAATCCCTATAAGACACTTCCTCCCATATTTGATGAAAAGGCTTTGGAGGAAATAGAGTCAGAGGGTAATCTAAGTAATTTGGATAATGGAGGTGCTGCAATGGTAGCATATGCCTATCTGCAATTTGCAGACATGACAGATGCCGAAAGAGAATTATACCGCCAAGCTCTACTTCGATATTGTGAATTAGACACTATGGCGATGGTGATGATTTGGGAGTATTGGGGGAGAGAGGTTAAATAAAATTACATACTCTTTTATTTCTTAAAATTGATTAACAGTATTATAAATAGTATCAATCAATGACTCGTAAATTGCGATAAAGTATCTAAAAGGAAGATAAATGTTCAGATTTACTTGAATTTAGAGATGTAATAGTCAATTCGACTTTTAAACAATTTAGTGGCAGAATTGGTACTAATTACATAAAACCATTAAACAACAATAGTCATGCAACTTCTTATGTTTCAAAGCAAACCGATAATATAAATTCAGGTTATATTATATCATTGTTTTAACCTTCTATTATGTTGATTTCTTCTGGGCTTAATTCATAAATTTTATAAATCTCCTGATCTATAGCTGTAAAAATTAAATCGGGTGATTCGCCTTTTAAAAGTGTTTCTTGTATGCTTAATACTAATTGATTAAACTTTTCTTGTTCTGTTATTTGTATTGTTGGGATGAATAATTTTCTTAAATTTTTAGGTTTGACTTGAGCAAATTGTCTTCCTACTTCTTGAGTATAGTTTTGATATACAAAATTCATAAGTTTCGAATTCAAAATTGCAACAATAAAATTTAAGTTTACGTCAAATTCTTTTTTAATCTTTATCACATTTATAGAGTCTAAAACAAAGTGCCCATTATGATCAGCTACAGCTTTAATGGAATCTGATGTTTGACGAAGAATAATTTTGGGTTCAGAAAAAAGCTCCTTATATCTGGGCCAATGTATAGACCACCATGGAATCAATCCTTTTTTAGTTTCTCTTTTTTGAGATAGTTTATCTTGGAATTGACTTAAGTAGTTATAAATGTTAGGTTTTAAATTTGTTTGAGAATCTTTAGTAGAATAGATTAGTACATGTTCTGAATTTCTTATTACATAGCGGTCTATATCTGAACCAACCAATACAGTTTTTAGAAGTTCTTTTTCTAAATTGTTCTTAGTAGCAAATTCTTCACTTACTCTAAAAAATTTATCTCCTCCAGTAGAAATCCCGCTAGCCACTTCTTCGGCTATTTCATCTATTAAGATAGACTTACTTTTAATTTTCTCAATGATATTAAATGCATCCGCATTTACACCAAAAACAAGACCTGGTATTTTTGTTAGGTTTTTTGCTTTGAATAAAGACTTGTCACCATCGTTAAAAATCTTTGATTTGTCTCCATTCCAGTTTCGATAATCAGCATAACAGATCTCATAATCCTTAGGTTTGGTTTTTTGTGTTAAGTAAATACAAGTTGGAACATTTGCATCTGAAAAAATACTATCTCCTAAATTGTAAGCTAAAAGTGTTTTATTCTGTTGAGTTAAGTATTCCCTTGTTTTTTCATATTCGTTCTGAAATAGTAAGTTATTTGGGACAATATAACAATTATATCCACCAGGTCTTAAGATCTCAAAACTTCTTGATATGAAGAAATTAAATGTATCAATTGTTCTTGTATGGACATTATTGTAATATGATTTAAAAAATTCTTTTGAAGCTTCACTTAGTGAAGCTCCGTAAGGTGGATTCCCAATAGCTAAGTGGAAACCAATAAATTCTCCATCATCACTTAGTACTTCTGGAAACTCGAGTCTCCATTCAAATGGGTTAGAATAAACATTTTTAATTTTTTCATCATATAGTTCTCTATATTTTTTAATATCTATTGTAAGATTGTCTATTCTTAAGCTCCATTCGTTTCTTTCTTTCTCCCCGCCGAATGGGATTTCACTTTGAATTTTATTTAGATCTGCTTGTAGTTTTTTTAGATTTAAATAATCTTTATCAGTTGCTAGTGTGAATTTTTTAAATTGGTCTTTTAAATAGTCGATTTGTTGTTTTATTTCATTTTTTTTCTGCTTATCACTAGCTGATTTATAATCAAATACATATTCCTTATACTTTTCAATTAGTTGTTTGATAGTATTTCTGTCTTTTGGAAGCACATTATTTTTGTCATCTATGGCAAAGTGTGCAGTAAGTGAATCTCCTACCTTAATATTTATATCAATGTTCGGAAGTGTGTTCAAATACTTGAAATTACTTTCTTCTGTATAGTAAGAATTTTTAAGTAATTCAATCCATAAACGGAGCCTACAAATTGAAACTGATTTAGGATTAATATCTACTCCGAATAAGCAATTCTCTATAATTTTCCTTTTCTCTTCAAATAGAGCTTCTTGTATATCCTGCAGTTCATCAATTTTATTTCCGTTCTTATTTAATTTATATTCAAACGGTTTGTCGGTATATACATCTTGAATAGATAGTTCATCATTTACAACCTCAACTTTTATAGATCTGATTATGTTATCATTCTTTTTGTAATTCAGAATTTTTAATTTACTCTTTATTGACAGAATTGTGTTTAAAGCAGATACCAAATAATGCCCTGAACCAACACCATCGTCACATATTTTAATTGAGTCTATAATCTTGTTAGCTTCTATTCTAACACTCTTATCAGTAAAGTCGATTTTATCTATCAATTGATCAAAAGTTTGTAAACCCCAGTTATATTTTTCATTAAACAAGTCAATAACTACTCTATTTATGGACTCAGAACACATATATTCAGTAATATAACCTGGCGTGTAAAAAGATCCATCTTTATAACCATTAATCTTCTCAAAAATTAAACCAAGTACTGAGGCATTTATTATTGATTTTGCTTTTTGTTGAATTTTTGCTTTATTGTCGCTTGAAAAATCGTACGAATCCATGAAGTCAAATAAGTAGGGTAGACAATGTTTACTTCCGATTAAGGGTTTGCCTTTTGCATCTTTGAGTATTGTTCCTGACAATAATGGTAATTCTAACCTGCTTTTTAATTGGTTAATACCAAGGTATTCTAATTCAAATTCAGTTGGCTCAAATAAAGAGCTATTTAAATATGGGACTTTTGAATATTTTATACTCAATGAAGTACTTCTTTTATTTTCTGGAACTGCTAGTACATCAAAAAATAGTTCATCTAGCTCGTCAAAATCATGAATATTTTGCTCATTTAAAAATCCATATTCAACTTTGTCATTATCTGAATGGTAATTCTTAATCTGCCCTTCAAGTAGTTTTAAGAATAGTATTCTATTTAGCCAAGTGATACATAATTCAAGTCCAATTTCAAAATATTTCTCATTTTGTTCTTCAATAGGAAGTAATGAATGTTTTCCTTGTCTCTTTAGAATTGAAATAGTATTCTCAAGTAAAGAACCTTCATTTCTTCTATCTTCAGCCTTTCTGCCAATTAATTTTTTTGTAGATCCAGTTTCCTCTAATCCAATTATATGAAGTAACTCCGTGTAAAATCCTTGATTTAATACATTGCTATCATTGATAAAAGGTTTGCTTAATAAATGTTCGGGCGATAATATTTTATATAAATCTATTAATCTATCATCATCTATATTATCCGGATTCTTAATAATTTTTTCATAGCTTTTTAAATCAATGTAAGTACAGGGTGCTTCTTTTGTTATTTCATCAAGATATTTTGAAGCAATGAATTTGTAGAAATGATCTGTATCTGAATTTACACTCCATTCCGTATATTCCTTTCTTAATTTACTATTACGATATATAAATTCATCGAACCATTTTTCGTCAAATATAAACCATTCATATATGTTAGTTGCTATAAGTGTTTTTATTGAATGATTTGGTTTAACACTTAGTCTTTCTCTCAAATAGTACAATACCAACTCTTGTATTGCCTTACAATTTGGTTTGTCAATTGTAATCATTTCTGCATTACTCGAATTCGGTTTTGGCGGTTTTTTAAATTCTAAAATAACCCCAACATTATCCTCCTTTGAGTTCCCATTTCTTATTACTAAATCTTGTTTCTTATTAACATTAACTAAATACTTATCCTTACAATAGACAGCTTTTAATAAATCAGAAATTACATTTTTATGGTATTCCTCATCTTGATTTAAGTCAATATAATCAAATGCTTTTTTTAATTCACCCTTAAAAATTTGAATTTGATCTGCAGATACAGATTGTTTATAGTAGGCCTTATTGAGAGAATTGGAAGGTTTTAGAATCTGCAGTTTCATAAGTGAGTTTAATATTTAATCGAAAATAATCAATTTTAAGTTCAAAATTTCAGTAGCACCTACCTCCAATTTCCCTTTCTCTAGCTCTGGCTTTAAAATCAATTGCACATATTAAAAAAATAATTACCAAATTATTCTTGTGTTATACTACCATCATTATCCACCCTAATTGTCAGCCATTCATAGCTTTCCTTCTCTATAGCCTGAATGATACTTTTTTGAACTTGTTTATTCGCTGTGGTTTTCTTTTCGCTGTCCAATAAAACAACACTTTTTAATGCATCACCATTGGCTCCTGCTTTCATTCCGTTAAAAACCACAAAATCCACCGGGTGAAAAATAACTTTAGCATCGTCAGGGTTTAGTTTTTGAGGCAAAAATACTTTATCTACCTTTTTAATCATTTTGGTAGCTTGTTTACGTCCTTTTTCTCTTGCTTGCTCCTTGTAAAAATCCATATCCTCGTCCAACTTCTCTTCTAGTAGCTGAATTTTAGCTTCCTCCTTGCCTAGTTTATCTAACCAATCGGATGATTTACGTTCGTCTTTATATATTTTAGTATCACTTAGTCTGAAGAAATCACCACAGCAGGGGCAGATGCCAAATATTTGACGTTGGTATTCAAAAAATATAAGTATGTCTTCTTGATGCATGTTTTGTTGTTTAGCTTAATAGTTTTTAAATTCAACCTTGTTCTGTTCAATCATTTGTTTGATTGCCTTTTGATTAGGTTTAAGTTTAGCCTTCCCTGATTTAATATCTACAAAGAATATCTTTTGCACTTTGCCTGTTTTTTGTAATCCTTCAAATATTACATAGTCAATTGGATCAAATAAACTTCGGCAATCATTTTTATCAAATGGAAAATGTTCTAATACTGGTGCTAAACGTTCCAATATAAATCCCATATTAACACTACCAGTGGTGGTCTCCACTCGTTTTTGAGTTGCTGCTTTTTTCTTACTAATTTCTTCCCTTTGAATTTTTAATTCTTCCTTTTTCTCATTCAATAATTGCTTTGCTTGTGCATTAAAATTATCTAATGAAAAAAGGCTAGCATCCTTTAGCTTAATAGCTTCACCGCAAGTAGGGCAATTTGCTTTAAATCCATTTTGTTGTAAAAAATTAATTAAGTCCTGATGTGATTGTGCCATAGTATTTTTATTATTTTCTAATCCGCTCTTTTATATATTGATTTATAAAGTAGTTTTCGATATGTTTTAATACAAGTGTTTCGTTTTCAATTTTAAAGAATTTTACAATAAATGAGTTCTCTTCGTATATGTCCTTCAAGTGCTGTTTGGTGATCACTTTTAAGTCTCGATATAAGGAAGCTTGTTCAAATCTTTGTTTCAAAACAGCTTCTTTTATGCCCATCTCAAATTGTAAAACCTCGCCCAAATAGTTATAAATCCTATAAGTTAAATTTTGTTCTTCAAGGTCCATTGAACGAAACTGTCCCTGATTTTCTTGCCTAAAACCAAACCCTTTTTCTTTCCATTTGGCAAGGTTTAACCTTATTGATAACCATTTTTCATCATCAAAATAGTCTTCTGAGCAAAGTATTTGGGTAAACCATTCATTTAATTGGTCTAACCTTTCTTGCTCGTCATCGGGTATTTGGTATCGCATCTTTTTTTGTTAAATGTAAATACCTTAACCTCCGCCTATTGGATTTGTAATTTAATGATAATTTTTTCTAATAAGATAGTGTGACTAGGCCTGATTTGGAGAAAAGCTACTAAATTGAGACCGTAAATAGACGTAAAATGCCCAAGAATAAATCAGCTGCAACCAGATACCGCGTTATAGACCAAATGTTGAATGATAAGCTTAAGCCTTACCCTAATTTGGAGCAATTAGCGTCAAAATGCAGTGCCGTTTTAGGTTCAGATGTGTCTACTTCTACTATTGAGAAGGACATTAGGGCTATGCGGGAACATGCGCCTAAGGGCTATAGCGCTCCCATTGTATATTCTAAAATTGAAGGGGGGTATATTTATGGTGAAGTGGGGTTTTCTATTGCTGAACTCAATTTAAACGAGGAGGAATGGTCGGCTTTACAGTTTGCTTCCCAGCTATTATATCAATATAAAGATGTGCCTGTTTTTAGCAATTTTAAAAATGCCATTGAACGAATTAATACCCGTTTTGCTTTAGGAATTGATGGGAATGATAAAGTACTTGACGATGTGGTTCAATTTGAGAAGGCAGTTCACACCAATGGAATGGAGTTTATTGAACTCATTTATAGTGCCATTAAAAATAAACAAGCCATTGAGTTTAAATATCACAATATTTATAAAAAAACAACAAGCTCATCTAATCTGACTCCTTATTTAATCAAGGAGCATCGTAATAGGTGGTATGTAATTGGATGGAGTACTGAAAAAGAAAAGTATACTACTTATGCTTTGGATAGAATGAGTGATGTTAATGTGCTTGAAGGAACTGTTAAAAAAAGATCGGATTTTAATGCTAGTTCTTTTTTCCAACATAGTACAGGTATAATGGAAAGCAAGACCAAGCCCGAAGAAGTCTTACTAACCATTAAAAAACCAATCAGCGACTTAGTATTGCTTGAACCATTACACGCCACGCAAAAACTAATCAATGATAAAAATGATAAGTTACAAATTACATTGAAAGTATTGGTGAACGAAGAGTTTGTTTTTAAAATATTAGGAATGGGATCCTATTGTATTGTAGACAAGCCTGCGAGCTTGCGTAAATCAATAAAAGGAACTATTAAACAAATGGGGTCTAATTACGAAAAATAATTTTTTCTGCATTATCACTCCATAGTGCCCCTTTTTGTAAGGTATCTTCTTTTTCATTTATAATTGACACTAGCTTATTAAGATTAATTTCTCGCCTATCTTCTAAAAGTTTAGAAAAATTTGTAAAAAACAACTGCGTTCCATAACCTCCATCTTCATTTACAAATGAGTGTTTACCCATTTCTGTAGTATAATAGGTTGTGCATATATCCTTTGAAATCCTTACTATATCTTGCATCCAAGCTTTGCGTGCTTTTTCGTTGCCTTCGGAAAAATGAATTGAATTTCTTTCAAAAGAAAATTCAGGAGACTGTATTCTTTCTGAATTCGTTCTACAACAATCAATAAAGAACCATTGCTTTTTATTTCTTCTTTGCAAGTCAGTAACCCTAATTAAACCATCATTTTTAGATGGAATCCAAGTTGACCTATCAATAAAATGGGCATGTCCAGTGAAATATACAAAGCTATAATCAACTTGATCAATTTCTCTTAATAAATCAATTTCTTTTATTTCATATGTGTTTAATTCAATTATTTCATTGTATTCAAAACTACCCCCTGGCGATGATTTTAAAAATGACTTAACCAATCCAATATCAAGACCATTTTTATAGTCTACAAGGTCATTCTCTGAATACTTTAGAAGTATAGCTTTTCTTTTTATCATTTATATATTATTTACCCTCTTAATATTACAGAACCTAAAGGCATTTCATCATCATCCAATGGCATCCAGGGGCTACCATTAAAATTTTTGTCGGTTATTAAACGTTTTACAACAATTTTATCGCAACGCATCATAATACCTGGTTCCAAATAAAAGCCAAAACGCTCGCCCTCCATTGGCATTTGTGATACATGGGTCATATATACAGGACGGTCATAATGGTTTAAAAATAAGTAGAAGTAATTATCCAGTTTGACAATGCTAAAAAACTGCTTGTTAAATTCAAAACCATGCTTTTCATATTTGCCACTAAATCTGTGTTCATTGTACTTGTGGTCCTTTTGGAACTTTGCAATGGTGAAATTTTCATTTTCAGTTGACACCACAAATTTTGAAAGTACTTCATGAGTATTGTCAAAACCCCACACAAGTCCATATTGACCAAAACCACGCTTATTATTAAGCACTTCAATTTCGGCTCTGATAATGAAATTCTCTTTTGAAGTTACTGGTAGCTTTTTGTGATAGAACATCCATCTATTGCCTGACTTATTTTCCATCCAATAATGGCTTTCCTTTATAAAAGAATGTTCATCCTCATCCTCAATGAGCTCCCAGCCCTCAAACTTATTATTAAAGTCATCTTCCAATAAAACTTCCTCATGGATAATGTTGGCTAGTGGTAGAATTTGTATCATAATATTAAATTAGGATACAAACATAAAAGGGAAGACCGTAAGGTATTGGAGGAAAAATATTTTATTACCTATTCTGCCTATATTAAAATCTATTCTGACTCTTTGTATTGCGCTTAATTTTCAATTTTTATTAGTCAATGCTCTTTATGAGTTAAAATTGTATTTAAATTTACCTCATATTTACTATAGTAACGTGAGAATAAACTAAAAAAAATTAATTATGTCAAAACTTAATGTTGATCAGAAAACAATAATGGCACTTTTTTCAGATAAGAAGTCAGACTTTCTAATTCCAGATTACCAAAGACCCTATGCTTGGGAAGAAATTCAGTGTCAAACTCTCTGGGACGATATTTTTTCGTTTGCCTTTCCAGATAACAACTCAGACAAATTCGATAAAAATGAAGAATACTTTTTAGGTTCCATAGTAACTTTTGGAAATGAAAATAACAAAAAAGAAGTAATTGATGGTCAGCAAAGATTAACAACTCTAATGTTATTATTACGAGCATTTTATGCCAAATTTGGTAATATGCAAGATGATAATTCAAAAAGAATGAGCGAGAGTATTGGGCAGTGTTTATGGAAAACGGATGAGTTTGGAAAAGCGGATTTGAATATTCTAAAAATTGATTCAGAAGTTGCTACCGATAATGACAAAGACGAGTTTCTCGAAATATTGAAAACAGGGATTGTAAGAAAAGAACAAAAAAGTAAATATGCTAAGAATTACATTTTTTTTCAGCAAAAAATTGATGATTTTTTAAGAGAATACCCTTCATATTTTGCATATTTGCCAGCTAGGATTCTTGGAAATTGTATTCTTTTGCCAATAGAAGCTGAATCACAAGATACTGCACTTAGAATTTTTTCTACTTTAAATAATAGAGGCCTTCCATTATCAGATGCAGATATCTTTAAGGCACAGTTTTACAAACATTATAGCAACAAGAAACAAAAAGATGATTTTATTGAAAAATGGAAAGAACTTGAAGACATAACAGGTAAGATATTTAGACCATTAAATGGTATTCCAATGGATGAACTATTTACAAGGTATATGTATTACATTAGGTCCAAGCAAGGAATTAAATCGAGTACGACAGAAGCACTTCGAAAATTTTATGAAAAAGATAAGTATGCAATACTAAAACAAGATGAAACATTACCCAATCTTAAAATTCTAGTAGATTTTTGGAATGATATTTATGCTCAAAACTCAGACAGATTCACAACAATTATTTTAAGAAAATTGTATATTTTACATTTTGCACCGAATGGCATGTGGACATATTTTTTATCTGTATATTTTTTACATAACAGAGATAAAAATAATCAATTAGATGAAAAACTTTTAGATGAATTTTTAACAAAAACTATTGCCTTTGTTTGGGGATTCTCTTTCATAAATCCAGGTGTGAATGCATTGCGAACACCCGTGTATGCAGAAATGATTAATGTGGTTACAAATCAAGAAATAACTTTTGATGAGCATAAGTTTAATGAAAATACATTAAGGGTCGCAATTAGCAACTTTGAATTTAAAAATGGCCGACCAATCACTCGTTCAATGTTAACCTGGTGGGCTTTCATAGATGACAATCAAGGAATCCCTGCTCTTAATACTAATTTTGACATTGAACATATTTTTGCTAGAAAACGACAAGAGAATGACAAACTATTAACAAATATCAAAAATCTCGAGTCAATTGGAAATAAATCTTTACTTGAGGATAAAATAAATATTAGAGCTTCGGACTATAGGTTTAGTGATAAGATTAAATATTACAAAGGATTTATAAATGATAAAGGTCAGAAAAAAGAAGGCACTATTGTAGGTGAATTAATAAACTTAGCAAATACAAAAACTGATTTTGTTGAGCAAGATATATTGAAAAGGACAGATGAAATTTGTAATCAATTTTTAATTTTTCTAAAGAATAATAATTTAATAAAACAAGATTAAATACAATCATATAATTGTTTGCAATTTCGATTGCACATGTTTAGAGCCATGGTTTATTTAAATCATGGTTATTTTTTCTGATTTTGGGTAATTTCTAAAAAACAACTATCACTCCCAAAAATACTACCCCAATATTGTTAATGGTTTTAAGAAATGAGTTGTGGTGCAAATGAAAAAAGCAGCTACAAAAAAATCGATTAATAATTTCTTTTTAATTTTTTGATTATCAAGAATCGGGTCCACCTTGGTATGATCCAGGAAATCCTTGATTATAAGCTAGGATAATCAACATATTTTTTTTCTTATGTTATTCAAACCCGGGACTGCCAATGCTTCGCATTGTCTTCCCTTGCCATTGGATTAGCACAAAGCCTTCCATTCAAACGCTCCGCGTTCGAATGGCTTTTTTCGTTCTCGTCTGCTTTCACAAGCGTGCTTGCGACGCAGCCTTAAACGAAAAAAGCCTCCCACTTGCGTGAGAGGCTTTGTAGCCGGTACGGGAATCGAACCCGTCTTTGCCCCGTGAAAGGGGGCTGTCCTAGCGGATAGACGAACCGGCCGTCGTTTGATAGACGTTTGTCAATCGGGTCGCAAAAATAGGACGCAATCGGTTTACTGCCAAATCATTTTGCATATTTTTCGTTGAAAATCAATTTTATGGGTGGGGTTTTGGAAGGGTTCTCTTTTATGAAACTATCAATAGTTCGTATAAATCCTTGATTTTGTTGATAATTCATGCTTTTTTAATACTCTTTTTGAGGGAATTTTTTTAAAAAGATGGTAACTTCGCGT
>JACCDL010684997.1_pt1 | contig 12199 bp, 7 predicted proteins | sample 7441931 | NCBI WGS metagenome assembly JACCDL01 (sample SAMN15323437, study PRJNA562643) | freshwater metagenome | isolation source: river surface water | place: USA:Blue River Watershed | collected 2017-08-16 | reverse complement strand
CGGTGGATTGGCTACTCAAATCCCAATTGGATTAGCAGAATGTTAAATACTGTTATGCTTCGATAGCTGCTTCATCTACCAAACTGAAATCTTGGATCACATTGTATAAAGTGCCACGTTCAATTGGGGTTCTTTTTGCTTGTTTGATCAAACGAACCAATTCCAATGTAGTCATAGCAGGATTTTGTTCTTCACTACCAGCCATAGAGTAAATCTTAGTGGTATCGTCGATGGTACCATCAATATCATTCACACCATAACTTAAAGTCAATTGAGCGACCTGTCTGCCTAACATTGGCCAGTAAGCTTTGATATGTGGGAAATTATCTAAGTATAATCTTGAGATCGCATACATTTTTAAATCTTCAAGCATGATGGATTCTGGCACTTCATGCATTTCATTGTCCTTGTTTCTAAACTTAAGTGGAATGAATGTATTGAAACCTTTTGTTTGATCTTGCAATTTTCTTAAGCGTTCCATATGATCTACACGGTGTTCGTATTTTTCGATATGGCCATACAATAAAGTGGCATTGCTATGCATGCCAAGTTCATGCGCTGTTTTGTGTATTTCTAACCATCCATTGGCATCTACCTTATCATCACAAATAATCGTACGAACATCGGGATGAAAAATTTCGGCACCTCCACCTGGCAATGAATCTAATCCTGCCTCGTGTGCTAAACGCATCCCTTCTTGAATGGAAACTTTTGCTTTACGGAACATATAATCCAGTTCTACAGGCGTAAATGCTTTGATATGTAATTCGGGACGATGTGCTTTTATGGCACGCATTAAGTCCAAGAAAAATGCTAAAGTTAATTTAGGGTGTACACCTCCAACAATATGTACTTCTGTTACTGGCTTACCATCATAAGAACGAACAATAACCATCATTTGGTCTATTGTTAATTCCCATCCTTCTTCTTTATGGGCATACAATTTTGAATAAGAACAAAACTTACAAGAAAAGACACAGACATTGGTTGGTTCTATATGAAAATTACGATTGAAATAAGTGATATCACCATGCAATTCATTTCTTTTCCAGTTGGCCAATGCACCTACATAGGGAAGGGATGATTTTTCGAACAAGGCAACACCATCATCAAAACTGATACGTTCGTTTTGAAGGATTTTTTGACCGATAATTTTTAATATTGGATCTGCTTGCGCATCTACCAGAACTTGAATTTGTGCCTTGTTCATAAACTATGAAATTAGGCCACAAAGTTAGTCAATAAGCACTTGAATACCATCTTATGTTTAAAGTCTTTCCTTTAAAATGAGTTAAGCTTTAACCTATCAAGATACCAGCTATACTTGCAGATAAATAGGATGCTAAAGTTCCTGCTAAAAGTGCTTTAAGGCCTAATTCGGCAAGGTCTTTACGGCGAGATGGAGCGAGTTCTCCAATACCACCAATTAACATACCAACACTACTAAAATTGGCAAAACCACAAATAGCGATACTCACAATCAATAAACCTTTTTCGGTGACAATTGGAATGACTTTGCTGGTTAAACTTTTAAACGCAACAAATTCATTGATGGTTAATTTTTGACCAAGTAATGTTGCCGCATTTTGTATATCGACAGTAGGGATGCCCATGGCCCAAGCCATAGGATAAAATAATTTGCTAAAAATATAGTTTAAGCTTAAATCTAAATTGGCACTAAAAAGATGCCCAATTTTTAATAAGCTCCAGTCTACTAGAGCGATTAAAGCAATAAAACCAATCAACATTGCAATCACATTCATCGCAATCTTAAAACCATCTCCTGCACCGTGTGTGATAGCGTCGATGGTATTGCTATACTGACTCTTTACTTCTAATGTTACTTTACCCATTGTTTGAGAAACTTCAGTTTCAGGGAATAATATTTTTGCAATGACCAATGCACCAGGTGCAGCCATCAAACTTGCTGTAATTAATTTTGGCGCTAAATCCATACCAGCCTGCGCACCCATATTGGCATATACCACCAATATACCACCAGCTATACAAGCCAAGCTTCCACTCATGCTCGCTAAGATTTCACTTTTTGTCATAGTAGGTAAATACGGGCGAATCATCACCTGTGCTTCTACCTGTCCAACAAATGCACTTGCCACATTACTCAATGCTTCTGCGCCACTTACACGCATAATAAAATTCATTGCTTTGGCAATCACCGATATAATGCGTTGCATGATACCAAAATGATACAATAAAGCAACTAAGACACATACTAATATAATGGTCGCAGTCACGTTAAATGCAAAGACAAAACCACCATTGGTAAAATCGGTTGCGCCTGCAGGACCCATTGCGGCAACACCTCCATACACAAATGCCGCACCCTGACGGGCAAATTCTTCGATCTTACCCATGCCTTTTCCTAAAATCTGAAAGAATTTTGTAATGGCAGGTATTTTTAAGATCAAAATACCAATGGTTAACTGAAGGGCTAAGCCACTAAGTACTAAACGGTAGTTGATTCTTTTTTTATTATTAGAAAACAAAAAAGCAATCATTAAAATCAATACTATGCCTATCAAGCCTTGGAATCTTGCCATGGGTTATATTTAGAGCAGAAAGGTAATTAATTTATTGTTATTTTTTGATTGCAGGACATAAAAAATCCCACTCAGTTGAATGAGCAGGACTTCTTATAATTTGTTATTTCAATTACATGTGAGACTGGATCTTCTTGTCTAAAACAGCCTTTGGCACTGCGCCAATTTGCTTGTCTACCACTTGACCACCTTTCACAAAAAGGATTGCAGGTATTGAAGTGATACCAAAATTAGTGCTCAAAGTAGGATTTACATCCACATTCACTTTGCCAATATTCACTTTTCCTTCATACTGAACTGCTAATTCTTCGATCACTGGTCCAATAGCACGACATGGTCCACACCATTCTGCCCAAAAATCGATTACACTTAGTTTGTCACTTTCAATCACTGTTTGTTGAAAGTTCGCGTCTGTAAATTCTAATGCCATAATTGTATATTTATATTTTTCTTATTCTTAATAATTGTAGTACAAAATTAGCTCCAAACTTTAATATCTGCCATCTTGACTTTTCCACTTAAAAATCCGTCATTGGGGACAATTAGTTGGCTAGTTTCACTTGAACGTTTAATTCTGGGTTTAGTTCTAAGAATTGTACAAATTCGTCATTGATCAAAAAGCCTTTGTCTATGGTTAACAAACTTGCTGTTAGTTGTTCCCTTGGTTCTACAAATGTGATTTTTAGCGAAGTTCTCCCTGGGTTTGCTTTGATATTCTTTTCAAAAAAATCAATCATATCGGCTCTTAGATTTGCTGGATGTAAACTCAGTTCCACCGTTCGGGTTTGCATTTGCTTCACCGTTTCTAATAGAGACATATTCTGTAATTTAAATTCAAAATTATTAGGTTGGTTGAATCTGTTTCTGAACGAACCATTGATACATACTTTTTGTCCCACTTCTAAATAATTTTGAAACTTCACATAATCCTCGCTCCATAAGATAAAGTCTGTTTTGCCTGTAAAGTCTTCAATCGCAAATGATCCAAAGTTTTTTCCTGTTTTGGTGATCCTATGTTGCACATCTGTTATCAGTCCTGCAAGTTTAAAGTTTTTTCCTAAGTTGTTGGGGAAATTAATTAGGTTGTCTTTTACCTCGTTGTATTCGTTGATTGGGGTGAAAGCATAATGCTTCAATTCAAAATTAAAATGATCCAATGGATGCCCACTCATGAACATGCCCGTGATATCTTTTTCGTGGTCTAGTTTCTCGGTCAAAGTCCATTCCTCACAGAGTGCTAATTTTGGGATAGGCACTTGCATGGCAGACGGTAAATCACCAAATAGGGTATTGGTAGAACCAGTTGTCATAGATTGAATGGCCTGTGCGTAGGCAATTAATTTTTCCATACCATTCGTGCGGTCTCCATCACCTGTATTAAAATATTGTGCACGGTGGTATTCAGGGAAACAATCAAATGTGCCTGAGTAGGCTAAACTTTCTAATGATTTTTTATTCACCGCTCTTGATAACACACGTTTAATAAAATCAATCATGGTCTCAAAATGTCCGCCTTTATTACGTTCTGTAATAATGGCTTCAATAGCTGCTTCACCAACGCCTTTCAATCCGCCTAATCCAAAACGTATTTCTCCATTCTTATTGACAGAAAAACCTTGTAAAGATTCGTTGATATTTGGACCCAATACTTTTATGCCCATGCGTTTACACTCTTCCATAAAGAAGGTGATTTTATCGATACTACCTGCATGGTTTAAAACAGCAGACATATATTCTCCAGGATAATGTGCTTTTAGGTAGGTTGTTTGATACGCCACATAAGCATAACAAGTAGAATGCGATTTGTTGAATGCATATTGTGCAAATGCCTCCCAGTCGGTCCAAATCTTATCTAAAGCTTTTTCTGGATGGCCATTCTTCACGGCGCCTTCCACAAACTGCGCTTTCATTTTGTCCAATACCGATTTTTGTTTTTTACCCATTGCTTTACGCAGTACATCCGCATCTCCTTTAGTAAAACCAGCAATTTTTTGACTGAGTAACATCACTTGCTCTTGGTACACTGTAATCCCATAAGTATCCGCTAATATTTCCTCCATGATAGGCAAGTCATATTGTATGGTTTCACGACCATGTTTACGTTCTATGAAATTTGGTATATAAGCCATCGGACCTGGTCGGTACAAGGCGTTCATCGCAATTAAGTCGGCAAATTTATCGGGCTTTAATTCACGTAAATATTTTTGCATGCCCACACTCTCAAATTGGAAAGTGGCATTGGTTTCTCCTCTTTGGTATAAATGAAAAGTTTTTTCATCGTCTAAAGGAATCGTATCCAAGTCGATAGTGATGCCATGGTTTTGTTTGATTAACTGCAAAGCAGTTTTTAAAATAGAAAGGGTTTTTAAACCCAAGAAGTCCATTTTAATAACACCTGCTTCTTCAATCACAGAGCCTTCAATTTGCGTCACCCACAAATTTGAATCTTTTGCAGTGGCAACCGGCATGATCTCTGTTAAATCACTTGGTGCAATGATTATTCCCGCAGCGTGAATACCTGTGTTACGAATAGAACCCTCTAAACGTTCTGCTTCATGCAATACGGCGGCTCTTAAATCATTACCTGCATAAATTTCTCTAAGCTTTTTAATATTGTCTATATCATCGGACTGATAGCCTTCTTTTTCGGCTAAAGATTTTTCTCCTTCCTTAACGGTGATAGGGGCATGCAAACAACGATAGAGTTCGGTACCTGGTTTATCTGGAACAAGTTTTGCTAATAAGTTGGATTCGGATAAAGGAAGATCCATCACACGCGCTACGTCTTTGATACTGCTTTTGGCTGCCATTGTACCATACGTAATAATTTGTGCTACTTGTTCCTTGCCATATTTTTCTACCACATAATCAATCACTTTCTGACGGCCTTCATCATCAAAGTCCGTATCAATATCGGGCATGCTCTTACGATCTGGATTTAAAAAACGCTCAAATAGTAATTGATATTTAATCGGGTCAATATTGGTGATGCCAATACAATAGGCCACCACAGAGCCTGCTGCAGATCCACGACCGGGACCTACAAACACATCCATCTCACGACCTGCTTTTATAAAATCACTTACAATTAAGAAGTAACCTGCAAAGCCCATGGTTTGAATGGTGAATAATTCAAAATCAATTCTTTCCTGAATTTCTGCAGTAATCGTATCATATCTTTTATGCGCTCCTTCCCAAGTGATATGTTTTAAGTATTCCCACTGATTCATATTTGCATCCTTATGAATCTGAAAACTTTTTGGAATTGGGAAAGCAGGAAGGAGGATGTCTTTTTTTAAATTTAAGACTTCCACTTTATCTACAATGGCATTGGTATTATCAATTGATTCAGGGATATCACTAAACAACTCAATCATTTCCGATTGGGTCTTGAAATAAAATTTATTATTTGGAAACTTGAATCTTCTATTTTTGATTTGAAGTTCGTCGTTTACAAAATCTTCGAATCCAGGGGTGGATTGTTTTTCGCCTGTGTTAATACATAATAAAATATCATGCGCATTGGCATCATCTTCATTGATGTAATGACTATCGTTGGTGGCAATCACATTTACTTTATGTTTCTTTGAAAACTTAAGTAAGGTATTGTTGATGCGTTCTTGTTCTGGTATTTCATGTCTTTGGATTTCGATATAATAATCTTCTCCAAATAAATCCAACCACCATTTAAATTCTTTTTCTGCTGCTTCTTCACCATCTCTTAAAATAGCTTGAGGCACATGTGCACCAATACAACAAGTAGTGGCGATAATTCCTTCATGGTATTTTTCTATGAGTTCTTTATCGATTCTTGGGTACTTGCTATACATCCCTTCAATGTATCCTAATGAAGTTAGCTTGATGAGGTTTTGGTAACCCACTGCATTCTTGGCCAATAAGACTTGGTGAAAACGATCGTCTTTATGTTCTTTGGTAAATTGTTTGACATGTCGGTCTTTCACCACATAAAATTCACAACCAACAATTGGTTTCACTGTTGGCGCTAAAACATCTTTTCCATTCGCATCCTTCCCAATGACTTTGGTGTTTTTCCATGCTTGACTTACAAAATTAAATGCACCAAACATATTCCCATGGTCGGTGATCGCCAATGCAGGCATTTCGTCCTTGATGGCTTTTTTATACAAACCATCAATAGAGGCAGCACCGTCTAATAGTGAATATTGGGTATGAACGTGTAAATGGGAAAACTTGGGCATTTGGGATTAGGGATAAGGCACAAATATCGTAAAAAAGCAGGGCTTAAACAGGCTTAATTTTCCACAAAAAAGGGTTAAAATCTGCTGTTTTGAGGCTATTTTAAGGTTCTTGCCTTATCTTGCCGTTCATGCAAAAAGGGATGATAAGGATATTAGGGCTGGTGTGTATGATGGCAATTTTGTCAAGCTGCACCACTATGTCTAAGTTCAGTCAGTCTGTGAAGGCAAAAACGGCGCAGTTAAAAGCAAAGCCTAAAAGGAATTTACCAGCAGTAGTTGCAGTTCCTGAATCTAATGATGCATCAAATGACGCCATTGAATTTTTAGACAATATTTCGGTGAAACCTGGTAGGGTGTATATGAAAAAAGCATCAGATGCCTTAGAAGCAGAACCTATATTGGTTCGTTCAGAAGCTTCAAATAAAATGCCAGATAACTTAACTGATGTAGAGAAAGCCAATTGGTTACAATTAAAATATTCTATTCAAATGGATATTGCAGTGGAGGAAATTAGCAATATTCCTTTATTGCAAAAAATTGACGAATGGTGGGGTACACCTTATGTGCTTGGTGGATCTAGTAAAAGAGGGGTGGACTGTTCTTATTTTACGTTGGATGTGATGAATGCTATTTACAAAACTAATTTAAAAAGAACTGCAGCAGAGCAATATACACAAAGTGAAAAAATTGATTGGTCAGATTTAAAGGAAGGGGATTTGATTTTCTTTAAAACCGATGGCAGTCGATCTATTTCTCATGTGGGTATTTATATGACCAATAATAAGTTTGCTCATGCATCCACCAGTCAAGGTGTTACAATTAGTGATTTGTCTGAACCTTATTGGCAAAAACGTTTGTATAGCTTGGGTAGAGTGCTTAAGAATTAGTTGACTCCTATAATTTTATCTCCACTATTTTACTTCTGCTAATTTAATGTAGTATTGACTTTCGATTGTCTTTACAAAATCCTGTAAATTAAAATTAGGTTCTTTTATTAAGCGTTGCTGAGGCTGATAGTCCATTGGCATGAAACTATATTTTTTACCCAAATAACTAAAGTGAAGTGGTAAGTTAAAACCAGTCACACAGTTTTTATATTCGTAGGTAAATATTTTTTCTCTTTCGTTATAGCTATAATTCAATACAGGAATTTGTGTTGTTCTTAAGTATTGGTCAAAGACTTTTTGAAAGCCAAAACCTGCACGTAACGAAATATAATTTTCGACTTGTGCGGTTGTTACAGTTTGATGATAGAATTGGGTATTCAATCCCATTAAAATATTTCTGAATAAACTATCATTGTTAATAGCGTGACGTATCGTGTGTATTAAATTAGCACCCTTTGCATACATATCTCCACTACCTTCTTGATTCACTCCATATGGGCCAATGATTGGAATATCGTTTTTTATATTTCGACGGATGCCATAGTTGTATTCGTCTCCCGCTTTCTTACCATAAAAATATTCCGTAAATAAAGTTTCAGAATAATTGGTAAAACCTTCGTGCACCCACATGTCTGCAATGTCTTTGGTTGTGATATTGTTAGCAAACCATTCGTGTCCACTCTCATGCACAATGATAAAATCCCATTTAAGACCCCAGCCTGTACCAGATAAATCACGTCCTAAATAACCATTTTTAAATTGGTTACCATAAGCAATTGCAGACTGATGTTCCATGCCTAAATGTGGACTTTGTACCATTTGAAATCCATCTTCATAAAATGGATAAGGCCCAAACCAATATTCAAGTGCCTCCAACATTTTTGGCACTTGTTTAAACTGTTCAACTGCTTTAGCAGAATCGGAACGAAGTACCCAATAACTAAGGTCTAATTTCCCTTTTAATCCTTTATAAGTTTCCTTCCATCCAACATAATCTCCAATGTAAGGAATGATATTGTAACTATTGATTGGATTAGTAACCTGCCAACTGAATCGATTGTTGTTATTTATATTAACCATATTCGTCTCCGCAACTTTTCTACCATTGCCAATGGCTATGATGTTTTTGTCTTTAGGGACTTGTATGGTTAATTGTGCACCTTCTTCTGGCTCATCGGACTGATGGTCTTTACAAGGATACCAAACCGAAGCACCTAAGCCCTGACAAGCTACTGACATCCAAGGTTGTCCATTGGCATCTTTCTTCCAGATCCATCCACCATCCCAAGGTGGTCTAATGGCTTCCTTTGGAACGCCATGGTAAAAGATGGTTAAACCAAACGCTTGTCCTTTTGGAATTTGTTTTACAATTTGTGCAAGTGCAATGTTATTTGTTCTTGAAAATTGTAATCGTATTGGAGTTGAACTTTCTTTTGTATTGGACCATAATAAAATACTATCAATCTCCAACGGAGTTTGTAAATCAATTTGAATTTGCTTGGAAGGCTTCACTGCTATGGCTTTCCAGCTGACCACACCAACTATAGATTTTGCTTCATAATTTGGGTTCACATCTATCACATATCTTTTGATATCAAACCAATCCCTGTTTTCATTCAAACTACCTCTTAAAGTATCGGATTCGTTGATCAAAGGTTGTGCAAAGATGGAAATGCTACACAAAAAGGAAATCAGTGTAAAAAGGGTTTTATTCATCTTCTTTTTTTAATTTATCCTTAAACACTTTTTCAAATTTATCCAATTTTGGCCCAATTACATACCTGCAATAACCTTGATTGGTATTGTTATTATAGTAGTTCTGGTGATAAGACTCTGCAGAATAGAATTTAGTGAACGCAGTTACTTCTGTAATGATTGGCTTGTCCCACGCCTTGCTAGCATCTAATTCCTTAATGTACTTTAGTGCTAATTCCTTTTGTTGGTCATTGTGGTAAAATACGGCCGATCTATATTGAGGACCTACATCATTGCCTTGTTGATTGGGCGTAGTAGGGTCATGCGTTTTCCAAAATACAGACAAGATATCGTCTAAGCTAATTTTAGTGGTATCAAAAACGATCTGACAAACCTCGGCATGTCCAGTGTTTTTCATACAAACTTCCTCATAGGTTGGATTATCAACATGCCCCCCGCTATAACCACTAGTCACTTTAACCACTCCTTCTAAACGTTGATACACGGCTTCGGTGCACCAAAAACAGCCAGATCCTAATGTGATTGTTTGGGTATTTTCCATATTGATTTTTTGAATTTTTGCTTGTTTTTTAGGGGTTTGAGCACATGCGAAAAAAGATAGAATGCTAAACAAACCGGCTGAAATGTATTTGATTGTTTTCATATAGATAGTGTAGTTAAAAATACAACAATTCACAGATCAATTTGTTCTAAGGTTGTTAATGTTTTTTTTAGCTAAATTTGCAGCTATTGTACCCATGAGAGTTTATCCTGAAAATGCCCTTTCCCAATTAGAATTTGATAAGATCAAGACCATCTTACTGAATTACTGTCAATCCACTATTGGAAAGGAGCTGGTGGATGCCATGAGGATACATACGCACTTAAATTATATTCAAATTTCATTAAGGCAAACGCAGGAATATCAGTTTATAAAGCAAGCCAATCAGTATTTTCCAAGTGATTTTATTTTAGACATCAGGAAGGATGTGAAGCTATTGGGTATTCCAGGTGCGCAATTAACTGGTGAGCAATGGTTATTGGTTCGCAAACTGGTGGATCATGTTGGACAACTATTTAAATGGTTTGATGTAGAACGCCAAGCGGCTTATAGTCATTTGTATTTAGTCATTGCAGAAAGTTATTTTGAAAAAACAATTATAGCATCCATTGACGAAGTCATTGATGATAGAGGTTTGGTCAAAGACAATGCCTCCGAAGACTTGGCCAAGATCCGCGCTCAATTGTACAAAAAAAGACAGGAGCTAAGACGCATATTTGAAAAAGTATTAGGTCGTTTAGCTAAGTCTGGTTATACGGCAGATATTGATGAAAGTTTTAGCAATGGTCGACGTGTGGTAGCAGTATTTTCAGAATATAAGCGACAAGTAAAAGGATTTTTACATGGTGAAAGTGATAGTCGAAAAACCGCATTCATTGAACCCGAGGAAACCATTGAACTCAACAATGAACTATATAGTTTAGAACAGGACGAGACAAAGGAAGTACAAAGGGTCTTAAGACAATTAACTACTCAATTAGCGCCATACTCCAGTTTATTGATGGGCTATTTGCAAATGGTGGGATTATATGATTTTATCAAAGCAAAGGCATTATTAGCAATAGACATGAATGCGCACTTGCCTGTGGTCGAAAATAAAGCGACTTCGCATTTAATTCAAGCCTACCATCCTTTGTTGTATATGTACAATAAAGCTTCAGGCAAAAAAACCATACCGGTTAATATAGAATTGGATGATGAAGCAAGGATTTTGATCATCAGTGGACCCAATGCGGGTGGAAAGACAGTTTCCATGAAGACATTAGGACTCAACCAAGTAATGTTGCAGTCGGGTTTATTGGTACCAGTACATCCTGATTCTCAAATGGGGATCTATAAACAATTATTCATTCAATTGGGCGACACCCAAAATTTAGCTTTTGAATTAAGTACCTATAGTAGTCATTTGACACATATGAAGTACTTTATAGAAAATGCAAATGGGAAGACCTTATTTTTTATTGATGAACTTGGAAGCGGATCCGATCCACATTTAGGTGGTGCATTTGCCGAAGTTATTTTGGAAGAATTATCACATAAGCATGCACAAGGGATTGTGACGACACATTATCTGAATTTAAAAGTGATGGCCAATCATAACAAAGGAATTGTGAATGGGGCCATGCAGTTTGATGAAGTGAAATTAGAACCATTGTATCAATTGGTGATTGGCAAGCCAGGAAGCTCTTATACTTTTGCGATCGCAGAAAGAATTGGATTGCCTAAGCATTTAATTAACCGTGCAAGAAAATTGGTAGATACGCATCATTTTGAGTTGGATAAATTGTTGAACAGAACCGAACAGGATTTACAATTGGTGCAAAAGGAACGTAAGGAGTTGAATAAACTCATTAAAGAAAATGATATTTTAAAATTAGAGTTGAATAAAACATTAGACAAAGAAAAGCATTTACAACAAGTGGCGCTTTTAAGGGAACAGAATAGGGTAGCAGAGGAGAAGTTCACTTATTTAAAAGAGATGGAACGTAGTTTGAAACAAATTGCATTGGATTATAAGAAGTCAGATAAGAAAGAAGATGTAATGAAGACTTTGTATAATTTGTTATTTAAAAAGAATGAGGCTATTGTCATTAATAAATTGGCTAAAAAAGTTGACAAGCAGTATAAGGAAGCTGCAGGACCTATTGAAATTGGATCAACTGTGAAGTTAAAGAAGAACTATCAAGTGGGCGAAGTCATTGGATTTAAAGGTAAGCGTGCGATTGTGAAAGTGGGTCAGTTGCCTATGAATATTGATGTGGAGGATTTATTAGT
>JACCDL010292157.1_pt1 | contig 12199 bp, 16 predicted proteins | sample 7441931 | NCBI WGS metagenome assembly JACCDL01 (sample SAMN15323437, study PRJNA562643) | freshwater metagenome | isolation source: river surface water | place: USA:Blue River Watershed | collected 2017-08-16 | reverse complement strand
GGTTTAGCTCAGGGGTAGAGCAACTGCCTTGTAAGCAGTAGGTCGTCAGTTCAAATCCGACAACCAGCACCAAATAACCCGGCATCCCGTAGCCGTAAGTAAACGGGGGTCAATTGTCTGTACCATAGAAGACACGGCGCATTGGATCTGCCGCAAGGCCCGCTTACATGGGCGACTTGAGAAATCACAAAGGCAGGGACGCTAACCTGTCTAAATGGAAAAGTACGTAGACGGAGTAGACAGCCCAGTCTAAGGGCTCCTGTGGTGGGAGATGCTTAGACACTTTATAAAAACTCTTTGTAGTAGCTACAGCGGAACAACTGAAATACTTGCCAATTCTAGACAGAGCAAGGACCAGCCGTGAAGAGAAGGGCTACCGTGGATTCAAGCGCCGCAGAGAGTTCCTATAAAGTGGTCAGGTGGCAGAGCGACAGATGCGCTGGATTGCAAACCCGGATTAGGTAGGTTTAACTCCTACCCTGACCTCCAAAATCTATGCGGGGTTCGTATAGTGGTAATACCTTAGCCTTCCAAGCTAATGCTGAGAGTTCGATTCTCTTACCCCGCTCCAATTTATTTAAATTATGTTTAGTATTGGATTTAATAACAGTAACTTAACCTTTAACCCAACAACTTCATCAAAAGTTACATACCCTTTTATATCTTGGGATAATGTTTTTAACAATGAAGAAATAAAGGATGTTTTATCTTATTTTGATAAACAACCGGTTGAAGAGTCTATTCTTAAAAATCCAACTTCTAACCAAATAGTTAGAAGATTTAAAACTAGAAATCATTCTTTTAATTCTGTTAATGCCGACAATCGATGGATTCTAGAAGGTCTGCGTAATGCCGCAGATGCAATCAATAAAGAATTTTTCCGTTTTGATTTATCAGGAATCGAAACTTTTCAATACACAGTTTACGATGGTACCAATTCTAGCAAATATGACTATCATTTAGATATGGTCCTAGGTGATGGTCCTACAGATACACACCTAACTAAAAAACTAGCCTTTAGTTATATACTTTCTGATGATACAGAATACCAAGGCGGCGATTTAGAATTTTTAGTAGCAGAAGGAATCTCTGCAAAAGCAGAACAGAAAAAAGGTAGGCTAATCGCTTATCCTTCTTTTATTATGCACCGTGTAACACCTGTACTATCGGGAAGAAGAAAATCAATTGTATTCTGGGCGCTAGGCCCAAAGTTTAAATAATGTCATGCAAGACAATGACATTATCGAACTTCCAAACTTAATACCTGCTAACTATGCTAACGAAATAGAGCGTGTTATGACCTCTGTTGAGTTTCCTTGGTATTATAGAGAAAATGTATCAAGTCAGCCAGGCGACCCTCAAGTTTTTATAAATGATCCTTTTATAAAAATAAGAGACGCCTTTATTCATTTGTTTTACGATAAAGCATGGAATATTTCTACACCCTATGAACCTTTAATACGTCCTTTGTTATATTTTATGGAAGATGCAACAGGGCATAAAGTGTTAGATGCTATGCGTATGCGTTCCGTAATTACCTACAGAGATCCAAACTGGGATGATAGATATTATCTAACTCCGCATGTTGACGACATTTCTGAAGAGCATACCCATACTTTTATCTACTATGTAAATGATTGTGATGGCGATACCTTTTTTTACAAAGACTTTTATACTACTTGGGACAATTACGATAAACGCACCCTTTTAAAAAGGTTTACACCAAAAAAAGGAACTGGGGTGCTGTTCAACGGTAAACGCTACCACGGTAATGGTGTTGGTAGATTACACAATCGAATCGTAATTAATATGAATCTAAAACTCTCGCTGTAGTTCAATGGACAGAACGGCTCTCTCCTAAAGAGCAAATCCAGGTTCGATTCCCGGTGGCGAGGCCAAAAAATTTTGATATATATTTGAAAAATGCTATAATAGTCGTTTTAAGGAATAACATATGAAAGATTTAACAGGAAGCCGCGGAGTTCAAATTGATTCCGAAAAATGCCTAGAAACTATCAAAACAGATCGCTTTACCATGATTTTAATTGCCGCGGCAAGAGCAAAGGAAATCAAACGTAAAAATATGCATAGCGATCGCAGAGAACATATATTTTCAACTGTTACTGCACTACTAGAAATACAAGAAGGTAAGGTTGGACAAGAATACATTAAAAAAATATAACAATGCATATAGAACATATTTTTACCAGCTTCGTTGCCATGGATCATTTGCAATTGGATAATAGTGCAATTGCAAATTTTTGCTATAACAAAATCAAAAATGATCCAGGTACACTAGAGAATCAGTGTATGGTAAGCTATGAAGAAGGTCAGCAAGACTTCTTCAAACCATTAATAGATGCTGTGTACGAAAGGTTTCAGTTTTTACATAGTAGATTTGATTTTGACCCTACAGTACGACAAGAGATTATTAATGTGTGGGTAAACCTAAATGCAAATAGTATTACTGGTGCGCCACACTCGCATCCAACTGCTACATTTAGCGCAGTTTATTGGCCACAATGCTCCGAAGGGTCTGGCTCACTAGAGTTCATGACACCCATTGTTGCTAACAGATATACATTCCCTGATGGCATACGCACAAAAATGAATCCGTTTAATTCCGACATGTGGTCTATCAAACCGCAAGTTGGACGTATTGTATTTTTCCCTAGCTGGCTTACGCACTTTGTAAGGCCTAATACAGACGGCAAGGATAGAATCTCCATTGCCTTCAACAGCTTGTTTGAAAACAGAGTAGGATTTAAATGAAGTTAGATTTGGCTAACAACACATGCTACAATGTTTGGTCTCCTTATGTGTTGGCCAAGGTTAAAGAAATACTAATGGGTCCAGAGATTCCGTGGTACTTGTGCGTTACAGATTATTACAATGATGATAAAAATCAAAACAGTCATAAATGGCAGCACATTGCTTACCATAAAAATGTAGGTGGAAGTTTTGCCGGGCCTTATTTAGAAATGGCAGTATGGGATGCTCTTAGTAAAACACAACAAAATGTAGATGAGCTTATAAGGATACGTTGTAGTGTAACTGAACAAGGACACGAACACTTTGTAGGTGGTCCGCATGTTGATACAGATACTCCGCACATGACTGCCTTATTCTATTTGAATGACAGTGACGGCGACACTATTATGTATAACGAAAAGTACGATCCTAGCTCAGGCTATAATCAATACGATTACTTTACCAAAGTAATTAAAGAACCTACAGTACAGAGTACAGTTACTCCTGAAGAAAATAAAATGTTTTGGTTTGACGGTTTACAGTATCACTCTAGCAATAGTCCTACTACTGTGACTAAACGTTTTATTATTAACGTAAATTATACATTAAAATGATATTAGACACATACTACAATGTTATGACTTCTGGCGTGTTTGCCAAAGTAAGAGATGCTATACTATCTGGCGATACTCCGTGGTATGCATTGTCAACGGACTATTTTAATTTTAAAAATCCAGATGCTTACAGTCACTCATGGGCGCACCTTGCTTACTCCGATAATGGAGCAGTATCTCCCTTAGGCGATTTACTACATATGGCAGTATTGTCCGCATTTGATAAAGTAGGAATACAAGCAAATAATATTTTTAGAATTCGCCTTGGATTGCATGGCATCAGCCCCAAGAATCATGTAGGTGGAGCGCATGTTGATTTCAATTTGCCGCACAAAGTAGCACTAATCTATCTTAACGATAGCGACGGCGATACTTACATATTCAAAGAACGATATGAACCTGCATCAAATGCAGATACTTACATGTACTTTCAAGATCAGTACAAGGGCGTAGGTTCTGTATTTTCACGCATCACTCCTGAAGAAAATAAAATGATTTGCTTCGATGGCATGCACTATCATTCAAGCAGTTGCCCAACAACTGTTGCCAAGCGTATAACAATCAATATCAACTATACTTAAAAAAGTTCGAAGAGTAACTTCCAGGAACTTCGATTGTAATTGCGTACCTAACTTCTTCTGAATGATTCTCGGCACTATGTAACATGTTAACTCTAGTTATGGTGGGGCCCTGATAAGTGTGTGTATAGACTTTAAAATTTCTATAATAAAAGCTAATCTTACCCATATTACTACTTAATGGAATTATAATAGCTGTAGTTCTGTTTGGATCAATATGCGGGACCATGTGATAGTTTGGTAAACACTTAGTAACATAACTGTTATCTATCATTGCATCTGGATATGCAGACAAAATAACATCAACAATTTTTGGAAAGCGTTTTAGTCTAGACAGATAAAATCCACCGTCGGGCTTATCTTTAACAAACGTGAGAGTACCGTCTGGATTGTTTCTAGCAGTCCACCAAATCTTATCGCCTGCTTCTTTGATTTCGTTTAGCAACTCGTTCTCGCAACCAAGTGCAGGGAGATCTTTGCAAAATATTTTTCCGTACATGAAGTCTATTTATAAATAGATTTATGCACACTACTCGATTTATTACAACAGAAGAAATTGATCCTATTGTTACAGATTTATTCTCTATCGACAAGACTATTACACGCATGGAGAAAACAGAAGAAGAATTAACTATACTTCGCAACCAATGGAAAGAATTGAGTGAGAAGAAGCAAATGCTAATACCTGTTGTTTTTGACGAAGCAGGTCAGCCAGTAGCCATGTACTCTGCTAGACTTATACCAAAAATTGCTGGCTGGTGGGTAGGTGCTACAAAAATTAAATACCCAAATACTAATTTTCATACCAGTGCAAAGATTATGGTTCCTGCACTGGAACTGTTAATCAATAAGATGGAAGAATTAGGTTACTATAAATGGTGGATGGTTGCTCCCGAAAACCATCATAATATTAGAAACACAGTGATGAAAAAATATAGTCCGGCACTACGACGCTATGACTGGTACGACGAGAAACTTATAGCTAAAGGAAAACGAAGCTATGTTGAACTCTATGAAATGCACAGAGGTGTTGTAGATTGGACTGATGTTTTAGTTAGAATTTTTATACTAAAACAAAAACACAGAGTGGAATATCTTAAGGAACAATCAAGTGATGACTATGAAGGCACTATACCAGAAATGGAATAACCTAGGGGAAAACTTTAAAAGAGTTTACGTCCCACAACATATTATTGTCCTGTTTGCAATAGTTACATTGTTTACAGGCAACACTAGCCTAGCATGGTTATGGCTAGTATATCCCGCATGGTTTTTGTTTGGCCATATTGGATTTGGTATTTTTATACACAAGTACTGGTGCCACAAGAGCTTTAAAACATACGATTGGATTGCTAGACTAGGTGCATATTTTGGCATGCTCTGTGGAACGGGTAGCCCCGTAATGCTTAAAGTTTTACATATTGGTTTCCACCATCCCAACAGCGATACTGAAAAAGATCCCCATACACCAAAGAGGGGGTTCTGGTGGAGTTACTTCTTGTGGTTAAATCACAAGTGGGACTTTAAAAAAGTATGGCTAGCTAAAGACATAATGAAAGATCCTTGGATGAAATTCTTCCACAGGAACTATTATCGAATCTACTGGGGCACCTGGATTGTATTAGCAGCCATTGATTGGAGGTTAGCTGTGTTTACAATATCAACAGCAACCGTAATAGAATTTCATTTGAGCGGTATTGTTAATACATATGGGCATACTCCACACAAAGGTAGTTATCAAAATTATACAGACGGTGATGACAGTCAAAACATTCCTTGGCTTAATTGGCTTACACTAGGTTTAGGATTACATAACAACCATCATGGTAGACCTTGGGACTATAATTATGCACATAAGCCAGGCGAAGTTGACTTTGCTAAATGGTTTGTACCACTAATAGAGAAAAAATAATGGACGATATTGAATTAAAAATTAAAAACATAGTAAGCAGACAACTAGGAATTCCTGTTACACAGATATCTACAGGTAGCAAGTTCATCTCCGATCTCGGCGGAGACAGTTTAGATACAGTTGAAATGGTTTTAACTTTAGAAGACGAATTTGGTATTGAAGTGGAAGAAGAAGTTGCCGAAGAACTACATACAGTACAAGCAGTAATCGACTTGATTAAGTCAAGAACTTCTTTGGATCATTAAATCCTATACGCAAATTTACATTAAGGGTCAGCCTATGTGCTGGCCCTTCGTTCCATACACTATGATATTTTCCAGTATCAATAAAGTACCAATGCCCATCTTCAGGAATTTGAAAACGTTCTCCGTTGATTTCATACCAGGCATTGCTACAACCTCTTATACTTGCATGTAGTCTTATCGTTTGATAATAAGGAAAATCTACATGACTACCCAGCCATCCACCGGCACGTAGCTCTAGCAAACTTGCTTTGCTTATTGGGCTAGAAAAAACTCCAAACACTTTTGTAAAATAGTTATCCAAAATTTCTGTAGGCTTTGTAAAGTCGTCTTCGTATAGACTAGGCAATTTAGATTGTAGATGTAAGTCGTCTGGATAAACTTGTCCAACATTGTTATCCCTACGAATAAAATGATCTTCTAAAGGACTATCGCTGTCCTCTCTTGCAAAGAAACCTAATCCCCTGTACTTGCTAAACCGTCTACCATCTCTACTTGCTTGTATAGATATAGTGTGCAGTGAAGCTACATGTTCACGCATTTCGTCAATATTGAAACTGTACTTCAATGGGAGTCTAAAACAGTTATAAGGCAGAGCAGGATTTACATTGTACCACTCGTCTAACGGCATACAATGTTTTAATGTGTCTATACTGTCGCCCCATGCTTGATTAATATACATTTTCATGCATCTTTACATGTTCAAAGAATGGTGCAATTTTAAAGTCTTGTGTTAATCGTCCGCGACGATTGTTTCCTGGATCAGGAAAGTTACTATTAACTGGGCTCCAGTCAGTAATCTTAACCCATGTAGTTTTCATACGTTTAGATTCGTCCATAGGGAAGAAAATTACATTCTTTTCGTCGCATCCATTTATTCTATTCCATTTAACTGCCCATGCAGGATCTTTCCCGTACTGATCACACACTAGACCAACCATTTGTCCAAACGTCCAGTTTTGATCCTTCTCTAGACTATAACGTCCAACCTGACCTACGTTACGGAAACGTATAATCGAGTTGCCACCGTATTGCTCAGACAAGGCTAACAATCTTCCAGGTATATGATCGTTAACACCTTTCTGCAAAATAGCACCAACGTTAACATTCATTTTGGCCTTAATGCATTCTTGCCAACCTTGCAGTTTGCGTTCTGCACATCTTACACCATCCATAACTTCATATACATCGTCGTCATCTGCACCATTAAGGCTAATGTAGATACTACGCATGCCTGCATCAACTAACTCTCTAGCATATCCCGGACGAGCCAACATTAATCCGTTAGTCATCATAGTAGGACGATGTCCTAGCTGTTTAATCTTTGCAACAATGTCCACTAAGTCTGTACGAACAGTAGGCTCTCCGCCAATTAATCTTATTTCAGTTTTCTTTGGAAACTGTGCTAGTGCATGGTAAAACTTATCTAAGTCTAAGTCAGGAACATCTCTGTTTGGTGTATAGCAGTTGGCACATTCCATATTACATCTATGTGTAATATCAACAAACACGCTGTAGAAAGAACAGTCTTTTGGCTGTTGTTCGTAGTAAAAATTTATGATGGACGTTGTCATCAGATATTTATCATACCCTTTCTAGCCCATATAAATATTCAAAAAGGAGCCTTCATGTTCTTAGGACAAATAAATGACCTTCAACCTGGACAATCTAAATCTTTAGAAATACTAGATAATAACCGAATTTTAACTAACGAAGATGGAAAATACAAGTTAGGTAGCAATATCTGTCCTCATCAAAACAGCAGAATTATTTCTGGAACCAAAACAGAAATAAAGTGTCAGTATCATGGATGGTCTTGGAACATCGACGGAAGTCCTAAAGATTCAGGGTCTAGTCATATGTGCAACAAAGTACCTTTACATTTTAAGGATGTATACGAGTTTAAAGGTCTTTTGTTTGACAGCCATGTAGATCTATCAGTACTAGGAGATGTATCTTTTGAAAACCTAATACTAGACGAATTCAGAATAGATAAGATAAATGCAGATCCAAGAATAGTAATGGACATATTTTTAGATGTAGATCATATACCTGTTGTACACAATGGAGTATATGATCTGCTAGGAATCGATGGCGAGGCTAATGTTAAATGGGACTACACTGATTGGGGAAGTACGCAAACAGTTACAGATAACACAGGCGTTATTATAGCAAGATGGATCGCTGTATACCCGTTTACCATGATAGAATGGCAAGCTGGTTATTTGTTTGTTACGCAGGCTATCGATAATCATAGAATAGCAGTTTGGAAATACAAAAGTAAAGATTGTTCAGAAGACAATTATAAAATTAATTCAGTTATGTGGGAAACAGCTTTTTCACAAGATAAAGTACAAGCAGAACAAATGTTTAGATTTCCAACAGCTCATTTAGAAGAAGCTAAAGAGCATTATAGAGAATGGTTTGACAAATGAGATATGGATTCGAAGATGATAAGTTTTATATTGAACTAACTTCTCGCAACAGAGAAGTTGGCAACATGAGAGAAGAGTCCGACCGTAGGGCGCGAGATCTTGCAGAACAGTACGGCGGCAAATTTATGTTAGGCAATAGCGGCGGTTTAGATAGCCAAAGTGTTATACATAGTTTTGTAACACAGGGCATTCCGTTAGAAACTGCTTTTTTACATCTACCTGGTTATAATGATAACGAGTTAGAACAAGTAAGATATATTGATAATAAGTATGGTTTAAAAACATACATTATCGACATAGACCCTTTTGCCTGCCAAGATGAAATTATTGAGATTTCTAATCAGCTAGACATATCATCTCGTAACAACGTCTTACAAAGAAAATTTCTTAGTATGTTACCTGACGATTATAATTTTATACAAATGGTTCACGACCCGTTTGTATACGTTTACCCAGGTTATGAAAAGTTTGGTTATATGCAGGGCTATTATTTGCCTGAGATTACCCGTTCACGAGCATTTGAAAGTCTAAACAGGCGAGGTGCAAATATCTTCTATGGAAACACAGAAGAATTTTTGTTAAGTATTATTGGTGATGATATCTTCAAAGCTGCACTAATGAGCGCAAGATACTTTGATGGCAATGGTGTAACACATCCAGACAAATATCTAAAAACAGTTGACCGTTGGGATTTTTATATTAAACCGTTATTGTATGGAAAGTACTGGGGCGATGAACTAACTTACTTTCCTAAATATGCAGGGTTCGAACCAATTGAATATCTGCATGGTAACAAAAAGTTTCGGCATAAAGCTGTAATAATTCCTTACGACGAAATCATTGAATTTATAAAAACACCAGGAGCAATAACTAAAAGATTTTATCAAAATGTACCCTTACAACCTAGGTAATCTTCTAAACAGAAAAGATGATAAACTGGCAATAGTTCAAGATCGTTCTTATACATTTAAAGATGTGGACGACCTTGCTACTAGCTTTTCAAACGGACTAAGACAACATGGCATTAAGAAAGGGGACAGAGTTGCTGTACTTTCTGAAAACAATATAAATTTAATTGCATCGTATCTAGGCATACTTAGGATTGGAGCTGTTGCTGTTTTAATCAGCGCCAGGCTACCACAAGAATCAATCGAGTATATAGTAAACGACAGCCAATCAAAGATTGTCCTTGATGAAAAAAACTTCAACGATTATCTAGCTTCTGGTCCAGATTTGATCGAACATATGGCCGAAGATGATCCAGCCATTATACTGTACACTTCTGGATCAACAAGCAAACCCAAAGGTGTCATAGTACCTCATAGACACTTGTGGACTTTAAAAGAGAAAACAACATTTGATTTTTGGCCTAAGGTACGTATGTTTGTGGCTGCGCCAATGTACCACATGAATGGTTTATCAAATATTGAAGTATGTCTATGCAGTGGTGCTACCGCATACCTAATGATAAAGTTTGACCCAGTAAAGGCTATCGATATTATTTTAGAACATCGGATTAATTATATTAGTTCTGTTCCTACTATGATGTCGTTGTTATTAAAAGAATTAAAAGACCAAGACTTATCATGTGTTAAGCATGTGGCTATGGGTAGCGCACCTGTCAGTCGAAGTTTATTTCGATCTGTAAAAGCTAGGATCCCAAGTGCAGGAGTATCTATAGCATACGGAAGTACAGAAATTGGGCCTGGCATTTTTGGGTTTCATAAAACAAAACCAACTCCAGAGTTAAGCGTTGGGTGTAGGATTCCTGGAATTGATTATAGAATTGTAGACGGTATATTACAAATACGTAGCCCATCGATGATGTTACGTTACAACAACATATCAACTAACTTCACAGACGATAACTTTTTTATTACCAACGACTTATTTCGAGAAGATGAAAATGGGTTCTTTTACTTTGTTGGTCGTGCGGATGATATGTTTGTCTGTGGCGGCAACAATGTTTATCCCAGACATATTGAATCAATTTTGGAAGAACACCAATCAGTTAGAGAAGCAGCAGTTATTGGAATAGAGGACGAGGTAAAAGGAATGAAACCATATGCCTTTATTACTTTAACTAATGATGTTACAATAGAAGAACTAAAAGAGTTTAGCTTGAAAAAATTACCTGCTTATCTATGCCCGAGAGAAATTTGGGCAATTCAAAATATGCCGCTAAACAGCGTACATAAAATTGATAAGAAAAAATTAAAAGAGCAAGCAATTAACCTACTATATAATATATGATTATTTTAAATGACAAGACTGTAGTTATTACTGGCGGAATAGGACAGGTTGGCTGGGCTATTGCTAACAGATTAGGCGGTTGTGGCGCAACTGTATATGCATTGGTTAGACGAGATCTCGAAGCGGCAGAACATAGAATAAAGTTAATATCTCCAAAATGCCATGCGCTGTTAGCTGATGTTAAAGATTCGGCCAGTCTAAAAGAAGCAGCCAATAAAATTGGTAAATGTGACATCTTAATCAATGCTGCCGGTTATACTAGAAGTATACCTCCTGTGAAGTTGCAAGAACTTACAGATGATATTTTTGATGATATAGTTAGCACAAATCTAAAAGGCACGTTTCTAACAATTCAAGCCTTTCAGCCAATCATGACTGAAGGAGTTATCATTAATATTTCTTCAACAGCAGGATTGAGGGCTAGTACTAGCAACTTAGCATATGGCGCTGCCAAAGCTGGGATTGACCTAATAACAAAAACACTAGGTAAATCACTTGCTCCTAAGATACGAGTTGTTGGAATAGCACCGGGATATTTAGAAACAGCTACTTCAGGAGCAGTAAAGCCGCCGGGCGCCAATGAGCAAATTGCTAACATGACTCCGTTGAAACGTGTTGGTCAAGCAAGCGACATTGCTCAAATGGTCGAGAGTGTTATCGCCAATCCTCACATAACAGGGCAGACTATTGTGATTGACGGAGGCATCAGCTTATGAAAACCATTATAACTTGTGCAATTACAGGTGCGGTCACTAGTAAAGAACAAACTCCGTACTTGCCAGTAACTCCTGAAGAAATTGCTACTAGTGCATTAGAAGCCGCAGAAGCTGGTGCTGCCGTTGTCCATATACATGTTCGAGATCCTTCAACTGCCCGTCCCAGTATGGATGTGGACCATTATAGAGATACAGTAGACAGAATTAAAAAACACAATCGTGATGTTCTAATTAATCTAACAACGGGCCCTGGAGCACTTTATATCCCTAGCCGAGATAAACTTTCTCAAGGAGCGCCTGGATCATTATTATTACACGCCACGGAACGTGTAAAACATATTGAACTAATTAAGCCCGATTTATGTAGCATGGATTTTAATACCATGCACCAGGCCGAAGGTGGCATACGAATTAACCACAAACTTGTAACAAAACGTATGGTTGAACTTGTACAGGCTGCTGGCACAAAACCTGAATTAGAAATTTTCGACAGCGGAGATTTTCGAATAGCAAAAGAATTAGTTGCTGACGGTACAATTAAAGGAAAACCTTTCTGGCAATTTGCCATGGGAATTAAGTACGGATGGGATGCTACTCCCAACGCACTAACGTATGCTTATAGAGACCTTGCGCCTGATTCAGTATGGAGTGCATTTGGAATTGGACGTATGGAGATGCCAATGGTAGCTATGACGGCT
>JACCDL010803395.1_pt1 | contig 12201 bp, 12 predicted proteins | sample 7441931 | NCBI WGS metagenome assembly JACCDL01 (sample SAMN15323437, study PRJNA562643) | freshwater metagenome | isolation source: river surface water | place: USA:Blue River Watershed | collected 2017-08-16 | reverse complement strand
ATGTCATGAGCCAGCTGTTTCTGGCGATACCGCTTTGCCTGCTATACGAGATTGGTTTGATGTTGGCGCCTTTGTTTGAGAAGGCGACGCAGGCGCCCGAAGAAACTGTCTGATCCGTTTACCTGGAGGTTCTAACAAAAAGCTGCTGGCCAGGCGCGCCGCCGCAGACAGTATGCTCATACGACAAGGCGGTGCAACAACGCTCGCGACTTTTTGTTAGAGCCTCTTAGGGTGTGGGCCCGGCTGCCCGTAGCCACTTCACCAGGGGTGCTGTAGCTTTGAAATCCGCAAGCAGCAACTCAGGTAATTTTTCCGGTGACAGCTTCGTCACACTGACTTCCCGCCTAACCATATAACTCTTCAGTTTCAAAAATTCCGGATGCGGCGCATCGGCGTCAAAGCCCTTGGGCAAACGTATCAGCTTGTCTCTTTCCACCAAGCCGCCGAAAGTAGTGTGCAAGCCCTTGTCCCTTAAAAGGCGTTGAAAGCCTGCAGCATCATTGACAATGTGCTGGCGCACAGCGCGCAGACGATCAGCGGGTGGGCCGTATTCGCCGCCAGCTGAAAACAAAACTCCTCTGGCATCGATGTGGAAATAGTAGGCGGGCCCACCACCTTGACTAGGTTTTTTGAGGCCGCTGGCGGTAATCGCTGCAGAAAAAGTGGTTTTGTAGGGCGGTTTGCCGCGCGCGAAACGCAGGTCCCTGTTCACTCTGAACATCGCTTTTTTCGGATTGCAATGGGCAATCACCGGATCAAAGCGCGTAATGCCCGCTATCAGCGTCTCGACTAGCGTCAGTAACTCGCCGCGCAAAATGTCGTAACGCGGTTTATTCATCACAAACCATGCGCGGTTATTGTTTTCTTCCAGTTCTGACAAGAACTGAACCAGGTCTCGAAGGTGCATGAAATTTACTCGCTCTCAGTGGGGCGGCGCGGTTTCGAGCGTGGCCTTCGCCCCACGGTAATGTCGATGGCGGCTTCCTTTGATTTGCGCAATACGGTCACGCGTACTTTATCTCCCGGCGTGAGTTGTGCGACCAGATTGAGCATCGACACCGTATCGGAGACGGGCTTGTCGGCTACCGACAAAAGAATGTCGCCCGGTTTCACGCCCGCCTTGTCGGCTGGCCCTCCTCGGAGTACACCGGCGATAATCGTGCCGGTCGATTTTTGCAGACCGAAACTCTCTGCAAGTTCGGGGGTAATGTCCTGTGGCTCGACGCCGATCCAGCCACGTACCACCTGCCCATTTCTGATGATGGCATCCATGACTGTTTTTACCGTTGTCACTGGAATCGCAAAACCAATACCCAGGGATCCGCCGCTGCGCGTGTAGATCACGTTATTGATGCCGAGCAGATGTCCGTTGGTGTCGACCAGCGCGCCACCGGAATTGCCAGGATTGATGGCCGCATCGGTCTGAATGAAATTCTCGAAGGTATTGATGCCCAAATGATTGCGACCCAATGCAGAAATGATCCCCATGGTGACCGTTTGTCCTACACCAAAGGGATTGCCTATCGCCAGCACCACATCGCCGACTTTGGCATTGTCCAATCTGCCCAAAGTAATGGAGGGCAGATTTTTCAGATTCACCTTGATGACCGCAAGATCGGTATCTGGATCGGAGCCCACCAGCTTGGCAGGAATCTTTCTGCCATCGGCGAGCGCGACTTCCATTTCTTCTGCGCCATCGATCACATGATCATTTGTCAGAATGTAGCCTTCGGAACTGACAATGACGCCCGATCCCAGACTGAATTGTTTGTCATCCTGCGCGCTTGGACCATCGCCAAAAAAGCGCCGGAAGAAAGGGTCGTTATTGAACGGATGCGCCTGCGACCGCGCTTCCTTGGTCGTGAAAATATTGACCACGGCGGGCATTGCGCGGCGTACAGCCTCGCGATAACTACCCTGCGCTGCCGCCGAGTCGGTTCCTGCGGCTTCTTGCACGGGCACTGGTTTCGACTCCAGATGCATACTGGACGTGCCACGTGCCAGCCAATCGGGTTTGAGTGTCGCTACAATGAACCACAGCGCAAGTGCCACAGTAACGGTCTGCGCAAACAATAACCAGAGACGACGCATAACAGGTATGGAAATGAGCGGAAAAAAAATCGACCGGGATGTGCTGGAAAAGCATCTTGCCAGCACGTTGGATATTAACCGTTTTCGTGACTATTGCCCCAACGGCTTGCAGGTCGAGGGACGTGAGCAAATTCAATATGCTGTCAGCGGTGTGACGGCGAGTCTTGCGCTGATTGAAGCCGCGTTGGAAAAAGGGGCTGATACCTTGCTCGTCCATCATGGATATTTCTGGAAAGGCGAGGATCCTCGCATTGTCGGCCACCGGCAAATGCGTCTGAAAATGCTGCTGGCAAATAATCTCAATTTGTTTGCCTACCATTTGCCGCTCGATGCTCATCCACTGTTGGGAAACAATGCGCAATTAGGTCAGCGACTTGGTTTTAAGCCCGATGGTCGCTTCGGTGAGCAGGATCTCGGCTGGTTGGGTGTGGCTGCTTCCGAGATCCATACGGTGGGCGATCTTGCGCGTTTAGTGGAGCGCGTATTGGGACGTGCTCCATTAGTTATCGGAAATTCTGACCAGGCAGTGGGACGGGTTGGCTGGTGTACCGGAGCCGCACAAAATTCGCTAGCCGATGCCATTTCAGCAGGTGCGAGTGTTTATCTCAGTGGCGAGATTTCCGAGCAGACCGTGCACCTCGCGCGCGAATCGCAGGTGGCATATCTGGCGTGCGGTCATCACGCGACTGAGCGCTATGGCGTGCAGGCACTTGGTCAGCATATAGAAAATCAGTTCGGCATTCGGCACGAATTTATCGATGTGCCTAACCCTGTCTGAACACTATTCATGAATGCGCACCAAAAAGGGAACTAAACCGGTAACTTGTCCACCGAACTTTTCGTTTGTTGCCAAGTTTGGATTGACATGTTGCCCATCGAATTGCCTCTGGATTGCCGAGTTATGGTTGTTGAAGATGATGTCGTTACACGTCGTCTTTTATGTAATGCCATTGATCTTGAGCCATCCCTTACACTCGCGAGCGCTTTCGGTTCGGTTGCCGATGCATTGCAAGGATTGGAGCAAGATGCCATCGAATTGCTTTTAACCGATCTGGGCCTGCCTGATGGCTCTGGTCTTGAGATTATTCGCCACTGTCGGCGCGTCGTGCCCGCAGCGGACATCATGGTCATCACCATGTCCAGTGAAGAGTCCCAGGTATTCGCTTGTCTTGAGGCTGGTGCCTCCGGTTATGTGCTCAAAGAGGCCGGGCATGCAGATATTGTTCGCGCCATTTTGGATCTCAGGGCAGGCGGGTCTCCGATTAGTCCGGTTATCGCGCGCAAGGTGCTCGCCAGAATGCGCAGCACTCGCAGTCTGGAGGACGATGGCTCATTCACTGAGATGCCAGGTCTGACACGTCGTGAAAGTGCGATCCTTGAATTGATCTCGCGCGGTGGAAGTTTTGCCAAAGTGGCCGACGTACTTTGCCTGTCTGTCAGTACGGTCCAGACCCATGTGAAGCGTATCTACGGCAAACTTTCGGTTCACTCTCGTTCGGAAGCCATATTTGAAGCACACCGGCGCGGCCTGTTGCGCTTCGAGCCTGATTCGGATGCCAAGCCTGCGAACTCCGAGCCAGCTAACCCGGAGGCAGCTAAGCCCGAGCTATCGCGGCCTGACAAAACGGGTTATCCGGAGACTTGATTGGTATTATCAAGTTAAAAACTTACTTCTCCCTGCCCTGTATTTGCTTGCTTTGCAGGGAGCCATTGAGCACCTTCCACAAAATCGGAGTGAGCTCCGCTATAATCGAGGGTTTCCGGAATTTCCAACCTTGTTTGCATTTCTCCGATTGGGACTGAGTTATGAGTGACGAAAATCAGGTCGACCCGGGTCGACGCGGCCTGCTGGTTGCAACCGCTGCTGCTGGTGGCGTAGCTGGCCTTGCTGCCGCTGGCGCATTTGTCTCCACTTTTGAGCCGTCCGAGCGTGCGAAAGCAGCTGGCGCGCCAGTCGAAGTGGATATCGCTGATTTGAAGCCCGGCGAAATGAAAACGGTCGAATGGCGAGGCAAGCCCGTCTGGGTGATCAAACGCACACCTGACATGGTGGCGTCATTGAAAAAGACCGACCCTCAGGTTGCCGATCCAAAATCCGAGCGAAACCCCAACGAACTTACGCCCGAATACGCGCGTAATGAAACCAGATCAATCAAACCAGAAATCCTGGTGGCCGTCGGCATCTGCTCGCATCTGGGCTGCTCACCGAGCACGAAGTTTCAGACTGGCGCTCAGCCTTCGCTTCCGGACGACTGGGCAGGCGGTTTTCTATGTCCCTGCCATGGTTCCACATTCGACCTCGCGGGTCGCGTGTTCAAAAACAAACCAGCGCCGGACAATCTGGAAGTGCCGCGTCACATGTACCTGAGTGAGACCCGAATCGCAATCGGCAGAGATGAGAAAGGCGAGGCTTGATCATGGCTTTTGTTGAGAAAAAATTACCGGCCGATGCGCCGATTGCTCAAAAGGCACTGGGTTGGGTTGATTCCCGCTTCCCTCTGACCAAGCTCTGGGAAGACCAGTGGGGCAAGTATTACGCACCCAAGAATTTCAACTTTTTTTACCTGTTCGGTTCGCTCGCGGCGCTGGTGCTGGTGATTCAGATTGTCACTGGTATTTTCCTGGTGATGAACTACAAACCGGATGCACAGCTGGCATTTGCTTCGGTCGAATACATCATGCGCGAAGTACCCTGGGGCTGGCTGGTGCGGTATATGCACTCAACAGGCGCCTCGGCCTTCTTCATTGTCGTGTATCTGCACATGATGCGTGCACTGCTCTACGGTTCCTACCGCAAGCCGCGCGAGCTCATCTGGTTGTTTGGCGTCGCCATTTTCCTGTGCTTGATGGGGGAAGCGTTTTTCGGCTACCTGCTTCCATGGGGACAGATGTCTTACTGGGGCGCGCAGGTGATCGTCAACTTGTTTGGCGCTATTCCATTCATCGGTCCTGACCTGTCATTGTGGATTCGCGGCGACTATGTGGTCTCTGATGCCACGCTGAACCGCTTCTTTGCCTTTCACGTGATTGCGATTCCCCTGGTGCTGCTCGGGCTGGTGGTGGCACACCTGATTGCCTTGCATGAGGTGGGTTCCAATAACCCGGACGGTGTCGAAGTCAAAGAAAATCTCGGTCCGGATGGACATGGTGTCGACACCATTCCTTCACATCCGTACTACACAACCAAAGACATCTTTGGTGTCTCGGTGTTCCTCACGATTTTCAGTGCAGTGATTTTCTTTGCGCCGGAATTCGGTGGTTACTTCCTTGAATATAACAACTTCATCCCGGCGGATCCGCTCAAGACGCCGTCTCACATTGCGCCAGTCTGGTACTTCACGCCGTTCTACTCGATTCTGCGTGCAGTCACTTCACAGTTCATGTCGGCCCTCATCTTGTGCACCATCGCCTATGCTGCATTAATCGTGTTTCGCACGCGCTTGCCCCAGATGATCAAAAACGGTGTGGTCGGTGTGGCTGTCGTTATGGTGATTGGCATGTTGGTATTTGATGCTAAATTCTGGGGTGTAGTTTTGATGGGCGTATCTGTTCTCATTCTTGCGGGTTTGCCCTGGTTAGATCACTCGCCAGTGAAGTCCATTCGCTATCGTCCGGATTGGCACAAGATTGTTTATGCGGTGTTTGGCATTACCTTCTTGGTACTCGGTTATCTCGGTGTTCAAGCGCCAACCGCTATCCGTACATTGGTAGCGCAGGTCGGTACCCTTATCTACTTCGGCTTCTTCATGCTTATGCCATGGTGGAGCGCTATGGGCGAATTCAAGCCAGTGCCCAAGCGAGTGAACTTCCAGCCGCACTAAGCCGCAAAGGAACAAGAATGAAGATCTTAAAAAAATTAATAGCGGTAATGGTGCTGGTACCGATCTTTGCTGTGGCCTCTGATGCGGGTCACCCTCTGGATCGTGCTCCAGATCGCAGTAGTGATTTGACGGCACTGCAAAATGGTGCCCGTCTGTTTGTCAACTATTGCCTGAATTGTCATTCAGCATCGTTGGTTCGTTACAACCGCTTGCGCGATATCGGTTTGTCAGATGCGCAAATCCGTGACAATCTGCTCTTCACCTCCGACAAGGTAGGTGATCTGATGAAAAGTAATCTGAGTGTGACGGACGCGAAAGCCTGGTTTGGCGCAGCGCCGCCGGATTTGTCGGTGATTGTTCGAGCAAAGTCCTCGGGTGAAGGTTCAGGTTCTGATTATGTTTACACTTATTTGCGGACCTACTACGTAGACGAAGGTCGTGCGACGGGATGGAATAACTTGGCTTACCCGAATGTAGGTATGCCGCACGTGCTCTGGGAGCTGCAGGGTGTTCGCAAGGCAAAGTTTGTGGAAGAGAAGGATCCGCATGATGCGTCCAAGACCGTGCACAAGTTCGCCGGTTTCGAACAAGTCAAAGCGGGAAAAATGACATCGCAGGAATACGACACTGCGATGGCTGATCTGGTGGGTTACATGGCCTGGATGAGCGAGCCGGTAAAAAACAAGCGTCAGCAGGTGGGTGTCTGGGTCTTGTTGTTCATGTCCCTGCTGGTGTTGCTGGCCTGGCGACTGAACGCCTCGTACTGGAGAGAAGTCAAATAGTAGCCCTGTATTTCTGCCTGACAGCATCGCTTGTGTAGAGTGATGAAAGCTAGTCATGCAGAGAATCAGATATGTATGAGTGGGGTGAGGCGGCATGCTGTCTCACCCTCTTTGTTTCCAAGGAACTGAAATTATGATGGTCCTCTATTCGGGCACGACCTGCCCATTCTCGCAACGCTGCCGACTCGTCCTGTTTGAGAAGGGCATGGATTTTGAAATCCGCGATGTGGACTTGTTCAACAAGCCTGAGGATATTTCGACCATGAATCCTTATGGTCAGGTGCCCATACTGGTTGAGCGCGAGCTGGTGCTATATGAGTCGAATATCATCAATGAGTATATTGACGAGCGATTTCCTCATCCGCAGCTTATGCCTGCCGATCCGCTCATGCGTGCCCGTGCACGTCTGATGCTGTTCAATTTCGAAAAAGAATTGTTTGTTCATGTGCATACGCTGGAAAACGAAAAATCGCGTTCGGCCGAGAAAAGCCACGAAAAGGCGCGCAATGAAATCCGTGATCGCCTGACGACACTGGCACCGCTGTTCCTGAAAAACAAATATATGCTGGGCGAAGAATTTTCCATGCTCGACGTGGCCATTGCGCCGCTGCTCTGGCGCCTTGATCACTATGGCGTGGAACTCTCCAAGACGGCGGCTCCACTGATGAAGTACGCTGAGCGGATTTTCTCGCGTCCCGCGTATATCGAAGCGCTGACTCCCTCCGAAAAGGTCATGCGGCGCTAAACAGTTCCGTTGGCGGGCCGTGTGCCCGCCACAGTCTCGAAGGAGTTAAAGGGCGTGTTCTTTTATCCAGGCTTTTTTAATGTGACTGTCTGATGCCGGAAACTTCCACTAAACCTTACCTATTGCGCGCTCTTTATGAGTGGTGCACCGACAATGGCTACACACCCTATATCGTGGTGGTGGTGGATGCCAGTACCCGCGTGCCGGCAGAATTCGTAAAGAACGGTGAAATCGTCCTCAATATCAGCTTCGAGGCCACTGGCAATTTGAAAATAGATAATGATTCCATCCATTTCAAAGCCAGGTTCGGTGGCGTTGCAAGAGAAATTGAAGTCCCTGTCTCAAATGTGAGCGCCATTTACGCCCGGGAGAACGGTCAGGGCATGGCCTTTGAAGTGCAGCGCGACGAAGAAGGTCAGCGCAAGAAAAAGCCCCGGAGTGAGCCGACGAAAACACCGGCGAGGAAAATATCTCCCTTGCTTTCCGCCGTACCTCCTGCATCTGCCGATCCGGACACGACACCCGATGACGACAATCAGCCCGACCCGCCGGGAAAAGGCGGAAGACCGAGACTCACGCGGATCAAATAACGTATAATTTCGAGGTTTTTAGAGGCCGGCTTAGCTCATCAGGTAGAGCACTTGATTTGTAATCATGGGGTAGCGGGTTCGAGTCCTGCAGCCGGCACCACCGAACACTTGGGCTAGGTCGTCATCTTCGACGCCTTACCCTCTACTGGCGATTCGTGAGTATCTCACCGGAGATCTCGCAGAACCGCACAGGAAACGCGGTGGTCATTTATTTCCCTTCGTTTGTCCCGATTGCTCGTTCTCCGAGCCAGTGCATTGCACGTCTTCCTTTACGGCGTTTTCTTCTGTGCCCTCGGGCGTGAGCTCTATTTGCGTTGAAACCTGCGTCGGTCGACGCCAGCGAAAGGTGAGGTAACGTGACGGGTGATGGGGACGTTCAGGAGCGACTTGGCATGCATGTCGATCACGTTGATTGCAATGGTAGCGTCCCGGCTTTCGAAGCCATGGGCAAGAAGGCTATGCCTGATGATCGTAATTATCTCTTCATATGTCTGAAGTGTGAGATTGAGCGTGGCGTAGGCTAGCCTCGGTAATTGAGGATCGTGTTTCGACGTCGTGTGACCAAGAGCCAATGCAGTTAATTCCACGTTGAGCTTCAAGATTTCGTGTGTCGACATGCCTTCAAACAGCCGGCGCAGGGCAGCCTTGGTCAGCATCACCGTCGTTATCTCCTTCACGACCTGGGTAAGGAGTGGAGAGCCGCCGTATTTGTCATATAGATTCGGAATGGGATCGGCCATCATTTACCTAGATGGTTACATAAAATATTACTTTAGGTTATCACAGTCCCAAATCCGTGTGGGGCGTTCAACAAGCTTGCTTGAATGGCGGTGGAAACCGGGATCTGCTTCCGGCGTCGGGGCGTTTTTCGGGTTCGGGAGGGGCCGCCCGAAAAAAATGCCCCGACCGTTTGGGGTCTGGGCATTTTTTCATTCACATCGAGCGAAAAAATTTACAACCTTATTTCATCAATGCTTTTCTAGCAGCACTTCGGCACCCGACCACCGCCGCCATACCGGGCATCTTGACGTTCGCGAAAGAACGCCTCGTAGCTCATCGCCGGCTGGTCCGGGTGATTTTCCTGCATGTGATTGAGGTAGTTATCGTAATCAGGCAGCCCCACCATCAGCCTTGCGGTCTGACCAAGATAGGCGCCAAACTTTCCGAGTTCTCCAAACATCATGCCTCCTCTCTACTCAGGCACCGGCAGTGGCAGTGCCTGATGACACTGCCGGCGCCTCTACGGAGGTGGGTTTGTCCGAGCGCAGCGCCTGCAGGCAAGCACGAATACTGAAGAAGAGGATAGACAGCACCACCGCCATGAAAATCGCAGCCAGCGTTGCATCAATATAGTCGTTCATGATGATTTGCTGCATCTGCTCGGGAGATTTCGCAGGTGGGAGTACCTTGCCCTCCGCAGCGGCCGTTTTAAATTTTTGTGCGTGCGCAAGAAAACCGATACGTGGATTTTCATGGAAGAGTTTCTGATAACCCGCGGTCAGCGTGCAAATCAGTAGCCAGACCGTGGGCACGAGGGTGACCCAGGCGAATTTTTCGCGCTTGAGTTTGAACAGCACCACGGTACCCAGCATCAGTGCAACAGCGGCCAGCATCTGGTTGGAAATGCCAAACAGCGGCCACAGCGTATTGATGCCGCCCAGTGGATCCACCACGCCCTGGTACAGGAAGTAGCCCCAGGCACCCACACACAGCAAGGTACCGATCAGCCCGGCAACCATCCCCGGCAGCGCCTTGAACGGCGGTATCACCGTCCCGATCAAGTCTTGCAGCATGAAACGCCCAACACGCGTACCCGCATCAACCGCAGTCAGAATGAAGAGTGCTTCAAACAGAATGGCAAAGTGGTACCAGAAAGCCATCATCGCCTGACCTCCGAAAACGCTAGAGAATATTTGTGCCATGCCCACAGCTAAGGTCGGCGCACCGCCGGTGCGAGAAATGATTGTGCTCTCGCCGACGTTGGCCGCGGTCTGCTGCAGCATCTCCGGTGTAATCATGAAGCCCCACTGGCTGATCGCGGCGGCCGCGCTCTCAGGGCTCGTGCCTATGATGGCGGCCGGGCTGTTCATTGCAAAGTACACGCCGGGTTCAATAATGCTCGCGGCCACCAGCGCCATGATGGCGACAAAGGATTCCATCAACATGCCGCCGTAACCAATATAGGGCGCATGCATTTCGTTTTCCAGCAGCTTGGGCGTCGTGCCCGACGAAATCAGCGCATGAAAGCCCGATACTGCGCCACACGCAATCGTGATGAAAAGGAAGGGAAAGAGCGTACCCGACCACACAGGCCCCGAACCATCAATGAATTTAGTGATGGCCGGCATTTTCAAATCTGGCGCGACAAACAATATGCCCAGCGCGAGCCCGACAATAGTACCTATCTTGAGGAAGGTGGAGAGGTAGTCGCGAGGCGCCAGCAGTAGCCACACGGGCAGCATTGAGGCCACAACGCCATAAGCCAGCAGCATCCAGGTGAGTTGCTTGCCGTTGAAAGTAAAGGCTGGTCCCCAGACAGGGTCTGCAGCTACCTGACCACCGACTACGATGGCGAGCATCAGCAGGATAAAACCGATGATTGATACTTCACCGACCCGGCCCGGCCGAATGTAGCGGCTGTAGATGCCCATGAACAGCGCAATTGGTATCGTCGCACCGACCGTGAACGTGCCCCAGGGGCTTTCCGCCAGTGCTTTTACAACGATCAGCGCCAGCACGGCCAGCAGGATCGTCATGATCATGAAAGTGCCGAACAACGCAATCAAGCCCGGTACGATACCCAGTTCGGATTTGATCATGTCGCCCAGCGAACGCCCGTCGCGGCGTGTGGAAATGAACAAAATCATGAAATCCTGCACTGCGCCGGCGAGAATCACGCCTGCCAGTATCCACATCATGCCTGGCAGATAACCCATCTGCGCTGCCAGTACCGGGCCCACCAGCGGACCAGCGCCTGCAATCGCGGCAAAGTGGTGCCCGAACAGCACGTGCTTATTGGTGGGCACATAATCGAGACCGTCATTGAGTCTTACCGCTGGCGTTGCGCGGTTGGCATCGAGTTGCATCACATGCGTTGCAATAAAGCGCGCATAGAATCGGTAACCAATCAGATAAACCGCCACTGCGGCAACCACAATCCACAGCGCATTAATGGTTTCGCCGCGCGCAAGCGCTACGGTACCGAGCGCGAATGCGCCTAGAAGCGCCAGTACGATCCAGCCAGCTTGTTTGACGATAGAACCCATGAAAATCTCCGAATGGCCTAGTGGTGGCGAATGAAAGAAAACGGCGGATTATAACCCTGAAAACTAGTGCATTTTTCCTCTGTGGACGCATGAAAATGTTGGTATCGAAGCCTGAAAAAAATATAGGTCCTTACTTTTTGAAATTTGAGCTCTTTATGTTGCTGAAATCCGGGTTTGTAATGGTTTTTGTTAGACTCTGAAATCGCGGACAAAGAAAAAACGATTAATGGAGAAATGTTTTGAAAAATGCAACCCACCGTGCTGCGGCGCATTTGCTCAGACAACGACTCTCTCTGACGCCGATCGTGGCGCTGCCAGAAGATCTGGCGCCTCACAGCGTTACTGATGGCTATGCCATACAGTCGGAGATCAATACCTTGCTTATTGATGCCGGTATGGGCGAGATGGTGGGACACAAGATTGGTTGTACAACGCCGGTCATGCAGGCGTTTGTAAATATCAATCATCCGTGTGCCGGTCGTATTTTTAGCAAAACAGTGATGCATGAACATGGCAAGGTGCCGCGTCATGGTTTTGTGAAAATCGGGATGGAATGTGAAATTGCGGTTCGCTTGTCCGCAGATTTGCCGCCACAATCCATACCCTACACCAAGGAGACGGTTGCACCGGCGGTCGCCGAGGTCATGGCGGCCATTGAACTGGTCGACGAGCGCTACGAAAACTATCGCGCGTTGGGTATACCCACTTTGGTTGCCGATGACTTTTTTAATGCGGGCTGCGTGCTGGGTCGTCCGGTATCAGACTGGCGCCATCTTGACCTCGCCGCACTGACAGGTCGTGCCGTGATCAACGATATTGAAGTCGGTCGTGGCATTGGTTCCATGGTGCTTGGCCACCCACTTAATGCGCTTGCCTGGCTGGCCAACGCTCAGTCAGAGCATGGTT
>JACCDL010430909.1_pt1 | contig 12201 bp, 9 predicted proteins | sample 7441931 | NCBI WGS metagenome assembly JACCDL01 (sample SAMN15323437, study PRJNA562643) | freshwater metagenome | isolation source: river surface water | place: USA:Blue River Watershed | collected 2017-08-16 | reverse complement strand
GGGGTAGTGGCAGTTGCTACCGCTCTCAATGCAAAGGTGAAGTATCGCGCGAAGGCAAATATCGCAGGCAAAGTTATTTATTCGACAACGCGCGAGATTGTGATTAAACCCATTCCTGAGATGTCTGATGGTGCTGCGTCTGTGGTTGAACCACTAGGTCCTGGCGGGCGAATACATGGCTCTGATGTCAGCAGATGGCAGCATCCCAACGATGAACCGATTGATTTTGTTAAAAAGTACAAAGCAGGGCTGCGCTTTGTAATGATTAAGGCGTCAGATTCTCGTGATGAGGCCGATGCGCTTGCACTTAAGTATGTGATTATGGATAGAAGCGCTGCGCAGGCTGCAGGTATATATACGGGTTTCTATCACTACGCGGTTACACCTGACTCTAAAGATCCTGTAGTTATTCAACAAGATGCAGCAGCTCAAGCCCAGAAGGTTCTTTGGCGATTGGCAGCCCTTGGTGGATATAACGAAATGGATCTTCCCTATGCGCTGGATCTCGAAAATAACTGCGTGCGTTATGACAACAATAGCTGTGCAAAGTATGCGAGTAGACAAGCAGTAACTTTATGGGCGAAGACATTCCTTAGAATAATTAAGGAGAAGACTGGACGCACACCAATTCTTTACTCCTACCCTGCTTTCCTTGAGAACGCGATGGTCCGAGATGAAGAACTCGCAACATACCCACTATGGCTCGCTCAGTACGGTATCGATCCTGCTGATCCACTTGGCCAACCTGGGCTAAAGCCAGGTGGTTGTTATGTGCACTCTTGGACTTCTGCCAACTGTTCTTCGCAATGGATAATTTGGCAGTACTCATCGTGTGGAATTGCTCCTAAATATGGAGTTCCCGGAAACCGACTAGATTTAAATGTATTTCGTGGAACGCAAGATGATTTCCTCTCCCTAGCAACTGGGACCTGGAAACCATCTGAGAGTGATTTCATGCCGAAGAACGAGTCAACAACTGTCATGATTAAATCAGTAAACGCGACATCAACTGATAAAAATGCAATTGTAAAAATTGAAGTCTTCAGACCTACGGGCCTTCCCGTTGTAACAGGCACAGTTCGCTTCTATCCAGATCCGAAAAATCGCCCAGAAAACATGTTGCAGCAGACCGTAGTTCGCTCAACTAGTGGTGCGTGGACACTGACAATTAAGGGGCTTCCTGCAGGTACATGGCCTGGCGAAATTGGCTTTGTGGATACAACTGGCACACATGCGAAAGTTCGCACTCCACTTGAATTTGTGATCACTCAGGGACCAACACCTTCACCAACGCCAACGCCTACACAGAAGCCTGTTGCGCCAAAGCCTGCAGTAGATAGTTGTGCCAAGCAGATCAAGAATTAAAGCGCGTCACACTCAATCATCATCGCTTGTTCTGGGCCGAGGATCGGTGTTGTTAGACCAATAACTTCTAGCTCGCGACCCGTGAGAGTAATCCCGGACATCCACTCTGGCTTCTTATGCAACATAAAGTGAGGGGCTCCTCCAGGAAATACTGGCTTTACTTGATATGTGCGCTGCGGATCAAGACCTCGGAATTTCATCGGTGACGGATGTACTGCAACAGTTGGAGTTAACTGCGCGTATGTAAAGAGAGCTCGTGATTGATCGCTTGCGACAACACCGTACAAGTAGGCGTGTGAATCAGGGTAATCAATTCGTACAGATGTTCCTGCGTGCAAAAGATTGCGGTTGCTCTTGTAGAAGAGGGCCCATTCTTTGAGAACTTTCTTCTCTTGGTTAGAGGCTTGGGTAAGGTCCCATTCAATTCCAGCATGACCAAAGAGTGCGGTGATTGCTCTAAATGAAAGATCAAGAGTGCGACCGGTCTGATGTCCACGCGTTGGTCCAATGTGTGTTCCAAGAAGTTCTGGAGGAATCACAAGTGATGTCCACCGTTGGATGGTTTGTCGCTCGAGCGCATCGTTGTTATCACTTGTCCAGAAGCGATCCACGTAATCAAGCACTCCTAAATCAATTCTTGCTCCACCTGACGCACAGGATTCAATTTCTAGGTGTGGATGTCTCGTCTTCAGCGCTGCAAAGAGTCGGTAAATTGCTTCTGTCTGCGTACGGACACCGGCTGATCCAAGATGTCCACCATCATTAAGCACACGATTGTGATCCCACTTGATGTAGGCGATTGAGTGCGACGAGAGAATTGAAGATGTTTGCTCAAGGACATGTTCAAAGGCACCTGGGTGCGCAAGATCTAAGACCAATTGATTTCGCCAGAGCGCTGGAGTGCGGTCCGCCTCGCGAAGTACCCACTCTGGGTGTGCGCGATAGAGATCTGAATCTGGGTTGATCATCTCGCCCTCAAACCAAAGTCCGAATTCAATTCCTTGTGCGTTGATGTATTCGATCATTGCAGTGAGTCCTTGTGGCCACACATCGGGGGCGATAACCCAATCCCCTAGTCCACTCTTGTCGTCACGACGAGATCCAAACCAACCGTCATCAAGTACTACTCGCTCAATACCAATTTCGGCAGCAACATCAACTAGCTCTTTGATCTTTCCAAAACTCTGATCAAAGTAAATCGCTTCCCACATATTTAAAGTCAGCGGACGTGGGCGCTTTGGATGCTCTGCTCGCGCTCTTATATGGCGATGGAAGGCGGCGCTTACGCCATCTAATCCATCTGCCGAATAAACAGCGACTACTCGTGGCGCTCGGTAAATTTGGCCCGGCTCCAGAATAACTTCACCCGGAAGTAAAAGCTCGCCAGCACCGATGGATTGAAAGCCTTCTGAAGTTCGCTCAATCAGATTTTGGTTATTGCCACTCCATGCAGAGGAGAGCGCCCAAGCACCTCCACTAGCAAAAGTTGTTGATGGCTCGAGCACAAGTTGCGCGATCGTAAAATTATGTCCGCTCCGCCCTTCGCGACTATCCCGAACCCATGTACCCGTTGCAATATCTTGACGTTGGGGTTGGCGTTCATTTGACCAGCGTCCGACAAAATCAAGTGATTGCTTAGCCTCCTGAGGTAGAGGCAACCAATAGATAAATTCATTAACGGTGTATTGGCTCTTTCCAGAATTCTGTAATTCTGCTTGTAGCGTCAGAACGCCAAATGAGTCCATCGTCGCCACATAAGTAAGTGATAGCTCGGCGTAAGTATCAGTGAGCAGAACAGAGACTGTTTTTTCATTCGCATCGAACGTATTCACCTCAAAATGAGAAGACCAAGCTTTTCCATTTCGATGTCCACTCAGCGCGCTACGTCCTAAGAAACCTCGTGATGCTTCGCGCATCACTCCAGGATTTTGTACAGTGTCAAAACCGCTATTTGTTACAGATGGATCTTGTGCTCGAGATAAATCTCGGCTGCCAGCCCCACTAGGTCGTCCCCAATGAGAAAAAACAAGAGCCCCATCAATTACTTCGACAATTAGCTCCGCTGTTGGAGATGTCAGTCTGGCTCTTTGTACGCTCACATCGGTACAGTAGTGCCATTATGAGCCAGACCAAAAGTCTTGATGCAGGTGTAATTCGCAGCGATCTGCTGATGTCAGATGGCCGCACTATCCGCTACTACGACAGCACAGATCGAGTGCGAAAAGCGGAAGATTTACGGCCAGTAGAAGAGCAACCTGGTATTGGTGAATTACGCCTTGATCCACTTCTTAATGAGTGGGTTGTCATGGCAGCACATCGTCAGGGGCGCGTGTTCCTTCCACCAAAAGAACTGTGTCCTCTCTGTCCTACTCGTTCTGATCTCTTAAGTGAGATTCCAGATAGCGACTATGAAGTTGTTGTATTCGATAACCGCTCCCCATCGTTGCGTGCACCAGAGGGTGATTGGGCGCTACCTGACTTAGTTGGAACTGATACAGATTCAGGAACTGCTGCTGGAAAGTGTGAAGTTGTCTGCTTTACCGATAATCACGGTGGCTCTTTTGGTGAACTCTCGCAACGACAGGTGCGCACGTTGATGGAAGCATGGCGTGATCGCGTGAGAGAACTTTCGACCCACGGTTACATTCGCCATATTGCACCATTTGAAAATCGTGGCGAAGAAGTGGGCGTTACCTTATTCCACCCACACGGCCAGATATATGCATATTCATATTTGCCGCCCCGAGTAATCAAGATGCTCGATGTTGCACAGACACATTTTGAAACCACGGGTCGAGTTCTCTTTGATGATGTTGTGGCTCGCGAGTTACGCGACGAGGATCGCATCATCGCTCGTAATGAGCATTGGGTCGCTTTCGTTCCCTATGCAGCGCGATACCCATTTGAAATACATGTAGCGCCACTGGTACCCGTTCCTGATTTGGCCACACTCTCAGCCGAGCAAGCCGATGCTTTCCCAGCAATCTCGATTGAAGTCATGCGCAGACTCGATGGAGTATTTGGAATCGAAATGGCCTACATCGCGACGTGGCATCAGGCACCCGTTCACGAAGGAAGAGATCTTCTTCGTCTTCATTGGCAGATCACAAGTGTGCGCCGTGCTCCAGGAAAGTTGAAGTACCTAGCCGGAAGTGAATCGGCGATGGGGGCATTCATCATGGATCTCAAGCCAGAGCAATCTGCTGGTCAATTGCGTGATGTAGTTCTTTAAATGTCGGAGTGGTTATCTCCTGATGTGATTGCATCAGCTCCTGGTCGGGTAAATCTCATCGGTGAGCATATTGATTACAGCCAAGGATTCGTCCTTCCCTTTGCAATTTCCTATCGCACTACAGCCTCCCTTCATCGACGTCATGACCAAATAATTCGCGTACGTTCAAAACAGCGTTTAGCTGATTTAGTCACAACATCTATCTCTGAGTTAGCTCCAGGGTCTCAAGGTGGTTGGGAGCGTTATGTTTTAGGTGTGATTTGGGCGCTCGGCATTGATGAAGGAATTGATATTGAGATAGATGGCGATGTACCACTTGGAGCAGGGCTTTCTTCTTCTGCCGCACTTGAGTGCGCAGTCGCCATTGGACTCAACGAAATGTTTTCACTTAGTCTGAACAAAAAGGATCTCGCGCTCCTTACACAGAAAGCTGAGAATCAGTATGTTGGAGTGCCGTGCGGGATTATGGATCAATCTGTCTCATTAATGGCAGCGGCTGGTTCGACGCTTTTGCTGGACTGTCGTGATCTTTCAACCACTCTTGTTCCTTTTGATTTGAGCGCATCGGATCTTGAGTTACTGATCATTGATACCCAAGCACATCACGCGCTCGTCGATGGTGAATATGCCAAACGCCGCCAGGCGTGTGAAAGTGCGTGTGCAAAACTTCAGATTGCATCCCTTCGGGATATAGATCTAATAACGCTTATCAAAGGTAAGGATTTGTTGAACGAAGAAGAGTTTAAGCGTGCTCATCATGCAGTATCTGAGATGGCAAGAACGCTCGAGGCAGTCGGTGTCCTGCGGCAGAAAGATTTCGTTGCACTCGGCTCTCTGATCTCGCAATCTCACACATCTCTACGAGATGACTATGAGGTTTCCTGTCCTGAGCTCAATTGCGCCGTAGATGTAGCGCTAGCCCATGGTGCACTTGGTGCGCGCATGGTTGGTGGAGGATTTGGTGGAAGTGCGATAGCGCTGGCTTCGCAAAGTCAGATCGAAGAGATTAAGGGTGCGATCGCAGGAGCATTTAAATCTGCTTCATTTAGAGAGCCGCGATTCTTTACATCGCTTCCTTCAGTAGGTGCGCAGGTACATAAGTAATTAAGAAACTGGATCGATAGAAATTACGGTAACGCCACCGATTGAAGAGAGAACATCAACAAGATCTGTGGGATCAGTCCCAGGCACTGCAACGAGAATATCGTCATAACCAATTCCATCACTTGATTCCAAAACGCTCAGACTTCGAATATCGCAGCCTGCTGCACCGATTGCCGATGCAATTGTTCCGAGCGAACCAGGACGATCTGGTAGAGAAATCTTTAATTGATAGAGCGCCATAGCTGCACTCTACATGGATGGAGCGCTGCCGAGTGTGACCTTAAATGACTTGCTGCCACCACCATTTGGAAGATCAACAACTACCGTGATGGTTGATCCTGGGGCATATGAGCGAATCTTTACGATTGCTGCAATTTCATCAGGAATTTTGACTCCATCAATTGTTCGGATTACTGAACCTACTGGAATTCCAGCCTTGTCGGCACCCTCTCCAGGACTGAGGCGAAGAATTCGTGCGCCAACTCCTGTGAATTCTGTATCAAAGAAGACGCCAAGAAGTGGTCGCGTTGATTTTCCAGTTGAAATTATCTCTTCGATCACTCGCTTTGCTTCGTTAATCGGAATTGAAAATCCAAGACCAATTGATCCACTTGTTCCTCCAGATGAGAGCGTTGCGATTGCTGAATTGACACCGATGATTCGCCCCTGCGAATCAACGAGTGCACCACCAGAATTTCCAGGATTAATTGCCGCATCCGTCTGGATTGCATTTACATATGACTGGCTGCCTTCATCACCTGTTGTTACGGGGCGATTGAGCGCAGAGACGATGCCACTTGTAACAGTGCTAGCAAGTCCAAGAGGTGAACCAATCGCAAGAACAGGATCGCCAACACTTACCTTGGATGAATCACCGATAGCAATTGTTGGAAGATTTCCACTCTTGATTGCAAGTACTGCAAGGTCATACATTGGATCACGTCCAACGATAGTTGCATTTACCTGATCACCGTTCGTAAATTCAACTTTAATGGTTCCAGAAGTTGCTGCAGATTCAATAACGTGGTTGTTGGTAATGATGTAACTCGTACTTGCGGTGCTCTTATAGATAGAGCCTGAACCTGTTCCACTTCCGCCTGTTGCAGTTACCGAAATTGAAACCACGGTTGGGGTTACTAGAGCAGAAATAGCCTTGGTGTTCATGCCATTACTGCCAATTTCAACTAACGTGCGATTGGATGAGCAGGTACCTGTCGATGATAGGAAGAGTGCCCCGGTTCGCTTATCTGCGCAGGCAGTAATTACTGAAGACGGCGCTGTGGTTGCCGCCGTTGCAACGCCACCGGCAATTATTGCTCCGGCTACAAATGCGCTGATGATCTTAGCTGGGCTCTTTACTCTCATCTGTTTCATGCTCACCATCTTGTGTCTCGATGCTGAAATTTCTCTGTGTTTTTACTGAGCGACCCGAGAGGATCTTGCTCCCTCACTTGGATTCGAACCAAGAACCTGCCGATTAACAGTCGGCTGCTCTGCCGTTGAGCTATGAGGGAATAGTGCAGAGCGCAGACTCTACCGCACCTATGCGGATGGCGAAAAATCGAAGTATTTAGAGCGAGCCTATAGCGAGTTCGTGAAGTCCGCGACGGGTCGTTTCAAGGGCAACAAGGGAGGCAAAGGCGGCGTGGTACTCGTCAGGATTTTCTACTGGATTGAGGCGTTGCAGATTTGATTTGAGGTCTGCTATCGCGCGACTAATTCCCACTTCTCGCAATCGCGCAACGATTGATTCAATGTATCGGGCTGAAACTTCACCGTCAGAACGAATTGGCTCAACTGTTAACTCTGTAAAAATAGTCTTCATTCGGTCATCATTAATTTCATCAATATGAATTGTGGATGACCCATGCGTATCAATAATGCGTTTCATCTCAAGATATGCAGGATGCGTAAATGCGGCATCTTCAATCTCTGACCACGCGGTAACCAAATCGGGCATTTGCAAACGTGCTTTCAATACTTCACGTTCAAGTAATAAACGTGGCTCTTGTGGATGTGGGCGCCACGATTGATCGACCTGATCTCCTTCAGTTTCAATCGCAGCGGCTGGTGCCGAACGACGTGCACCTTGAGACACAGCAGAGGTAACAATTTCAACCTCAATACCTAGCCAGCCTGCCAGCAGACGAGAATATTCTGGGCGTAGCGATTTATCGCGAATCTGTGCAACCAGTGGCGCTGTTGCATTGAGTGCATTCACTCGCCCTTCAGCTGTTGTTAAATTATGCAGTTTAAGTTCGGTACGAATTGCAAATTCAAAGAGTGGGACGCGCTTAGCAATCAGATCTCGCAAAGCAAGGTCTCCCTTGATCTGACGTAGATCGCATGGATCTAAACCATCTGGCTCAACTGCAACAAAGGTCTGAGTGACAAACTTCTGATCTTCGCTGAAAGCGCGCATCGCGGCTTTCTGACCTGCCGCATCCCCGTCGAAGGTAAAGATCACTTCACCGCGAAAAGCATCATCATCCATGAGCAAGCGGCGAATAATTCGAATGTGCTCAGCGCCGAATGCGGTTCCACATGTTGCAACCGCTGTTGTGATTCCTGCCAAATGCGCAGCCATCACATCTGTATAGCCTTCAACAATGACTACCTGGCGCTTCTTTGCGATCTCTTTCTTCGCCATATCGAGCCCATAAAGAACTTGGCTCTTTTTATAAATAGGCGTCTCTGATGTATTCAGATATTTAGGGCCTTGATCTTCTTCATCGCTGGCTAACTTACGAGCGCCAAAACCAACAACATCACCTGAAATATCTCGAATCGGCCAAGTTAAACGGTTTCTAAATTTATCTATCGGCCCGCGTTCACCCATCTTCGATAGCCCTGCAAGTTCGAGCTCCTCAATGGTGTAGCCGGCTGCCCGTAGATGCTTGGTGAGCGCATCCCAAGAGTCAGGTGCGTAGCCAACTCCAAAAGTTTGGCAAGCGTTCTTATCGAATCCACGTTTAGTAAGTAAATCGCGACCATGAGCAGCATCTGGTGAAGTATTGAGTTGTTCTTGGAAGAATGTTGCGGCAAGTGCATTTGCTGCAACTAAGCGTGAGCGATTAACAGATGGACCAGAAGGTGCACTGCCACTTTCTTCATATCGCAGCGTGTATCCAATTCGATCTGCAAGACGTTCAATTGTTTCAGTAAAGGTCAAGTGATCAATCTTCATCAAAAATGCAATGACATCGCCACCGGTCTGGCAACCAAAGCAGTGGAAGTAGCCCTTGCTGGGAGTGACGTGAAATGAAGGCGACTTTTCATCATGGAAAGGGCAGAGACCTTTTTTCTGTCCGCCACCAGCAGATTTAAGTTGTACGTATTCGCCTACGACTTCATCAATAGGAGCATGGTCGCGGATGTATTGAACATCCTCATCCTTTATGCGACCAGCCATATCCCCACTCTATCTAATTACCGAGTAGATGAGCATGCAAGGCATATGCGCCAGGATCAGTCAGACAAGAAATTTGATCGATTACAACGCGCATCCGTGCTATCTCATTATCGGCCAGCGCCCAATCATCGAGAAATATCGGATCAAGGGCTGCTGGTGCTTTTGCAAATAGCATCTCTACAAGTTCTGCAATCAACTTTTGCTGCCCGATGTAACGCTCTTGTGATGTCTCAGCGCTGATGAGGTAGTGGCCAGCAATGGCTTTGAGGAAATCTACTTCAACCCTTTGTTCGCGTGGAATTTCTAGATTTGCCTGGTACCTCATAAGTGATCCTGCACCGTGAACTTCACGAGTGCGCATCTCTGCCGCTAAAACAAAGCGACCGATCAGTTGAGATGTCGAATCCTTCAGGCGGGCAAGTGATCGATGCGAGCGATCATATCTGCGAGGCCAACATGAAAGGGATTCAAGACGTGTTAGTGCTGCTGCAACCTCATCTTTTGTAGCATCGCTCTTATAACTTGTAATCATCTCTGCGTACAAAGTATCGAAATCTCTCTCGAAATCTGCGACCTTGACCGTGCCAACAAAGATCGCATCTTCAAGATCGTGTACTGAGTACGCGCAATCATCAGACCAATCCATAATCTGCGCTTCAATACATTTATGACCTTCGGGTGCACCTTGGCGAACCCAGTTGAAAATCTCGACATCGTCATCATAAACACCGAACTTACGAGGATTAACGCTACGTGGCCATGGATATTTGGTTGCTGCATCAAGGCTTGCACGCGTGAGATTGAGTCCAACAGATTTTCCACTCGCATCAACTGTCTTTGCCTCAATGCGCGTTAACAATCTAAAGCTCTGTGCATTTCCTTCGAAGCCACCAAACTCTTGTGCAATATCGGCAAGTGCTTCTTCACCATTATGGCCAAAGGGTGGATGGCCTAAATCGTGAGAAAGGCAGGCAGTCTCAAGTAGATCTGGATCTGCTCCGAGTGACTCACCAAGTTCACGACCAATCTGTGCGCACTCCATTGAGTGCGACAATCGCGTACGCTGAAAATCGTTCTCCCAAGGAACTGCAACTTGAGTCTTGGCTGCTAATCTGCGAAGAGCAGCAGAATGAATCACGCGTGCACGATCGCGCATGAATTCTGTTCGACCAGCGCGCTTTGCTGGTTCGAAGAAGAAGCGCTCCTGATCGCTTTCGCTGTATCGCATGAGCCCTAGCCTAAGTGATCGCTGAGATGAATTCCTCTGCGCCCAAGCGTGATGTATGCAAGATACGCCCCTGCTTCACGGATTAAGTAGCGGTTTGTCGACCCTGCAAGAGAGTTAGGACCATCTGGAACTGGAGCACAGAATGGGTCTGCATCAAGATCACGGGCCATCGTCATTGATCGTTGGCAGTGAAAAGGATCAGTTGCAAGGACTACAACTTTCAACTTTCGCTCGCGCATCTCTTTCACATACACCTTCGTCTGTGTCAATGTATCGCGCCCTTTTGGCAGTGCTATTACGGAGTTGCGTGGAACTCCATTGTTGATCAACCAACGACGGCCAGAATCTGCTTCAGTGGTGCGATCACCAGGTGCACCTGATCCCACAGTAATGACAAGTGGTGCTACACCGGCACGAAAGAGTCGCACCGCTTGTTCAAGACGTGCCTGTAGAACTTCACCAGGTGTGCCATCTAACTGAGCAGCACCTGGAATCACGATGACATCAGCAGATGTGCGCAGAGATGGATTGTTGGCGGAATTCCATGTCATAAAAAGTGCGTATGCAGGAATTGCAATAATGACTGCAATTAAAAGAGCGATGGAACGAAAGATAAACTTAAACATCATCCACCCGAGAACATATCTTCGGCTTCGAGTTGAATCAGCTCATCTGGATCATTGAGCCAACCATCAGGCAGAGTCGGTGGACGCCCATGACTGGTGCGTCCGCGAGGTTTCTCTGCAACTTCAACCGGATAAGGCTGATCATCAAGTTGATCTAGCAGTGTGCGGAATTCTGCAAGGGATGCGATCATTCCAAATTGTCTACGTAGCTCACTGTGAACCCTAAAACCTTTCAGGTACCAAGCCATATGTTTGCGCAGGTCACGACATCCACGATCTTCAGATTCAAAGTAATCAACAATTAATTCACCATGTCGAAACATCACCTCACGAACTTCATGTAGAGATGGCAGAACACGTTCGCTCTTACCTGACATTGATTTGGTTAAATCAGTAAATAGCCATGGTCGCCCTAGACATCCGCGACCTACGACAACGCCGGCACAACCTGTCTGCTCCATCATGGAAACACCATCGCCGCCTGACCAGATGTCGCCATTACCAAGGACTGGCACTCCTGTTGGCCCAAGATGCTCCACCAACTGCGCAATCGCAGACCAGTCTGCTTTGCCCTCATACATTTGTGCGGCGGTACGCGCGTGAAGTGCCACCCACGAAACACCCAATTCAGCGGCAGATTTAGCAGCATCCAAATATGTAATGTGATCGCTATCGATACCGATACGCATCTTTACTGTAACGGGAATTCCAAAAGGTTTTGCAGCGCTGACTGCTGCTTCAACAATCGAAGAGAAGAGTCTGCGCTTATAGGGAAGTGCTGCTCCCCCACCTTTGCGAGTTACCTTTGGAACCGGACATCCAAAATTCATATCAATATGATCGGCTAAATTTTCACGACCAATCATCTTTACCGCTTCACTCATGTGATGAGGATCAACGCTATATAGCTGAATCGAACGTGGCCATTCACCAGGGCCTGGTTCAATCATACGAAGCGTTTCTGGGATGCGTTCTAAGAGCGCACGCGCTGTCACCATCTCTGAGACAAAGAGTCCAGCACCTTGTTCGCGACACAGCATACGAAATGGTGCATTGGTAATTCCCGCCATAGGAGCGAGAACTACAGGTGAATCAAGCTGATAAGTCCCGCTTGATAAAGGAAGTGTTAGCAACCCAGTAGACGTGGAGCTAACCATGCCTGCACCTGATCAAGTGAGATGCGCTCTTGCGCCATGGTGTCGCGATCGCGGATGGTGACTGCATTATCTTCTAG